>Ga0137371_10001697_pt1 | contig 17476 bp, 10 predicted proteins | sample SagtaG_7_FD_104919 | JGI IMG/M metagenome (GOLD analysis project Ga0137371, IMG submission 104919) | Vadose zone soil microbial communities from Sagehorn Ranch, Mendocino, California, USA - Sage1_R_40_16 metaG | ecosystem: Environmental > Terrestrial > Soil > Vadose zone | place: USA...
AACCAAGGTGGTGGCGACATGACACGCGTTGTCGTCGTTGGCGATCTCATGACAGACACGGTTGCGCACGCGGCCCTGCCGCTGGCCAAAGGCAGCGACACCCCCGCCACCGTGACCATGCACGGCGGCGGTTCCGGCGCGAACATTGCCGCCTGGCTGGCCGTCGACGGGGCGGAGGTGGCCTTCGTCGGGCGGCGCGGCGCGGACATCGCCGGCCGCAACAGGGACATGGAGCTGATGGGGTACGGGGTCGACGCGCGCCTGGTCATGGACCCGGAGCGGCCGACCGGCACCTGCGTCGTGATGGTGACCCACAAGGGCGACCGCACCATGCTGTCCGACCCCGGCGCGAACTCTGCGCTATCCCCCGATGATCTGCCCAAGGACCTGTTCACCCCGGGGAGCCATCTGCATATCTCCGGCTACACCCTGCTGAACGAGGGATCCAGGGAAGCCGCGCTCGCCGCGTTCAGCCATGCCCAGCGGGCCGGCATGACGGTGTCCGTCGACGGCGCCTCGGCCGCGCCGCTTGAGCGCGCGGGCGCCGAGCCGTTCCTGCAGCTCAGCAACGGGGCCGCGCTGCTCTTCGTGAACGGCGACCAGGCCATGGTGATCACCGGGCGGGACGACCCGGAGCAGGCCGCCAGGGTGCTGAACGCGTGGTACCCGCAGGTGGTCCTGAAGCTCGGCGCCGACGGCGCGCTGTTCTACGCCAACGGCCGGCCGGATCCGGTCCGGGTGCCTGGCCCGCCGGTCGAGCGGGTGGTGGACGGCACCGGGGCCGGGGACGCGTTCTGCGCCGGGTTCCTGCCGCCCTGGCTGGACAAGAAGCCGCCGGGTGAGGCGCTGGCCAGCGGATGCAGGCTGGCGGCCAAGGCACTTGGCATGATCGGCGCACGGCCGGCCCTGTAGCCGGCGCCGCTGGTGCGGGCTCAGCGACTCCTGGCCCAGCGGGAACGGCGCACGAGGGCGGCCATGCCGCCGCCTCTTGGCTTGACGGCATCCGGTGGCTTGACGGCATCCGGTGGCTTGACTGGGTGCGCGGTGCCGTTGCCAGCAGCGCCGCCGACCGGGCTGGCGGCCGGCGACTTGCGTGCCCAGCCCCACCAGTCATCCTGAATGACGAACTCGTCGAAGGCGGGGTTCGTCCGCACCAGCAGATCGAAGACCGCGCGCAGCTGCGGCTCCGCTCGCTCCGACTCGGACAGCTTCTCCACGTCAATCTCGTAATGCCGCTTCTTATTCGGCGCATGCTTCTTGTAGCTCCAGCCGAGGTCATCGAGCAGCAGCCAGCCGCCCGGGCGCAGCAGCCGCTCGGCGACTATGACGGTAATGCCGTCAGTGCTCCAGTTCTTCGCCCCATCGAGAAAAATGAAATCATACTTCGGCCGCACTGAGCCGGCCCCGTCCATGCATGATTCCAGCTCGCACTTGAGGAACCACGCGTAAGTAGATGAATTTCTGTCGAGCGTGACGAATTGACTAAGACTCGCTTTCTCCAGCACTTCCTCCGGGGTCGGGTTTTCCCATCGCCACCGGGTCGAGTCAACACTAGTCAGGTGGCCAATGCCGTTTTCCGCCAGCGCGGCGGCCATGAACACGGCTGACCCGCCCCGCGCCGTGCCCAGCTCAAGCAGGCTTTCCGGCCGGTACTTCCTTATATGCTGGTACAACAACTTGGCACGGCGAGCCGGTATATGCGGACCGGGTATATCGGCCACGATGTGTGCGGCGTCGTCGAAGTTCACCGTATGATCGTACGGCTTGATCCAGAATGCCCGCAACCGGACGGTGCCTGATGTACCTCATTTGCCCGCCCCATGCCCCGACCATACTTTCCGTTTACCATGGCTGAGTACCTCGACCGGCTTTTCACGCTAGCCGGCCGGGTGGCCGTGGTCACCGGCGGTAGCTCGGGCATCGGCCAGGCAATCGGCGCGGCGCTGGCCGGCGCCGGGGCGCGGGTGGTGATTGTCGCACGCCGGGCGGACGCGCTGGCGGCAGCGGAGGCCCGGATCCGGGCGGCGGGCGGCCAGGCTCGCTGGGTAAGCGCGGACCTCGGCGACCGGGCTGACCTCGCCCGCGGCGCGGCGGAGGCGGCCGCGCAGTTCGGCGAGCCCGACATTCTGGTATGCGCGGCGGGGATCAACCTGCGGCCGCCGATGGATGCGCTCACCACCGCCGAGTGGGACCAGACGATCGCGGTCAACCTGACCGCGCCGTTCCTGCTCGGCCAGCGGTTCGGGCCGGGCATGGCCGCCCGCGGCTGGGGCCGGATCATCAACATCGCATCGCAGCAGGCCATGCGGGCATTCGGCAACAGCGGCGGCTACGGCGCGGCCAAGGGCGGCCTGGTGTCGCTGACCCGATCCCAGTCCGAGGCGTGGGCGCGGCGCGGCGTGTGCTGCAATGCGCTGTCCCCTGGATTCGTGGCCACGCCGCTGACCAGGGCGGTCGCCAGCGACCCGGACCGGTCGGCCGAGCTGGCCGCCCGCACCATGGTCGGCCGCAACGGCGAGCCCGGCGACTTCGAGGGCGCTGCGGTCTTCCTCGCCAGCCGGGCCAGCGACTACGTCACCGGCCAGCTCATCTGCGTGGACGGCGGGTTCTCCGCGACCTGACGGCCGTGGTTCCTCGTGCCGGCTTGGTACGGACGGCACAATGGCGGTCATGGCCAGACGCACCACGACAACCCCGCCCCCCGACGACTTCGAGGAAAACATCGTCGACATCGATGTCACCGAGGAGATGCGGGGCAGCTACCTCGAGTACGCCTACTCGGTCATCTACCAGCGCGCGCTGCCGGACGCCAGGGACGGCCTGAAGCCGGTGCAGCGCCGGATCCTTTACCAGATGAACGAGATGGGCCTGCGGCCGGACCGCGCGCACGTCAAGTGCGCCCGTGTCGTCGGTGACGTGATGGGACGACTGCACCCGCACGGCGACAGCGCCATCTACGACGCGCTGGTCCGGATGGCGCAGCCGTGGGCGATGCGGCTGCCGCTGATCGACGGGCATGGCAACTTCGGCTCGCTCGGCGGTGACGACTCGGCGGCCGCGTACCGCTACACCGAGGCCCGGCTGGCCGCGGCGGCGGTGGAGATGGTGGCCTCGATCGACGAGGACACCGCCGATTTCCAGCCGAACTACGACGGCCAGGATGCTGAGCCGCAGGTGCTGCCGGCCGCGTTCCCGAATCTGCTGGTCAACGGCGCGGCCGGCATCGCGGTCGGGATGGCCACCAACATGGCCCCGCACAACCTCGGCGAGGTGATCGCCGCCGCCCGGCACCTGATCGCGCACCCGGACGCCAGCCTGGAGACGCTGATGCGTTTCGTGCCCGGCCCCGACCTGCCCACCGGCGGGAAGATCGTGGGCCTGGAGGGCATCAGGGACGCCTATGAGACCGGCCGCGGCATCTTCCGCATCCGGGCGGCTGCCAGGATCGAGAAGGTCACCCCCCGGCGGACCGGGATCGTGGTGACCGAGCTGCCCTACGGCGTCGGCCCGGAGAAGGTCGCGGCCAAGATCAAGGACCTGACGCAAGCCAAGAAGCTGGCCGGGATCGCCGACCTGAAGGATCTCACCGACCGGCACCGCGGCCTGCACCTGGTAATCGAGATCCGCAGCGGCTTCGTGCCCGAGGCGGTACTGGACGAGCTGTACCGGCTCACCCCGATGGAAGAGACGTTCGGCATCAACAACGTGGCGCTCGTCAACGGGCAGCCGCGGGTGCTCGGGCTGCGCGAGCTGCTGCAGATCTACGTCGACCACCGGATCGAGGTGGTGCGGCGCCGCACCGCATTCCGCCGGGCCAAGCGCGAGAACCGGCTGCATCTGGTGGACGGCCTGGTCATCGCGCTGCTCAACATCGACGAGGTCATCCAGGTGATCCGCACCAGCGATGACGCGGCCGCCGCCAAGGAGCGGCTGATGTCGGTGTTCGACCTGTCGGCGATTCAGGCGCAGTACATTCTGGACACCCCGCTGCGGCGGCTGACCCGCTACGACCGGCTTGAGCTTGAACGCGAGCGGGATACCCTGCAGTCCGAGATCGCCGAGCTCACCGCGATCCTCGACTCGGAGCCGAGGCTGCGCGAGGTGGTATCCGACGAGCTGGCCAGCGTCAGCGAGCGGTTCGCCACCCCGCGCCGGACGGTGCTGCTGGAAAGCAGCGGCGCCGCCCGGACCGCGGCGGTGCCGATGGAGGTGGCCGACGACCCGTGCATCGTGCTGCTGTCCTCGGCGGGGCTGCTCGCCCGGACCGCCGGGACGCCGGCCGGCGCAGGCCCGCGGGCGGCGCATGACGCGATCGTCTCCGCGGTCCCGTGCACGGCGCGCGGGACGGTCGGCATTGTCACGTCCCTGGGCAGGCTGATCAGGCTCGGCGTGCTCGAGCTGCCGGCCCTGCCGCCGAGCGCGCACTCCCCCGGGCTGGCCGGCGGCGCGCCGGTCGGCGAGTTCATCGGCACCGAGCCAGGCGAGGCCGTGGTGGGAATCGTCGCGGCGGACTTCACCGGCGCCGGGCTCGCGGTGGGCACCGCGGCGGGTGTGGTCAAGCGGCTGGCGCCCGACTACCCGCAGAACGCCACCGACTTCGAGATGATCTCGCTGAAGGACGGCGACCGGGTGGTCGGTGCCGTCCAGCTCGCCAGCGAGGATCAGGACCTGGTGTTCATCACCAGCGACGCGCAGTTGCTGCGCTTCGGCGCGTCGTCGGTCCGGCCGCAGGGCCGGGCGGCCGGCGGGATGGCCGGGATCCGGCTGTCGCCCAGGGCGTCCGTCGTGTGGTTCGGCGCCATCGACCCAGCCGCTGGCGATGCTGGTGCCGCCGGGGCGGGCGGCGCTGGCAGCGCCGGCGGCGGTGCTGGTGCTGGCGGTGCGGTCGTCGTCACCGTCGCGGGCAGCGCGGGCGCACTGCCCGGCACGATGGCGGCCACGGTCAAGGTCTCCCCGTACAGTGAGTACCCGCCGAAGGGCCGGGCCACCGGCGGTGTCCGCTGCCACCGGTTCCTGAAGGGCGAGGATGTCCTGGTGCTCGCCTGGGCCGGGCCCGGGCCAGCCCGCGGCGCGACCGACGCAGGGACGCCGGTGGACCTGCCGCCCGCGGAAGGCCGCCGGGATGGCTCCGGTGAGCGGGTCCGCCACCCGCTCGCCGCCGTCGGCGGAGCCGCCCAGCTCAGCTAACCGCGGCCTCGGCGGAGCCGCCGGGGGCGGGGCTCTTCATGATCACGGAGGGTTTCGGGTGTCGGCGCACCCGAAACCCTCCGTGATCATGAAACTGGCGGCTGGCTGCTCGGTGCGGGGCGGTCCGGTTTATCGTGAATGTCGCTTTAGAGCGCGCGCCAGACCCGCCAGAGGGCGGCCGGGTCGCTGAGCGGGTCACCGTGCACCAGCGTGAAATGCGCCGGGCCGCCGACCGTCAGCCTGCCCGCATGCGGGTCACCCAGCACGTCGCCGCCCCGCCAGGTAGCCGCGCCCAGCGCCTCCCAGGGCTCAAGCCCGGCCCGCACTAGGCCCTCGACCTCCCAGGCGAGGTGACCGGCGCGGACCGATCCGCCGCCGAAGTCGCTCCCGGCCGCGACCGGCACGCCGGCCGCGTGCGCTGCCCGGACGCTGGCCTGGGCTACCTCAAGCCGCTCGGCGATGCGCCGCCTGCCGCCCGGCGCGGTGAACCGCTCCATCGTCGTGGTGGACGCGAAGCCCTGCCACGAGTGCAGGACCGAGAGCGTGGACACGACCGTCACCGCGTTGGCCGCGAGTAGCCGCGCGACGTCGGCGTCGATCGTGAACCCGTGCTCGAGCGTGTCGACAGCCGCCTCCGCAGCGAGCCGGCAATTGGCCAGTCCCGTGCCGTGCGCGGCAACGGTGGCCCCCCGGCCGTGCGCGGCCTCGACGACCCGCCTTACCTCGGCTGCCGACCAGGGCGCGATGTCGGCGTCCGGGCCGTCCAGGTACAGCTTGATAAGGTCGGCACCGTCGTCGAGCTGCCCGAGCGAGGCAGCCAGCAGGCCGTCCGCGTCCTGCACTTCCACCGACAGACCGGGCGGCAGGGAGCCGCCCCGGGTCACCCAGGTGCCGGCCGCGCGGACGTAGGGATAGCCCGCCTTGCCCTGCCACTGATCGCGCAGGGAGAGCGCCAGGGCGCGCTCCTTCCCGCCGGGAGCGTCCGAGCGCCGCGGCGAGCCGACGTCGCGGACCCAGCGGACGCCGGACGCAACCAGCGCGGCGGCGTTCCGCTCGGCCACGTCGATAAGCTCGGCCGTCTCGTCGGCGCCGCGCGCCACCCACTGCGCGCCACCGGGCAGCGTCAGGTGGCTATGGCAGTCCACGAAGGACGGCACGATGGTCGCGCCGCTCGCGTCGATGACCCGCGCGCCCGCGCTGGCTTCGGCTGGCTCCTCTGCACCGAAAATGCGGGTCACGATGCCGTCGGTGATCAGGACGCTGACCGGCGTGCGTAGCACCGGGCTCAGTCCGTCCGCGAGCGCGGCGCCTGCGAAGAGCTGTGCCCGGGTCACCAGCGGTCCTCAGGCGTCGATGCGGGCCGGGTCGAGCTCGGCAGCGGCGCCGACGATGAAGTCGCGGCGCGGCGCGACCTCACTGCCCATCAGCAGGTCGAACATGGCCGTTGCGGCCTCCGCGTCATCGATCCTGATCCGCCGCAGCGTGCGGTGGCGCGGATCCATCGTGGTCTCGGCCAGCTGGGCGGCATCCATCTCGCCAAGGCCCTTGTAGCGCTGCGGAGGTTCCTTCCACCGCTGCCCGCGGCGCTCAAGCTCAAGCAGGCTGCGGTGCAGCTCGGCATCGGAATAGGTGTAGGTGTACTTCTGCTGGCCCCTGCGCGGGCTGACCAGCTCGATCCGGTGCAGCGGGGGCACCGCGGCGAACACCCGGCCAGCATCGACCATCGGCCGCAGGTATCGGTGGAACAGCGTCAGCAGCAGGGTCCGGATGTGCGCGCCGTCGACGTCCGCGTCAGCCATGAAGATCACGCGCTGGTACCTGGCCGCGTCCAGGTCGAACGCGCTACCCGAGCCGGCTCCGATCACCTGGATGATCGCCGCGCACTCGACGTTCTTGAGCATGTCGGTGAGCGAGGCCTTCTGCACATTGAGGATCTTGCCGCGAATCGGGAGCAGTGCCTGGAACTCCGAATCCCTGGCCACCTTGGCGGTGCCGAGGGCGGAATCGCCCTCGACGATGAACAGCTCGCTGCGGTCATCGGCCGACCGGCAGTCCACCAGCTTGGCCGGCAGCGCCGAACTCGCGAGCGCCGATTTCCGCCGCTGATTCTCCCGGTGCTCGCGGGCGGCGATGCGCGTTTTCGCCGCGGATACGACCTTGTCGAGCACCGCCCTGGCCTGCTGCTTGCCGGCCCGGCCGCGCGCCTCGAAGAATGCCCGCAGCTCACCAGCCACGACCTGGTTGACGATCTTGAACGCGGACGGCGTGCCGAGGACCTCCTTAGTCTGGCCCTCGAACTGCGGCTCCGGCAGCCGGACCGCGATCACCGCCGTCAGGCCTTCGAGCACATCCTCCTTGATGACCGCCTCGTCGCCGTTCTTCAGCAACCTGGCCGCGCGCAGCTGCTCGTTGAGGATGCGGACCAGCGCGCGCTCGAATCCGGCGACATGCGTGCCGCCCTTGGGGGTGGCGATCACGTTGACGAAGGACTTGGTCACGCTGTCATAGCCGGTGCCCCACCGCAGCGCCACGTCCACGCTGAGCTCGCGCTCCACCTCGGTCGGAGTCAGGTGCCCCTGGTCGTCCAGCACCGGCACGGTCTCGGTGAACTGTCCCGAGCCAACCAGCCGGACTACCTCGGTGACCGGATCGCCCGGCGAGAGATGAGCGCAGAACTCGCTGATTCCGCCGGCGAACTGGAACCTGGCTTCCTGCGGCCCGGCTGTGCCGCGCGCGGTTCCGGCCTGCATTTCACCGGCGTCATCGTCGTGCTCCGCATCAGGCACGACGCGCAGGCTGGCGTGCGCCCGGCCGGTCTCCGCGCGGTCGGCATCCGGGCGACCCGATGCCGGCTGGCCGGCCCGCGGGGAGCCGTGCGATGCCGCCCGCTCATCGCGTATCCGGATGGTCAGCCCCGGCACCAGGTAGGCGGTCTGCTGGGCGCGCTGGGCGAGGGCCTCGAAGCTCCACTGCGCGTCCCGGACGAAGACCTGCCGGTCCGGCCAGAACCTGATCCTGGTGCCGGTCAGCGTCTTAGCGACCCGGCGGCGCCGCCGCAGCCCATGGCCGGGCACGAACGGCGAGTCTGGATCGGGGCCGCTGAACTCGCCGGCCACGCCGCGGCGGAAGCTTGCCACCCACTCGTGCCCGTTCCTGTCTACTTGCACGTCCAGCCGGCCGGCCAGCGCGTTCACCACCGAGGCGCCCACGCCGTGCAGGCCGCCCGACGCGGTATAGGAGCCACCACCGAACTTGCCACCGGCATGCAGCCTCGTCATCACGAGCTCGACACCGGTCAGCCCGGTCTTCGGCTCCACGTCGACCGGGATGCCGCGGCCGTTGTCCCTGACCTCAGCCGAATGATCCGCGTGCAGCACCACTTCGATGTCCGTGCAGTGCCCGGCAAGCGCCTCGTCCACCGCGTTGTCGACGATCTCCCAGAGGCAGTGCAGCAGCCCGCGGCCGTCGGTGGAGCCGATGTACATCCCGGGGCGCTTGCGGACGGCCTCGAGCCCTTCCAGCACCGTCAGATGGCGTGCGGTATAGCCATCGGTGGCGGCGGCTGACTGCGCGGGCGCAGAGCTGAGGACTGTCACGGTCTTCTCCTGACGTGGCACGCCGGGCGGCGTGCCCGGATGGGCCTGAAGGCAGACTAGCGCCAGGCTCTGTCAGGTCAGCGGCACCACGCCGCCGACATAGGCGGCGACCTGGGACAACATACGCGCTACAGTGAATGGGCAAGGATCGCGTGCTGAGGCAGAAAGGCTGTTCGCTTCTGGCGTATTGCGGGCCGGCATGGAAGTTCCGCAGCCGGTCACGTGTTGTGATGCGGTAGTTAGTGCAGAGGGTTGCACGGCCCGCCGGCCAGCAGGCCTGGCGGGTCACGGCGAGGGAGGCGACATGACCGGTGCTATGGCCCCAACAAAGCCGCTTAACGCCATGGATGTGTGCGACCGATGCGGCGCCCAGGCATACGTACGCGTCGTGCTTGCCGGATCGGGGGAGCTGCTGTTCTGCGCCCACCACAATCGTCAGCACGCTGACGCGCTGTCGAAGATCGCGGTCGAGATCCAGGACGAGACCGAACGGCTGATGCAGGCACCCGGAGCGGGCACCACGCCGGACCGGTGACCAGGATCCGGCTCAGGCCGGGTCATCGCCGCAGCATCCACAGCACCATACGCAGCGCGCCTGTCCCGCACAGGCGCGTTCTCGTCTCGGTGGCAAGTATGCAGCCGTCGTCCGGAGCGGGCGCCGCCGGCCTTGCGGAATCGGTCGGCGAGCGCATCCGGGTCAGTCCAGGTAGTCGCGCAGAACCTGGGACCGGGACGGGTGACGCAGCTTCGACATGGTCTTCGACTCGATCTGGCGGATCCGTTCCCGGGTCACGCCATAGACCTTGCCGATCTCATCGAGGGTCTTCGGCTGGCCGTCGGTGAGGCCGAATCGCATCGAGACGACGCCGGCCTCACGCTCCGACAGCGTGTCGAGCACCGAATGCAGCTGCTCCTGCAGCAGCGTGAAGCTGACCGCCTCGCCCGGCTGGATCGCCTCGGAGTCCTCGATCAGGTCACCGAACTCGCTGTCGCCGTCCTCGCCGAGCGGGGTGTGCAGGGAGATGGGCTCGCGCCCGTACTTCTGCACCTCGATGACCTTCTCCGGGGTCATGTCGAGCTCGGCCGCGAGTTCCTCCGGCGTCGGCTCCCGGCCAAGGTCCTGCAACATCTGCCGCTGCACCCGGGCCAGCTTGTTGATGACCTCCACCATGTGCACCGGAATGCGGATGGTGCGGGCCTGGTCGGCCATGGCCCGGGTGATCGCCTGCCGGATCCACCAGGTGGCGTAGGTGGAGAACTTGTAGCCCTTGGTGTAGTCGAACTTCTCCACCGCGCGGATCAGGCCGAGGTTCCCTTCCTGGATCAGGTCAAGGAACAGCATCCCGCGGCCGGTATACCGCTTGGCCAGCGACACCACGAGCCGCAGGTTCGCCTCAAGCAGGTGGTTCTTGGCACGCCGGCCATCGTCGGCGATCCACTCCAGGTCATTGCGCGCATCTGGCCGCAGCGTGCCCCGGCCCTCGGCGAGCTTCTCCTCGGCGAACAGGCCGGCCTCGATCCGCTTCGCCAGCTCGACCTCTTGCTCGGCATTGAGCAGCGGCACCTTGCCTATCTGCTTGAGGTAGTCCTTGACCGGGTCGGCCGTGGCACCCGCCGCGGCTACCTGCGCGGCGGGGAGGTCCTCGTCGTCATCGCCGTAGACGAACGCCTCGTCCTCGCCTTCCTCGCCGGCTGCCTTCGCAGCGGCGGGAGCGGCGACCGCGGCCGCGGGCTGCGCGGCGGCCTGCCCCTTAACCGGGACGCCCGGGTCAGCCACGGCCTCCGCCGCGTCGTCGCCGTCTCCGGCATCGGCGTCGGGCAGGGCCGGCTCAGCATCGGCACCGGCATCCAGGCCAGCGGCGGGATCTTCGTCCTCGTCGAGATCAGCCAGGTCGACATCGACGTCGACTTCGAGGTCAGCGACCGCGGCGAGGTCGGCGACGTCGAAGTCCGCTTCCACGTCGACCTCGACCTCGATCTCGACGTCCACCTCAAGGTCATCCGCTGGGCCGGAGCGACCAGATTCGCCGCCCTGGCCAGCAGCCGCGGCGTCCGGGCCGGCATCCTCGTCGGCTGGCGCGGCGGCGGACCGACCGCCCCCGGAACGCTCCTGGACCGCCGTCCCGGACCTGCCAGCCCTCGCGGACCGGCGGGACGCCTTACGGCCGCGCCGGGAGTCCTGACCGCTGTCCTGCTGACCGCCATCCTGCTGGCCGGCGGTCACCGCGGCGCCATCCGGATCGGCCGCCCCATTGTCAGCCGCGGCCCCGGAGCGGCCCGATGATTTCCCTGACGATGAACTCCCTGACTGGGCAGCATCGGCATGCTTGGCGGGACCCGCTGACGCGGAACCGCGCTTGTTCTCAGCAGCTGCATCGTCTTCCACCAGGGCCACCGCGGCGTCAGCCGAGCCGCGTCGCGGTGGCATCTGCGCGCGCAGCCGCCCGTTCTGGGCGGATGCCCCTGGTTGCCTCCGCGCTGCGGAGCCTGCAGCGCTTGCCACCGCAGTCACCCCTTCCTTCGCTGGCTGGCGGCCCACCGCGGCGCGCTCGACTTCTGGCTGACCGGACTGGCAAGCGACACGGACACCCTCTCCTGCGTACGTATGGCGGGGAAATGGACCCTACCGCGCGGGTCTCGCTGCTGGGGCGATGCCAGGCACCGGGCTCAGGCCACGCGGCACAGCGGCCCGGGCCGGCTGATCTCCCGTCCCCCACCTTAGGCGGAGTCCGGAGGTAGGTCGTACAACCGCGAAGCCCGGCGGCGCGACGGCCGCTGCTCGGCGAGCCCGTCCCTGACCATGTTTCCCGCATTTTTCACGCCTTGCCCCTCCTAGCGGGCGCCGCGGCGGCCGGCTTCCTGGCCGGCCCGGCCTCGTCGCGCCTCGGCATATGCAGCACCAGCACGGTCACGTCATCGTCCTGCTCATAGCCCGTGAGCATCCGCTCAACCAGGTAATCAAGCAGCCTGGCAGGATCTTCCACCACTTCCGCTGGCGCCTGCGCCGCCACCGCCACCAGTTCGTCCAGGCCGGCGTCGAGACCGCGCCTTCTGTTCTCCACAAGTCCATCGGAATAAAGCACCGCAGTGTTGCCGGGCGGCAGCCGGAAAGCATACTGCTGCCGAGGGCTAGCCCAGCCTAGCGGCGTCCCGGCCTCGGTCTGGTCCAGCCTGGGCGGCGCATCGCGGGACAGCAGCAACGGCGGCAGGTGACCTGCGTTACCAGCCATGCCGTCACCGGTCTCGGGATCAACGACGAGATACGCGACCGTTGTCACCTGCTCTTCAAGCTCGGTTGCGACGAAGAGCCGGTCAAGGCCGGCCAGCACGGCGGCCGGCCGCGGGTCGGTCAGCGCGAGGGCACGCAGTGCATTGCGGACCCGGCCCATGCCAGCCGCGGCAGTCAGGCCCTTGCCCATCACGTCGCCCGCGGCGACCGCCAGCTTGCCGTCGGGCAGCCGGAACGCGTCGTACCAGTCACCGCCGATCTCCATGTTCCTGGTGACCGGCAGGTAGCTGGCTTCCAGCACGATGCCGGGCACCGTAGGCAGCCGGTCAGGCAGCAGGCTCCGCTGCAGCGTCTCCGCCGTGGTGTGCTCACGCTCGAACAGCGAGGCGCGCTCCATCGCGAGCGCGCACTGGCCTGCCAGGGCCTCCAGGAAGACCCGCTCCTCCTCGGTGATCTGCCGCGGCCTGGTGAACGAGAACCGCAGTGCGCCCAGCGGCGCCCCGGCCGCGATCAGCGGCAGCCCGACCCACGCCCGCTCGTCGCTGTGCTGCAGGAACAGGTCGACGTTCGTCACGCCATCGAACTGCCTGCGCAGGCTATCGGGACTTTCCACCAGCACCGGGCGCCGGGCCAGGATGGCCGCCGTCATCACGCTCGGCGTGTCCAGCGGGATGTCGCCGCTCAGCACGGCAGGCCCGTCCGGCATCCCGCCGGGGGTGACCGTCCGGAGCCGCAGCCGCTCGGGGTCAAGCAACGCGACCACGGAGCGGTCAGCGCCGATCGCCGAGCGCCCGACCTCCGTGATCACCTCCACCACCTGCTCCGTGGTGAGCGCCTCGGCCAGCATCGACGTGGCCTGCTGCAGCCGTGCCGTGCGCAGCGCCGCCGCCGAGAGCTGCTCGGTCAGCCGGCCCCGCATCTCCTCTGCCTCGCGCTGGCCGGTCACGTCGGTGCTGGCGCCGACCCACTCGACGATCATGCCGTCCCGCTCGATGGGGACAGCGCGGACGTCATAGTGCCGGTACGAACCGGTCTTGGTCCGTACCCGGTAGCGGCTGTCAAAGACCTTCCCGGTCTGGACGCAGTCCCGCCAGTCCCGCTCCACCCGCTCGCGGTCTTCCGGGTGGATCGCGTCCAGCCACCCGCTGCCCTGGTACTCCTCCACCGTCTGGCCGGTAATCCAGCGCCACTCCGGAGAATCCTCGGCGATCTCGCCGGTCGGCGTGGTCACCCAGACGACCTGCGCGCCCGCCTGCACGAGCGACCGGTAGCGCTCCTCGCTGCGCCTGACAGCCTCCTCGGAGTTCTGCCGGTCCGTAATGTCGACGGCGATCAGGGCGACCCCGGTGATATCGCCGTCCGGGTCGTGTGAGGGGAACCAGGAGAAGGCCCAGTGGCGTATCTGCTGCGCTGCGGCATCGGTCCTGTCCCGCCGCGCCCTGGCCGCCTGCGGGGCCTCGTGAATGGCCACGGCCGGCGTCGCAGCGGGCGCGCCCGGCGGTGTCACCGGGAACGTGATGGGCTGGTCGGACTCGAACAGCGGCTGATCCTCCGCAAGCACGTGCCGGATCGCGGACTCGGCCCGGTCGGCCAGCTGCTCGGGCCATACTTGCGATGGCAGCCGGCCGATGTGCTCCGCCTGGTCGGCCCCGTGCCACCGTGCCAGGGTCTGGTTGACCCGGCGGAAGCAGAGGTCGGCACCGAAGAAGGCGAAGCCGATCGGCGCCTCGCGCAGCAGCGTGGCGAGCAGGGCGGAGTCGGAAACGTCCATTCCGGACACGCGTGGCCTCGGCACCGAGGTACCGGTGCTCATCGCGAGCACCCCGGCGCCAAGCGTGCACGTGCCATGAACGGCTCCTTCCTGCTCACTGCGGACACAAGAAGGCTAGCGGCAACAACGAGCACAAGAAGGCTACCGGCAACAACTACGTGACGCCGATGCCAGCACGGCGGCGCCGGCGGCCGGGGCGCGGCAAGCCCGCCAGCGGCCCTGGCCGGCCAGCAGGCCACCGGGGTGGCCGCTGCGCGGCTCCCCTGGCCGTCACCAGCATGGGCCTGACCGGCCAGAACGCGCACCGCTCGACGACAGGGGCGGTGGCCTGGCCGCCAGCTGAGCCGTCAAGGCCGGCTACATCGCACCGTGTCAGGACGGCTACCGGACTAATCCATCTATGGCACCATGGGGCGGAGTCACGCCCCTATTCCCCGATCGGCGACGGGCACTTTACGGATGCAGAGAGCAGAGCACGCGCCCGCCGGACTGGGCTGCCAAGGCCATCGCGTCCTGGCATGCCGCCGCGAATACGTTCTGGCGCCCGGCGGCCTTCACCACTGCGCTACCCGGGCCGGCCCGACGCCGGGCCGGGCTGACTGCCGGAAACCGGTGCGCTCGCACAGAAACGGGCGGCGCGCCGTGGCCGGGCGTGGCATCGCGCGGCGCGGATCTGAAAAGCTGTCCGGGTGAGCCCGCAGAGCCGTCGTAAGCCGCCGTCTGACGGGGCGGGTAATTCGGGCCATTCCGGTCCCCCTGGGCCGCAGTCGGGCCGCGCGGGCATTCCGGCGCCCCCGCCGAACGCGCTCTTCGCCGAGATGCTGCGGGCCGCCAGGGAACTGCTGGCGGTGCGCAGCCCGCTCGATGCCGAGCTGATGGTGAGCGAGATGCTGGGCACCTGGTGGGGACAGCAGCCCGGACGGGCGGGCGCAAAGCCGATCCGGCGGCGGCAGGCGGACATCGAGGAGCTTGTCGGCGAGGGACTTGTCGCCTACGCGGCCCAGCAGGGCAGCCCGGCGGCGCTTGCGCTGCTGTCCGGTATCGCCTGTCTTGGCACGCCGCGCCAGGCCGCCAGGGCCGAGCGCGCCGCGCTCGCGCTGATGGAGCGCGGCGTTGCCCGCCCTGGCTGGGCAGAGCACGTGGGCGCGGTGGCGGCCACCGACTGTTACGTCAACTCGGATGCGTTCGGCGACCGCGACGAGGTGGTCTGCGTCTTCAGCTACGCGGGGGAAGAGCCGCACGCGCTCGTGGTGATCGTCGACTACAACGCTGGCGGCATGGCCAGGGACGGCTGGGTCACCTCCCAGGTCGGCAAGCTGCTCGAGCTGTGCAGGGAAAGCGGCGGCCAGCAGCCGGGCAGCCCGGTCGCTGGCGCCGCGAACGACCTGGCCGCCGGCGGGCCCGCGAACGGCCCGGCGGGCGGTACCCCCGGCCAGCCCAGCTTCGCGCCGCTGGACCCGCCGCTCGCACGGCGGCTGCTCGAATCCGCGCTCGCGGTGACCGACGCGGCATCCGATCCGCCGGTCAGCGCGTCATTCCCGTCCTACCACGCGTTCATCAGGGCCCGGGTACGGACGCTGCCGCCGGCCCGCGGAGCGGTGCCGTGGCCGCCCGGGGGCAGCGGGGGCGGCGCGGCCGCCCGGCGGCAGGCATGGCGCAAGGACCGGCGGGCGATGCTGGTCGCCGAGTTCCTCGCCTCCGACGAGGCCGAGGACCTGTCCGACCGGACGGCCGCGAGCAGGTGCGCCGACCACATCGTCGACTACGGATGTGACCGGGATTTCGGCCGCCCGCTGCGGGTGAGCCCGGCGAAGGCCGAGACGTTCCTGCTCGACTGGCTGCCGCGCCGGGTGGTGCTGTCGCCCGCCGAGCAGCACGCCATGCCGCACGTGCTCGCTGCCTGGGTCCGCTGGGCAGGATCGCGCACCGGGCTGAGCGATGCGGCGATCGGCGGCGCGCTGGACGCGGTCTTCGACTCGATGGGCACGTTCACGCGGGTTTACCATGACCCGGCCGCCTTCGGCCTGGAGGCCGGCCTGGTGGCAAGGCTGCTGCCGGACTCCGACCTGGAGGCCCTGCCCCGCCGGGCATTCGCCTTCCCCGTGCTGATGGGCAATTACCGAGGCACCGATCTGGGCGCCCTCGATCCGGCCAGCCCGGCTGACCGCAGGACGCTGCTGGCGGCCGACCACGATGACCCCGCGGCCAGCCGGGGCGATGACAGCCACATCGACCGGCACCTGGCCGTCGCCGACCGGCTCTGGCGCGGCGATCCGCCCGAATTGTGGGAGGCCGCGCAGCGGCTGCTGGACCTGGGCGAGGACCGTCACTCGGTCCTGCACACGCTCATCGACGTCATCACGGCCGCCGGGGCCAACGAGAACGACGTCGCGACCGCGCTCGCGGAACTGCCCCCGGAGGAGCCCGGTTGACCAGCCGGTTCCCGCCATTGGCGGACCGCGGCTGGGAGTTCTGGATCGACCGTGGCGGCACGTTCACCGACGTGGTCGCGCGTCGGCCGGATGACACGCTCACCGTCTACAAGCTGCTGTCCGAGGACCCTGGCCGTTACACCGATCCCGCCGTCGCTGGCATCCGGCGCCTGCTCGGCGTGCCGGAAGGCGCTCGCATTCCAGCCGAACGGATCTCCGCGGTCCGCCTTGGCACCACGGTCGCGACCAATGCCCTGCTGGAACGCAAGGGCGAACCGACGGTCCTGGTCATCACCCGCGGATTCGCGGATGCGCTGCGGATCGCCTACCAGGACCGGCCGCGGATCTTCGACCGGCAGATCGTCCGTCCGGAGATGGTGTACTCGCGGGTGATCGAGGCCACCGAGCGGATCGGAGCCCGCGGCGAGGTCATCACCGCCCTGGATGAGGGTGCCGTGGCGTGCGACCTCCGAGCGGCTTACAACGAGGGTTTCCGGTCGGTGGCGGTGGTGTGCATGCACGGCTACCGATACCCGGCGAACGAGGCCAGGATCGGCGAGATCGCCCGCCGGGCCGGGTTCACGCAGGTGTCGCTGTCGCATGCCACCAGCCAGCTGATGAAGCTGGTGTCCCGTGGTGACACCACGCTGGTTGATGCCTACCTCTCCCCCATCCTCGCCCGCTACGTGGATCAGGTCGCCAGCGAGCTGGACGGCGTCCGGCTGCAGTTCATGCAGTCCAGCGGCGGCCTTACCGACGCCCACCTGTTCCGGGGCAAGGACTCCATCCTGTCCGGGCCCGCTGGCGGCATCGTCGGCATGGCCCGGACGGCGCAGGCAGCGGGCTTTGACAAGGTGATCGGCTTCGACATGGGCGGCACCTCGACCGATGTGTCCCATTACGCGGGCGAGTTCGAGCGGCAGTACGAGACGCAGGTCGCCGGGGTGCGGATGCGGGCGCCCATGCTGAGCATCCACACGGTTGCCGCCGGCGGCGGGTCGGTCCTGCACTTCGACGGCAGCCGGTACCGGGTCGGCCCGGACTCGGCCGGGGCGCGCCCAGGCCCGGCGGCCTACCGGCGCGGGGGCCCGCTCACGGTCACCGACGCCAACATCATGCTCGGCCGGATCCAGCCAACGCATTTCCCGACCGTGTTCGGCGAGCGGGGGGACCAGCCCCTGGATGCCGGGATCGTGCAGGAACAGTTCGCCGCGCTGGCGCGGCAGATCGGGGAAGCGGCCGGCGGCCCCTCGCCCTCGCC
>Ga0137371_10001699_pt1 | contig 17472 bp, 19 predicted proteins | sample SagtaG_7_FD_104919 | JGI IMG/M metagenome (GOLD analysis project Ga0137371, IMG submission 104919) | Vadose zone soil microbial communities from Sagehorn Ranch, Mendocino, California, USA - Sage1_R_40_16 metaG | ecosystem: Environmental > Terrestrial > Soil > Vadose zone | place: USA...
CACGCCGAGGTCCTCGCCCCCGAGGGCCCAGCTGAGCTCGACCATGCGGCCTTTGATGCCGCTCAGCACGACGACGTCGTTCACGGCCGCACCGCGCGTGCCCTGTGTGTCAACCTCGAGCGTCGTCAGTTGGACGACGCGGTAGTCGCCGGAGAACACGCGCGCCAGCCCGGACTCGAGCTCGTTGGGCTGGATCGAAGCAAGGAACCCGACCCGGCCGAAGTTGACGCCGATCACCGGAATGTCGCTGCCCAGGAAGCGCTGCAGCGCGCGCAGCATCGTGCCGTCGCCCCCGAGCACCACGGCGATGTCCGCGCCGCTCAGATCCTGCTCGGGCTCGCCGACTCCGTGCTTCTCGACCTCTTCGTCGGGCAGCAGCAACTCGACGCCCGCCTCGTGGGCGACCTTCTCCAGCCGGTCGAGCGCCGGGCCGATCGTCGGGGGCTTGCCGTGCGTGATCACTGCTGCGCGGCGGACGGCGTTACGCGATCGCGGCGGCGATCCTGGCATCGATGTCGTCGGGGAGGTGCGGGCGCTCACGGTGAAGGAGGTGGAGGAAGATTTCCCTGTTGCCCTTGGGGCCGGGCAAACCGGAGTCTACGGCCCCGGCCGTCTCGCCTCCCCAGCCGAGGGCTGCCTCCGCGATCTCGCGGACGACTCGGCCGCGCACCGCCTGGTCTCGCACGACGCCGCCCTTCCCGACCTCCCTCCGGCCGGCCTCGAACTGGGGCTTGACCAGGATGACGGCCTCCCAGCCCGGCCTTGCGAGCGCGAGCGCGGGCGGCAGGGCCAGGCGCAGGCTGATGAACGATACGTCGCACACCACGAGCTCGGGCGCAAACGGAAGCTCGCGCAGCTCCCGTGCATTTGTCCGCTCGAGCACGACGACGCGCGGATCGGCGCGCAGGCGCTCGTGCAGCTGGCCGTAGCCGACGTCGACAGCGAGCACGCGCGCGGCGCCGCGCTGCAGCAGCACGTCGGTGAAGCCGCCGGTAGACGCACCGACGTCGAGGCAGTCGCGGCCGCGTGGATCGACGCCGAACGCGTCGAGCGCGTGCGCCAGCTTCTCGCCGCCGCGTGAGACGTACGGGGATGGCCGCTCGACCTCCAGCTCCGAGCTCTCGTCGACCTGCGTGCCGGGCTTGTCGTATCCCGGGACGCGCCCTGCGAGGACGAGCGCCTGCGCCTGCGCACGACTCTCGGCCAGACCGCGCTCGACGAGGAGCACGTCGACGCGCTTCTTCACGCCGCAGCGGGATGCTCGAGCACGTCGAGGAGCCGGGCTGCGATCCGGTCGAACGCTTCCGCCTGAACAGGAGCCTCTCGATAGGTCGCCAGCTCGCGGTCGAGCGGGATGCGGCCGAGCAGTGAGACATCCTCGGACCAGACCGACCTCGCCTCGGAGACTGGAGCAAACACCTCGATCCGCTCGCCGCAGTGTGGACAAAGGAGGCCGGCCATGTTCTCGATCCCGCCGAGGACGGGAACGTCCGCCTCACGCAGAAAGTCGATGAATTTCCGCGCGTCGAGGTGAGCCACGTCTTGCGGGCCGACGACCACGACCGCGCCGGCGAGCGCAACGACGCCGAGCAACTGTTGCTGAAGGTCCGCCGTTCCGGGCGGCAGATCGATCAACAGAACGTCGAGTGCTCGCCATTCGACCTGTTCGACGAGCTGCCTGAGCCCCGCTGCGAGCAGTGGCGCCGCCAGCGTGAGCGCCTGACGCTCGCCGAGCAGAAAGCCCACCGACATGATCTGGAGGCCGTGGCGCTCGACGGGCTCGAGTCGCACGTCGCCGCCCCGCCAGAAATCCCATCGGTTTGCCGGCGCCTGACGTGTGAGGTTGACCATGAGCGGGATGTCCGGCCCGTAGAGATCGGCGTCGAGCAAACCGACGGTCAAGGCGCGCCGACGCAGCGCGAGCGCGACGTGAAGCGACACGGTCGACTTGCCAACACCGCCCTTCCCGCTGCCGACGGCGACGACGAACCGCGCCGCGCCCTCGCTCATGACGTCCGGGTCGCGAGCCCGTCGACGATGTGCTCGAGCACCGACGTGTCCGCCGGAACGTCAGCGAGCCGCTCCCGCGCACGCGACGCCGCCTGGTCGGCAAGTCGCCGTGCTCCCTCTTCCCCGTGCGTGACGACGTAGCCGTCGCCGTCGAGGATGTCATCCACGATCTGGAACAGCAGCCCGAGCTCGTGGCCGAACGCGCGCCACGGGCCCTGCTCCCGCTCGGGCACCTCGGCCGCCCACAGCGCCAGGCCCACGGAGGCGGCAAACAGGCAGCCGGTCTTGAGCTTGTGCAACGTCGCCTCGTCCGGGGCGCTGTCCGTGATGTCGAGGTACTGCCCGCCGATCATCCCGAGCGTCGCCTGCGCGAGCTCGCGTCCGGCGTGCGGGAACGGATACGACAGCGCCAGCCGAAACGCCTCGGCGAGCAGCGCGTCGCCCGCCAGGACCGCGACGGCCTCGCCGAACTGCGCCCACGCCGATGCCCGCCCGCGCCGCTCCGCGTCGTTGTCGAGCGCCGGCAGGTCGTCGTGGACGAGCGAGAACGCATGCACGAGCTCGAGCGCGGCCGCCGCGGGAAGCGCATGCTCGGCCTCGGCCCCCGCCGCCTCCGCGGTCGCGAGGCAGATAATGCCCCGAACGCGCTTGCCGCCGACCAGTGCGTACCGGACCGACTCCGCCTGGCCGTGCAGCTCCGGCGTCAGCGCGAGATCGCCGACGTAGTCCTCGACGAGGCCGCGCAGCTCCTCAGGACTCCGCATCGGTCTCCGCCTCTCGCTTCGCCCGTTGCAGCTCCTCCTCGATCGCCTTGCTCAACTCTGCGAGCTCGGTGAGGACGTCGAGTGCCCTCTCGGCGTCGTCCGCCTGTGACAGCTGCTCGAGCTCGGCCCGGGCCTTCTCCAGCCGGGCGAGCAGCTCCTCGGCCCGTGACAGCGATTCCTCGGCGCTCATGTCACCCGCTCCCGCACGATGCGCCCAAGAATGCCGTTCACGAGCCTCGCCGCGTCGTCGGTTGCGTACCGCTTCGCCAGGGTGACGGCCTCGTCGATCGCAACCTCGTCGGGAACCTCGTCCCCGTCCAGCTCGTGGAGTGCGATGCGCAGGATGTTCCGCTCGATCGCGCCGAGCCGGTCGGCCGTCCAGCCTTCGGAGGCCGCGGTGATCCTGCGGTCGAGCTCCTCGGCCTTCGCCGCGACCGCCTCGGCGGTCTCGCCCGCGAACGGATCGACCTCTCCCTCGTACAGCGAGGCCATCGGCTGGCCGGTGACGTCCCACTGATAGAGCAGAAAGAGCGCGGTCCGCCTCGCCGCGCGGCGGCCGCTCATGTGACCTCCTCCACCGAGACGTCAACGGCCTCGACGTCGACCCGGCACATCGAGGACAACGCCTCGACGACCCGGTCCTGCACACGGCGCGCGAGCTCGGGCAAGACGACGCCGTAGCGCGCGGTCAACTCGAGCCGGACGCGCGCTCGCCCGTCCGCGACGTCGATGTCGAGCCGGCGCCGCCCGCGGCGGACCTCCGCGCCGTCGACCGCCTCGGCCGCGCGCGTCACGAGACCGGCGAGTGCTGAAGGCGAGACAGTGATCGAGCCGCGCACGCCGTCGACGACGTAGCTCATCCGACTCCCACGGCCGCCAGCGGCGTCTCGTCGAGAAAGCTCGTCGAGTACCGGCCGCTACGAAACTCGTCGCTCCCGAGGATCTCGATCGCGACTTCGCGTGTCGTGGCGACGCCGCGGACGTCGAGCTCGCGCAACGCGCGCAGGCAGCGCTCGATCGCGGCCGGCCGGTCCTCGTCCCACACGATCAGCTTCCCCAGCAACGAGTCGTAGTACGGCGGGATGATCGATCCCTCCTCGACGTGCGTGTCGAGACGGATGCCGGGCCCGAGCGGCGGCCGGAAGCGTTCGATCACGCCGGGCGAGGGCGCGAATCCCCGGGCCGGGTCCTCGGCGTTCAGCCGCACCTCGACGGCGTGGCCGCGGCGCGGCGCGCGGCCCTTCACGTGCAGGGACTCGCCCGCAGCGATGCGGAGTTGCTCGCGCACGATGTCGATACCCGTGACGAGCTCGCTGACGGGATGCTCGACCTGTAGCCGCGCGTTCAGCTCGATGAAGTAGTACGCGCCGTCCGGGGCGAGCAGGAACTCGAACGTGCCTGCGTTGAGATACCCGATCTGGCGGCACGCGCGCGCAACGTCGGCCTCCATCGCCTCCCGCGTCGACTCGTCCAGCGCGGGCGAGGGCGACTCCTCGATCAGCTTCTGGTGCCGCCGCTGGATCGAGCACTCGCGCTCCCCGAGGGTGAGCACGCCCCCGTCGGCGTCGCAGAGCACCTGGATCTCAACGTGCCGTGCGGGCGCGATCAGCTTTTCGAGGTAGATGCTGCCGTCGCCGAACGCGGCGAGCGCCTCGGCGCTCGCCCGCTCGAAGGCCGCGTCGAGCTCAGCCGGCCGCTCGACCGAGCGCATCCCCTTGCCGCCGCCGCCGGCGGACGCCTTCAGCAGGACCGGATACCCGATGGCGTCAGCGGCGGCGTGCGCTTCGTCGCCGCCCACCGCCTCAGTGCCCGGAACGAGCGGAACACCGGCCTCGGCGAGCTCGCGCTTCGCCTCGACCTTGTCGCCCATCCGCGACATCACGTCCGCGTCGGGACCGACGAAGACCAACTCGTTGTCCTCACAGGCACGCACGAACTCGGGGTTCTCGGCCAGGAAGCCCCAGCCGGGATGGACGGCCTCGCACCCCGTGGTCTCGCCCGCCGCAACGATCGAGGGCAGGTTGAGGTAGCTCTCGGCCGCGGGTGGGGGACCGATGCACACCGCTCGATCGGCCAAGCGCGTGTGGAGCGCGCCCGCATCGGCCGTGGAGTAGACCGCCACCGCCTCGACGTCCAGCTCGTGCAGCGCACGGATCACGCGCACCGCCACCTCGCCGCGGTTCGCAACGAGCACCCGGGAGAACATCGCTACGGCGGGCCCACGGACGTCGCTTGCGATGTCCGCAATCGAGGCCGCGACGGCTGCGCCGGCGCGGCCGTCGTACGCTCGACGTCCCAGCACAACACCTGACGACCTTTCACAACGCGTCGAGCGGACGACTTATGACCGGCTCGAGCTCGAACAGCAGCTGTCCGAACTCCACGGGCTCCGCGTTGTCGACGAGGATCGAGCGGACGATGCCGTCGACGTCCGCCTTCACCTCGTTCATGAGCTTCATTGCCTCGAGGATGCAGAGCGTTTGGCCCGCGCCGACCGGTTGCCCCTCCTCGACGAACGGCGGCGCGCCCGGTTGCGGCGCGCGGTAGAACGTGCCGACCATCGGCGCCTCGACGCGGATCAACCCGTTCGGCGACGCGACCACGGGTGAGAGCTCCTCCTCGTCGGGGGCGCCCAGCGGCGCCTCGGGGGAGGCTTGCAGCGGGACGCGATCCTCGGTGCGGCGCACCGAGACGCGCATGCCGGATTCCTCGATTGTGACCTCCCCGATCCCCGTCTCCTGCACGATGCGGACGAGCTCACGAATCCGTTCGGCCCTCGCCTGGTCGACGCCGCGGGCGGTGAGCGTCTCGTCTCCCGAGGAGCGGCCCCGGATCGTGTGCAGCAACGGCTCCGCGTCGTCGCCGAAGAGCCCGAGCAGCAAGAGCTCCTCCTCGCTCGAGGCGAGCCCTTCCGCCTGTGCCCGGACGTCTTGCAGGTCGGGGACGGTGGCGTCCTCGGTCGACTCCGGATCCGCGGTCAGCGCGACGGCGCGCTTGACGCTCTTGTCGATCGGCGCCGGCGGCGTCCCGAGCCTGCCTTCGACGAGCAGGCGTACCTCGTCGACGACGACGGAATACCGGCTCGCCGAGAGCACGTTCAGGAGCGCCTGCGAGCCGAGCACCTGCCCGATCGGCGAGGCGAGGGGCGGAAACCCGACCTCCGCACGGATCCGGAGCAGCTCGGCGATCGCCTCGTCCAGGCGACCCGCCGCCGCCTGGGCCCGCAGGTTCGACTCCAGTGCCGCGACGAGACTTGCAGGCAGGTCGTGCTGCGCGGCGCGGACGGCGATCCGCGGCGCAAGCGGTATCACGGGCTCGTCGCCGATGTACTCGTCGACGACGTCGGAGGCCTCCCAGAGTGCCGAGACGTCGACGTCGCATTCGAGGTCGAGCCCCGTCAGCGCCTCGGCGATCGCCTCCCCGGACACGCGGTGCAGCGAGAGCGCGATCGGATACACGGCGCAAGCGATCAGCTCCGCGCCCGCGCGGGCGGCCTCGAGCGCGGTGGCGAGCGCGTTCCCGGCCGAGCCCTGGCAGTAGATGCCGATCGGCAGGCCGGTCGCCTCGCGCAACCCGGTCACGAGCTCTCGCGCCCGGTGCGGCTGCAGCGATCCGGTGGGGTCGTGCAGCAACACGCGCGCGGCGCCCAGGTTCGGCAGCTCGCGCGCCTGCTTCATCAACGGATCCGTCTCGCCGCTGCGGCCCGGGCTGTAGACGAGACCGGCCTCGAATTCCCCACCCGCCTTCGCAACGGCGTCGGCCGCCTCACGCAGGTTGGAGACGTCGTTGAGTGGATCGTGGAGCCGGAAGACATCGATGCCGTTCTCGGCAGCCGAGGCGATGAAGCGCCGGATGAAGTCGTCGTCGACCGGGCGGGAGCCGACGAGGAACCGTCCGCGCAGCGCGAGCCCGAGCGGCGTCTTCACCCGTGCCTTGAGCGCCCGGATGCGTTCCCACGGGCTCTCGACACCTCGCCGGACGGAGCTCTCGAAGCAGCCGCCGCCCGACACCTCCAGGTACGCGTAGCCCGCCCGATCGAGGATCTCGGCAATCTGCAGCTGCTCGGCGGTCGGGAGCCGGCCCGCGAGCGGCTCCTGTCCGAGCAGCCGGACGGTGGTGTCCGCCAGGCCCGGCATGCGTGGAGCCTAGCGCTGCGGAGATATTTTTCCGGAATGGAGGTCAAGGAGCTGCGGCCCGGGCTGTGGCGCTGGACTGCGTCGCATCCCGAGTGGGATCACGCGGAGACGTGGGGCCCCGAGGTCGCGTCCGTCGACTCGGAGCTGCCCGAGGCGGCCGTGGTCGTGGATCCGCTCGTTCCCGACGACGAGGAAGAGCGCTTCTGGTCCGCGCTCGACCGTGACGTCGAACGCGCGGGCCGTCCCCTCCACGTCCTGCTGACGGTGCACTGGCACGAGCGCAGCGTCGCCGCGGTGCTCGACCGCTACCACGCGACGCTGTGGCGACCCGAGCATCAGGGCCCCCTCCCGGCCGGCGTGCACGCCGAGGTCGTGAAGGGCAGCGACTGGGTCGAGGCGCTCTTCTTTCTCGAACCGCACCGCGCGCTCGTCGCAGGCGACCTGCTCGTCGGAAAAGACGACGGCGTCGAGCTGCCGGTCGAGTGGTTCCCGAAGGACGAGCGCGACTGGGCGCGCACAGAGCTCAAGCCCGACCTGCAGCAGCGACTCGCGGCGTTGCCGATCGAGCTTGTGCTCGTCTCCCACGGCGAGCCCGTCCTGAAGGACGGCGCCGCCGCACTGCAGCGCGCGCTCTCCTAGGCGCGAGAGATGTAGCGCTTTTCGCGGGGGTCGACCTTGATGCGGTCGCCGGTGTTCACGAACAGCGGCACCTGGACGGTGGCGCCTGTCTCGAGCGTCGCGGGCTTCGTCACGTTCGAGACCGTGTCGCCCTTCACGCCCGGTTCGGTCTCGGAGACGGTCAGCTCGACGGACGCCGGTAGCTGCACGCCCGACGGCCGACCGTTCACGAGCAGCAGCTGAATCGAGCTCGACGGCTGCATGAACTCGAGTGCGTCCTCGACCATCCCGTGCGGCAGCGCGGTCTGCTCGTACGTGTCCTGGTCCATGAACACGACCTCGTCGCCCGCGTCGTAGAGGTACTGCATGTCCTTCGTCTCGGTCCGCACGCGGGAGAACTTCTCCCCCGCGCGAAACGTCCTGTCGACGACGGCGCCGCTGTCGAGCGCCTTCAGCTTGGTGCGGACGAAGGCGCCGCCTTTGCCCGGCTTCACGTGCTGGAACTCGACGATGCGCCACACACCGCCCTCGACCTCGATGTGCATGCCGTTCTTGAACTGATTCGTGTTGACGGTCTCGGCCACGCGCAAAGGCTAGTCGACGGCGATCAGGTCCTTGCGAAAGCCCGTGTAGTTCTCGACGCCGCCGTCGACGACGACGACGTTGTCCTCGATGCGGATGCCCGCACGACCCTCGAGATAGATGCCGGGCTCGACCGTGACGACGTTGCCCGACGCCAGGGTGTCGGTGGACTCCGTGGACATGCGCGGGGCCTCGTGCACCTCCAAGCCGAGGCCGTGACCCAGACCGTGCCCGAAGGTGCCGGCGAACGACGTCCCGTCGACGACGCGCCGTGCGGCGGCGTCCGCATCGACACCCGCGATGCCCGAACGCATCGCGTCGAGCCCCGCCTGCTGCGCCGCGAGCACGACCGCGTAGGCCTCCTTGATCACGCCGTCGACCGGGCCCGTGACGACGGTGCGCGTGTAGTCGGACGCGTAGCCGTCGACGAAGCAGCCCGTGTCGATCACGACCGTCTCACCCGGGCGGATCTCACGCTCGGTCGCGCGCGCGTGCGGCCGCGCCGCGTTGGGGCCGGACGCGACGATGCTCTCGAATGCGACCTGATCCGCGCCCTCCTCGTGGTAGAGCTGACCGATCGTCCAGGCCACGTCCTGCTCCCTGCGACCGACGAAGCGCTCCTCGACGAGCCGCTCGAACATCCGGTCGGTGATCTCGCAGGCGCGCTTGATGGCCGCGAGCTCCTGCTCGTCCTTGACGGCGCGGAGCCGTTCGACGAGGCCGCGACGCGGCACCGGCTCGACGGCGCCCGCCCCCAGTGTCTCGTAGCCGGAGTACGAGACGTAGTCCGCCTCGAAGCCGATCCGGCCCGAGAGGCGCCCTGCGAGATCCCAGAGCAGCGACCGCTTCGTCTCCTCGAACTCGACCCCGTCGATCGCACGCGCGGCCTCGGCATAGCGGAAGTCGGTGAAGAGACGTACGCGGTCGTGCTCGACGAGGAGAGCCGCGTTCGAGCTCTTGAATCCGAACAGGTAGAAGACGTTGGTCGGGTTCGTGACGAGCAGCGGCTCTTCCAGCGATTCGCTCAGACGTTCGATGCGTGGGTTCACCGAGCGGCTCCGACACGCTGAACGAGGAACTCCAGGGCCTCCCGGTACCCGTCCGGGCCCTTGCCGAAGACGCGCTTGGCGACGAGGTCGGCGACGACGGAGTTGCGCCGCCACTCCTCGCGCGCCTCGATGTTCGAGAGGTGGACTTCGACGATCGGCGCGTCGAGCAGCTCCAGCGCGTCGCGGATCGCGTACGAGTAGTGCGTCCACGAGCCCGGATTGACGATCACACCGTCCGCCCAGTCGAGCGCGTCGTGGCACCACTCGACATACTCGCCCTCATGATTCGTCTGCCTGCAGCGCACGTGGCAGCCGAGCTCCGCGGCCCACTCGTAAATACGCGTCTCCAGCTCCGACAGCGAGATCCCGCCGTAGAAGGCCGGATCGCGGCGCGCGAGGACGTCGAGATTGACGCCGTTGAGGACGACCACCTGCATGGCGGCTGGATGCTACTTGGCGATCAGCTCGTCCAGAGCGGCGCGCACCTCGGCCTCGGGCCTCGACTCGAGCACGGGGCCGTCCTCGCGGAGAAGCACGAGCCGGAGCTTGCCGGCGCGCGCCTTCTTGTCGCGCCGCAGCGCGCTCCACGCCCGCTCGCGGTCGACCCGGACGGGTTTCGGTGCAAGTACCTCGTCCACGACCTCCGTCTCCCGGCCCGAAAGCCGCAGCGCCGCGAGCAGGCCGAGCCCGACCGCCTGGCCGTGCGTCACGCCTTCGTACCCGGCGGCAGCCTCGAGCGCATGCGCGAAGGTGTGCCCGAGGTTGAGCATCGCGCGCTCGCCCCCGTCGTAGGGGTCGCGAAGGCACACGCCGGCCTTGAACGCAGCGCACCGCCGCACGAGCTCCGGCGCCGGCAGCTCCCAGAGCGGTTCGCCGGCGAGCAGGCCGGCCTTCACCACCTCGGCCATGCCTTCCGCGCGCTCGTTCTCGGGCAGCGTCTCGAGCGTCACAGGATCGACGACCGCCCGGACGGGCCAGTGGAAGGCGCCCACGAGGTTCTTGCCCTGCGGCAGGTCGATCGCCGTCTTGCCTCCCACGGCCGCGTCGACCTGACCCACCAACGTCGTCGGCACCGGCACCCAGCTCAGGCCGCGCAGATACGTCGCTGCGACGAAGCCCACGACGTCGGTCGTGCTGCCGCCACCGACCGCGACAATCGTCCCATCGCGGTCGAGGCGGAGCTCGCTCCACAGCCGCTCGGCGACGCCGGCCGCCTTCGCCCCTTCGCCCTCCGGCACCGCGTGCACCGATGCGAGCCGCGGCCCCAGCGCGACCTGTGCCGCCGCACCGTGGATGCCGCCGACGTGCGGGTCGCAAACGAGCGCTACGGCCCCCTCCCCCGGCACGAGCAACCCGAGCCGCTCGAGCGTCCCGGCGTGAACGTCCACGCCCGCGGCGGCGAGCACGATGTCGTCCGTGTCGTAGCCGTGCGCATCTGCGACCTCGTCGTACAGCTCGCGCCGACGCTCGTACAGCGCGTGAAACTCGGACTCGTCGCGCGCCAGGGGCCGATCGCCACCGGCGCTGCGCTGCCAGGCCGTGTCGGGATCGACCTCGAGCAGCACGGTGAATGCACGGTCGCGCAGCTCGTGCCGGATCGACGGGGTCTGGACCGCGCCGCCGCCCAGCGCGATCACGGCCGGGTCCGGCAGACGCAGCGTTGCAATCGCGTGACCTTCCTCCTGCAGGCGGAACTCCGCCTCCCCGCGCCGCTCGAAGAACTCGGGGATCGTCGTGCCGAGGTCCTGCTCGAGGTCGCGGTCGAGGTCGATGAACGGACGCCCGAGCCGTTCCGCGACCTCCGGGCCGAGGGTCGACTTGCCCGCGCCCATGAAGCCGATCAGCGCGAGGTGCCTGTTCAGCGCGTGCGCGGCTGCCAGTCGATTCGCTCCACATACGCGTGATGGGCGGCGACGAAGTCACCGACGGCATCGCCTCCGAACTTGTCGCGGGCCGCGCGCGCGAGCTCCCACGCGACGCACGCCTCGGCCACGACCGCCAGGGCCTCGACCGCGGCGGTGTCACTGCGCTCGACCAGAGCCTCCGCGGGCTCGCCCGTCTGGAGGTCGACCGACGCGAGCGGACGCATCAACGTCGGGAGCGGCTTCATCGCGGCCCGCACGACGATCTCCTCGCCGTTCGAGACGCCGCCTTCGATTCCGCCGGCTCGATTGGTCTCGCGGTAGAGGCCGCGTTCGTCGCGGAGGATCTCGTCGTGCGCCTTGGAGCCGTGCTTGCCCGCGAGCGCAAACCCTTCGCCGATCTCGACGCCCTTGACGGCCTGGGTCCCCATCAGCGTCGCCGCGAGCTGTGCATCGAGCCGTTCCTCCTTGCTCGCGTAGGAACCGAGGCCCGGCGGCACGCCCTCAGCCCGCACCTCGACGATGCCGCCCACCGTGTCGCGGTCGGCCCGAGCCTCGTCCACACGCTGCTCGAGATCCTCGCTGAGGACCTTCCCCGCGACCGTGACGCCGATCTCACCGAGCAGCGCCTTCACGACGGCTCCCGCCGCGACGATCACGGCCGTGTGCCGCGCGCTGGCGCGCTCGAGCGCGTCGCGTACGTCGGAGAGCCCGAACTTGAGCGCGCCCGCCAGGTCGGCATGCCCGGGCCGCGGGAGCGTGACCTGCTTCGTCCCCTTGCCGGAGGGATCGCCCTCGGGGGGCCAGGGGCTCATGCCCCACGCCCAGTTCACGTGGTCGCGGTTGCGGACGACGAGCGCGAGCGGCGTGCCCAGCGTGCGGCCGTGGCGGAGACCGGCGAGCACCTCGACGGCATCCTGCTCGATCTGCTGGCGCGGGCTCCGGCCGTAGCCCTGCTGGCGCCGGCGCAGGTCGGCGTCGATCGCGGCCTTCTCCACCGTCAGCCCCGCCGGAAGCCCTTCGACGATCGCGACCAGCGCGGGCCCGTGCGACTCCCCTGCCGTCGTCAGCCGGAACGCCATGGAGTCAAGCGTAGTAGGCGGTTCTCAGACAGGCAGGCGAATGGGCACGAGTCGAAGCCTGTATGCAAGCCCGACCGCCTCCGCACGGCTGTGCGCGCCGAGCTTGGCGAGGATGCGCTCGATGTGCGTCCCGACGGTCTTGGGGCTGATCACGAGCCTCTCCGCGATCTCGTCCTGCTGGAGCCCGTCTGCGAGCAGCTCGAGGACCTGGAGCTCGCGCGGCGTCAGCGTGGAAGGAACGGCCTCGGAGCGTGACGTCCGGCGAAGCAGGGAGCGCAGCCGGGCGAGCAGCTCGTCCTCCGCAAGCGGTTTGACGAGATAGTCGTCCGCCCCGATCGTGAGCCCGGCGACACGGTCGAACGACTCGGTCCGCTCTCCCGAGATGAACATCACGGGCAACTCGGGCCCGTGTTCCTCGCGCAGGGCGCGACACACCTCGTAGCCCGAGAGCCGCGGCATGTTGACGTCGAGCAGCACCGCGGCCGGCCGCGACGCCCGGACCGAGCTCAGGGCCGCGAGACCGTCCTCGACGTCGACGACCTCATAGCCGCAACGCTCGAGCACGCCTCTGAGATAGGCACGGAAAAGCGGGTCATCGTCGACGACAAGGACATGCTGCGGCATGGTCCTCGGGCTCCCTCAATTGACCAACGGCAATTCTGTTCTTACACCGCTTTCGGTTGCCGTGCAAGGCCGTCGCCCTACTGCGCCGACCTGATGCGAATCCGCAGTCGCCCCGATTTCGGATTGGCCGTCCCGGTCGTACCGTTCTGACTGGGGAGAGGTCGGCGGCAGCCACTCCGCGGAGTCGCGCGCTCTGCGCGACCAGACGTCCAGAGAAAGGGGTGGGCTCATTGAGAGCCACAGTAGGGAGAGCACTGGGAGCGCTCGCGCTCGCGGCCGGGTTGTTCGCCGCCTACGCGAGCCAGGCGCTCGCCGCGGACACGCTCACACCGGCGGCGGTCGCCGTCACGCTCCAAGCCGGCCAGTCGACGACGGTGAACAAGACGCTTCACCTGGACGGTCTGCCGGCGAGGGCCGACATCATCGTCGCCGTCGACACGACCGGCAGCATGGGGATTCCGATCGCCCAGGCACAGGCGGACGCCGTCAACATCTGCAACCAGGTGCAGTTCGCGATTCCCGGTGCCCGGTTCGCAGTGATGGACTTCGAGGACTACTTCCCGGGTCCCGGTTTCCCGGGGGACGTTCCGTACACGCTGAAGACGCCCGGCTTCACCTCGAGCTGCGCCGTCTTCTCCGCCGCGATCGCGACCATGACAGCGGTGCCCGGCAGCGGCGGCGACCCTCCCGAGGCCTACAACCGGGCGTACTACGAGTCGTACGCCGACGGCGGCAACCCGATTGTCCTCACACGGGACCCGCTTGCGACGCAGTTCCTCGTGGTCCTCGGGGACGCCGCGCCGCACAGCGCCACCTCGTTCGGATCCTGTCCGGCCTCGCCGCCGAATGACTTCGGTCGCGACGGCATCGGCGGGACCGCCGACGACCTCGACACGGCCACGACGATCGCCGGGCTGAACGCGAACAACATCACGCTGTTGATGATCCGCTACACGACCGGCGGCGTCTCGGTCGCCCTGTCCTGCTACCAGGACATGGCCAACGCAACGGGTGGCACCGCGGTCGACGGCAGCGGCGCGGGCACGATCGGGCCGTTCATCATCGCGAACGCCCAGTTGGTGCCGTACACGGTCAACCTGCAGGTCTCCGCGGGCTGCCCGATCGGCTTCAGCTTCAGTCCGCCGTTCCCGCAGGGGCCGTTCACGGGCCCGCAGACGATCCCGTTCACGGAGACGATCACCGCGCCCACGCTCGTGGGCAGCTACAGCTGCACGATCACGGCCGTCCTCACACCGGGCGGACCGACGACCGCGGTGGAGACGGTCGACGTTACGGTGTTGGCGGGCCCGCCCGCAACGCTGGTGCTCACACCGGCGACGGCCACCAACACGGTCGACGCCCAGCACTGCGTCACCGCGACGGTGAAGGACGAGTTCGGCAACCCGACGCCGAACATCACCGTCCGGTTCACCGTGACGGGCCCGGGCAACACGAGTGGCTCCGCGGTGACGAACGCGAGCGGGCAGGCGACGTTCTGCTACACGTCGGCGTTACCCGGTAACGACGTCATCACGGCGTACGCGGACACGAACAACAACAACACGCGCGACGCGGGCGAACCGATGGGCGCGGCCGCCAAGACGTGGGTCCTGCCGACGAGTACGCCGGGCTGCAAGGTCACCTACGGCGGCCGGATCACGGCGACCAACGGTGACAAGGCAACGTTCGGCGGCAACGCAAAGGGCAGCGGCCCGAGCGGCCAGGAGCAATACCAGGACCACGGCCCCGCCTCGAACAGCAACGTCCACTCGATCAATGTCATGTCGGTCGTGTGCAGCCGCGACGGCACGCAGGCCAGCATCTTCGGCACTGCGACCGTCAACGGCGGCGGAACGTTCAACTACCGGATCGACCTGACGGACCTGGGTGAGCCGGGGAGGAGCGACACGTACCGCATCCGCCTCTCGAACGGCTATGACTCCGGCACGCATGTCCTCGCAGGAGGAAACGTCCAGATTCACTAGCCGAGCAGTCTGCTGTGGAGGGCCCGCCTCGGCGGGCCCTCCACGTTTCTAAGCCCGGATTGCGGCGCGCATCACGTCGACCGGGGCCGGAAGTCCCGTCCACAACCGGAATGCGGCCGCCCCCTGCGCAGCCAGGACGTCGAAGCCGTCGACGACCCGCGCGCCGGCGGCCTGCGCAGCGCGTGCGGTGGCCGTACGGGGATACGGCAGGTCGACCAGCGACTGACCGGCCCGAAGCTCGACGAGGATCTCGTCCCGCTCAGACGTCGCATTGACCACGACGTCGGCGTCGCGGGCATCAGGGGGCCACGTACCGCGCCGAGAAAAGCGCGCTGCCTGCGGAAGCGCCTCGGCAAACGCGATCGCGGCGCCACCATCGCCGATGATCGCGGCGCGGTCGAACTCGAGCTCGGCCAGAATCGCCGCGTCCGTGCTCGATCCGTGCAGACGGCCGTCGCGGACGACGAGCGTGTTGACGGACGGGATGTCGGCCCCGAGCATCGTCGCGACGGCGAGCTTGTGCGGGGTGGTCACGTTCGCACCCGCGAAGCCGAGGGCGACCAGCCCGCGCAGTGCGTCCTCCAGCCGTTCCGCCGGCACCGCGAGCGGAACGTACGTCCAGTCGAGCCCGCGCGCCACGAAGGCGGCGTTCTGCATCAGCGGTGAGAGCGATCCGGAGACCGGATCGCCGAGCAGGCCGACGAGCCGGGTCTCGCCGGAGATCACGGGCCGCCGTAGCCGTGCGCGGCGGCGTACGCCTGGAACGCCTTGAAGCTCGCGGTGAAGAAGTGGTGCTTCTTGTCCGGCTTCCGCACGAAGTAGAGGTAGTTGACGTGCGCCGGATGCGCGGCGGCCTGCATCGACGCGAGGCCCGGATTTGCAATGGGAGTCGGCGGCAGGCCGAGGTGCTTGCGCGTGTTGTACGGCGAGTCGCTCGCGAGTTGCGACTCGTGGATCGACTCCGTCGGCGGAATGTTGAGCCCGTAGCGCAGCGTCGCGTCGATCCCGAGCGGCATGCGCGCGTGCAAACGATTGTAGATGACGGCGGCGACGAGCTGGCGCTCGTCCGGCGAGAGGGTCTCCTTTTCGACCATCGACGCGATGATCAGGACGTCGTACGGGGTCAGGTTCTTCGTGTGGGCGTACCCGAGGTCGAGTTTCTCCCAGTTCTGGCAGAACGCGTCGAGCTGCTCGCTCGCAAGCTGCGAGGACGTCGTCTGCCTGAAGAACTCGTAGGTGGCCGGAAAGAGGAAGCCTTCGATCGTCCGTACCCGGCCGTGGAGGCACGGCGGCACTCGCGGCTTCCGCGTCGCAGCCAGGTACGTCCGCCGCGAGAGGTGCGCACGAACATGACGCTTGCGCTGCGCGATCTTCGCCACTGCGGCGACGCGGTCGGCCATCTCAGCTCGCGTGAAGCCTTCCGGGAAGACGACACGGAACGGTTTCGGCATCGCGATGACCGTCTCCACGGTTCCGGTCGCGGTCGTTTTGGTGACCGTCCGGTAGAGGAGCGTGCTGGAGCTGGTCGTCGGGCCCACAGCAGCGTCATTGCCGCGCCCGATCGCCGCGACGGCGAGCCAGCCGAGCCCGCCGAGCAGCAGGAGCAGGATGACGAGGGCGAGCACGCGCCGGCGCGCGAGCTTGCGCGGGTCCGGGCGCTGCGGCGGCCGCCCCGGCCGCGGGGGGATTACGCCCTTGCGCTCGCCCACGCGAGATAGCTCGACAACAGGTGTGCGGCCGCGCGCGCGTCCTCTGCCGCGGCTGCGGGTGTCTGCTCGGCCAGGTCGGTCGTGAACCGCTCGTCGAACGCGGTGACGGGGACGCCGATCGCGCCGTCGAGAGCCTCGATGAACTCTTCGGTCTCGCGCGCCTGCTCGCCGCGCTCGCCGCGGAGCGTCAGCGGTAGGCCGACGACGACAAGCTCGACTCCCTGCTCCGCGATCAGCTCCGCCAGTCGCGCGAGCCCCTGCTCGGTGCGCGCGCGCTCGACGACGCCGACAGGACGCGCGATCGTGCCGGTCGGGTCCGAGACGGCGACGCCGGTGCGCGCACGGCCGTAGTCGAGCGCCAGCACCTTCACTTCAGGGCGGCGGCGATCGCCTGTTTCCCCGCCTCGAGTGCGTCGCGCAACCCCGCGGGGTTCTTGCCGCCCGCCTCGGCGAGTGTCGGCTTGCCGCCGCCTCCGCCGCCGATGTGACGCCCGATCTCGCGCACGAGCTGCGACGCGTCGAGGCCCTTGCCGACGAGCGACTCGTCGAGGTTGATGACGAGGTAGGCGCGCCCGTTGTCGACAGAGCCGACGATCACACCGGCGGCCTTCTCCTGCCGGCGCAGGCGATCGGAGAGGTCACGCAGCTCGCCGCCCTTTACCGCCCTCGCCTCGACGAGGACGACGTCGCTCTCACGCTCGACGATCGTGAAGTCCGCCGCGCCGGGCGCCTTCGGCCTGCGCGCTTGCTTCCGCACCGCCTCGAGCTCGCGACGGAGCTCGTCCGCCTCGAGCCGTGCACCGTGGAAGTACGCATACGCCTCGCCCGACGTGACCGCCTCGATCCGGCGCGCCCCCGCGCCGACCGAGCCCTCCGACAGGATCGCGAACGAGCCGATCTCCGCGGTCCAGCGCACGTGCGTCCCTCCGCACAGCTCACGCGAGTAGCCGGGGATCTCGATTACGCGGACCTGGTCGCCGTACTTCTCGCCGAAGAGCATCATCGCCCCGAGCTTGCGCGCTTCCTCGATCGGCGTCACGAACGCGTGCAC
>Ga0137371_10001704_pt1 | contig 17453 bp, 27 predicted proteins | sample SagtaG_7_FD_104919 | JGI IMG/M metagenome (GOLD analysis project Ga0137371, IMG submission 104919) | Vadose zone soil microbial communities from Sagehorn Ranch, Mendocino, California, USA - Sage1_R_40_16 metaG | ecosystem: Environmental > Terrestrial > Soil > Vadose zone | place: USA...
AGTGCTGATCGATGATCGTTGGTGTAACAAAGATCAACAGATTGCGTTTGTGCCGCTCGTTGCTATGGCTCTGAAACGCGTAGCCCAGAACTGGAATGTCTCCAAGCAGCGGCACCTTCGTTTTCGATTTGGCCACTTGATCGGAAATCAATCCCCCAATTGCGAGAGTGTCGCCGCTCTTAATCAGAACGCTGGAATCCAGTGTGCGCGTGTCGATGATCGGGCTGGTGACATCCGCGCTGGCAAAAATGAAGTGAAAGTCTCCAACCTTATTGCTGATCTCAGGCTTAACTGACAGCGTGATGAAGTTATCCTTGTTGATTGATGGTCGAACAACCAGCTTGTTGCCGAATGTCTTGTCCTGAAAGCCGCCGAACACGGCGGTCGCGGTTTGTTCGTTGAAATTCAGCTGCGGCACGGGCTGATTGCGGACGATCTCGATCTTCGCCTGTTGATTATCGGCTGTCACTACCCGCGGATTAGCAAGGAACTCGGCATCCGAGTCTTCGTTCAACGCTTGCAAGGTCGCCGAAAATTGCGGTACGGATAGAATGGCGAACTGGCCCGGTATCAGGTGCCCGAGGCTGCCGAAGAAATTGTTGTTGTTAGGATTGCCAAGTGCAAATCCACTAGTTGGTGGATTGCCGCCAGGAATTGGGCTACCGGCAGCTATAGGATTCCCGTAAGTGACTGTCTTTGGAGCTGAGGCGCTGCCCACCGTGCCAGCCCAGTTAACTCCGTAAGCCTGGATCGGATCGGCCGTCACTTCCACCAACCGCGCTTCGATCATGACTTGCTTGGTCGGTTTGTCGATCTGGATCAGCATTTTCCGAATGTTGTCGATGTTGCTGCGGGTCTCGCGGAAGAAAATGGTGTTAGTGCGCTCGTCGATTTGCGGTGGATCCTTGCTCGCAAGTTGGGATGCGATCAGCGGCGAAACCTCCTTCGCGCGTGCGTAGCTGAACTGGTAATTATCAGTTTCAGTGGGCTCAGCCGTGCGCTCGGCTGCGGTCTTGATGTAATAGATATTGTCGATCTTATCCATGAAAAGCCCTTTGGCTTTAACGATGATCGAGATCGCTTGAAGTGCGGTCACGTCTTCCAGCCGCATTGTTACGGTACCGGTCACGGCATCACTCACAACCATGTTGACCTTCGCCTGGCGCGCGAGCAATCGGAGCACTTGGCCGACGTCGTCGCCTTGAAATTCCCGTACGCCAACACCACCACTTTCAACCGTGGCGTCGGCTTCAGTCAACGTCGGAGTCGTCACCGTGGAAGAGGTCGTGGTCGATTTTGTGGTCGATGGCGCGGCTGGAGAGGCAGCCTGGACTGGGGCCTGCACCAGCAACATTGGCGGATGGTCAGCTGGTTTGATTGGGTCTGGCGGCTGCACTGGCCCGGCCGGGGCGGGAATTGTTTGCGCTTGTGACAGGGAAAGCATGCCCAGAAACGTCACCGCCGCGACGTATCCTCGTTGCTTAAGAGAAGTAACCATAATTAGAAGGAAGTGAGATAAGTGCTGGCCGGATAAAAGCAGGAAGCAGACCAGCCTTTGGGAAGTTTCCCCACTGCATCGGCCGGATTAGCCGCTATCAGGAAGCGTTCAGCCCTCGACTTAACGAGCGGCCTGAATAAAGGCCTTAATCAGGCGATGATCCTTGCGGCCGGGAGAGACTTCGACGCCAGTAGTGACGTCGACCCCACCGGGACGGACCTCGCGAACGGCTGCGGCGACATTTTCAGCGTTTAATCCTCCGGCGAGGATTACATTCAAATCTGGATGCTTCTTAACGAACTGGCGCGCTAATTTCCACGGAAACAGTTTGCCGGTCCCGCCGAACTCGCGGCCGGAAGCGGAATCCAAAATTACCGTGTCCGTAGAAAATCCTGGCACGTCGAGAAGCGATTTCGAACCAGCCACCGGCAGCGCTTTGGCAAATCGAATTCCAGCTTCGGCCAAATGCCGGCAGAATTCAGGCGACTCATTGCCGTGCAATTGCAAAGCATCGATAAAAGACAGCCGACTAATTCGAAACGCTTCGTCCCAACTTGGGTTTACCATCACCGCCACCTTGCACGTTTTTTTCGGCAATTTGTCGATCCAATCGCCCGCCGTGTTGATGTCGATGTAACGTTTGCTTTCGCTAACGAGGTTAAATCCGAGCGCGTCCGCGCCTGATTCGATCGCCGCGAGCGCGTCAGGCTCATTGGTAACTCCACAGATTTTGACGCAAACGCGGTCGCTTGATTCTGACTTACCACCAAACATCCCGCCGATTTTCACTCGCCGGGTTCAATCACCCGGCCGCGAACCTGTTTAATCTGGGTGTGATGCGTCAGCACATGCACTCGCCCGTCAGTGCCGCGGAAAAATGCGCTCAGCAACCAGCTAACAAACGAGATAATGATCGCACCAAAAACGGCGCTCCAGAAACCGTGAACTTTGAAACAGGGCACGATTTCGCTGACGAACTTCAGCATCAGTGCGTTGATGATGAAAATGAACAGGCCAAGCGTCACCAGAATCAGCGGAAAACTTAACAATAACAGGATCGGACGAATAAAAGCGTTGATGATTCCCAGGAGCAGCGACGCGCCGAGCAAGCAACCGATCCCAGTGTAATCGATTCCCACGATCGGCGCTGCTACAAACACAGCGAACGTCGTGACGAACCAGCGAAAAACGAAATGTCGCATACGGCACGTTATTGGAAGTTGACCTTTTCGCCAAGCACAGTTCCAGGAAAGTGCTCCGCGCTTTTTTAGCGAAGGCGAAAAACGCTTGAAATCCTACTTCCCGTGGTAAAGCTAATTTTGGGAGGAATTTGATTGTGGCGAAGAAGAAGAAAGTCGTGCGGAGTGAGTTATCAGCGGATGCGAGATCGTCCGGCAAAGCGGGCCAAATAAAAACGGGTGGAAGATCGACATCTACAAAAGGGAAAAATCTTCGCCGCGGAAAAATAGCGTTGCACAAAAATCAATACCGCCAACAGCAACTCCGCTCGGCTTGGATCCAACGGACGAACAAATTCAGACGCGCGCCTACTTCATTTCGGAGCGACGGCACCGATTCGATCTTCCCGGCGATGCGAATTCGGATTGGCTGGAAGCCAAGCGACAACTGCTCTCCGAAAGTGGTCCGCGCTGATTTGCGCGCTATCAAACTGCCGACTGGATCGCGGGAGCAGCGGCTTTGATTTTTTCTAGCAAACGATTGATCGCGAAAGGCTTGGCAACTAAACCAGCGACGCCCGGCTCCTTGAGCAACTCCTGGGCTCTCGCCTCCTCGGCTTTTCCGGAAATAAGGAGCAACGGCGGAACCTCTCTCACCGGCTGGCTGCTCTGATAAACCTTTCCGATCAGGAAAAACAACATCGCACCGTCGATCATCGGCATTTGGAAATCGAAGATGAGCAGGTCGTATTTTTTCTTCAGCGCCAGCTCGAAAGCGTACTCGGGCTTGGGCGAGGTATCAACCTCGCATCGCAGCGATGCCACCAACGCTTCGCGCACAATCCGCAGAAGTGCGACGTCGTCGTCCACCATCAAAATGCGTTTCGGCTCGGCGGCCATGGCGCTCATTTAAACACGAATGCACACGAATAAACACTCATTGGTTCGAAAGAGTTTCTGTCTGTGTCCTCTTTATTTGTGTCGATTCGTGTCTATTAGTGGTTAAGCCCTGATGGAAAAGGTGATTGTCGATCTTACCGCCGCTTTGCGCGAGCGACTCACGATTATTGGCGACGAAAGCAGCCGACGCGCTCCCGAAGCGCACACCGCTCGCCTGCGAGCGATCTCAGAAAAGATCGAGCGACTCGAAGCTGCGCTGCCAAAACCAATTGATCCGCAGCTTGCTCACTTTCTTCAGCGCAAAAGCTACGACAAAGCGCTGCAACTTTTGGAACCAACTCCAACTGATCGCCGCAATTAGCGCGAATACAGCTCGACGATCAACTGCTCGTTGACGATCGGTTGCATTTCTTCGCGCGACGGGATGTGCGCGACTTTTCCTTTGAGTGCCTCGCGATCCACCGTCAACCAATCGGGCACCGGAACGATTTGCGTGAGCTCAAGATTGCGCAGCGCGAGCTGACGCGATTTCGGTTTATCTTTGATCGCCATCTCGTCGCCGGCTATGATGTTAACAGAAGCGACGTTGACGTTGCGCCCGTTTACCTGAACGTGACCATGGGAGACTAGCTGGCGCGCCGCGTTGCGCGTGTTGGCTAGGCCAAGCCGATAAATTATGTTGTCGAGTCGCGTCTCGAGCAATTGCAGCAGCGTCTCACCGGTGACGCCGCGTTTGCGCAACGCGTTTTGGAAAATGCGACGGAACTGTCGCTCAAGCAGTCCATATTGGTAGCGAAGTTTCTGTTTTTCGCCCAGCGCGATCGCGTAATCGGATTGTTTCCGGCGCGAGCCTTTTGGTCCGTGCATACCCGGCGGATAATTTTTTCGCTCAAGCGACTTCGATGGTCCAAAAATCTGCACGCCGTAACGGCGGCTAATCTTTGTTTTCGGTCCGGTGTATCTGCCCATGAAAAAAGGTGAGAGGTCGAGTTGTTGAAAGTTGAGAAGATTACACGCGGCGTTGCTTGGGCGGCCGGCAACCGTTATGCGGGACCGGTGTCACGTCGCGAATCAAGGTGAGATCGAGCCCGATCGCCTGTAATGCGCGCACCGCGGATTCGCGCCCCGCGCCCGGGCCTTTGACGAGAACTTGCACTTCTTTGAGCCCATGACCCATCGCCTGTCGTGATGCATCCTGGGCCACGAGCTGTGCAGCATAGGCGGTGCTTTTGCGCGAACCTTTGAAGCCCACTTTGCCCGCGCTCGACCAACCGATCACGTTTCCATTCAAATCCGTAATCGTGACGATGGTGTTGTTAAACGTCGCGTAAACGTGCGCGATGCCCGAATGAATGTTCTTGGCGCCTTTCGCCTTAACAATCTTCGGCTTCTCAACCTCGTCGGCATCCAAAGTGAGATTCTCGCGAGGCGCTTCAGCTGGAGTTGATTCCGGCTTGCTCGGCTTCGCCGGCTTTCTCGCGGGCTTCGCCTCGACACTGACATGCGCCGTAGTTTCAGTGGCAGGCGCCGGTGCGGCTTGGTCCGCTTTGATTTCCGCAGCCGGAGATTTCTCTTCCGCTTTTGGCTTCTGAGGGTTGTCCGCCTTCTCAGCTTTCGGCTTCGCTGGTTTTTTGTGTTCCGCCATTTTAATTAAACCTTACCGGCCTTTGCTTCTGGATTGCGGATCACGCCGACCGTTTTGCGCGGCCCTTTGCGCGTACGCGCGTTTGTCGATGTTCGCTGACCCCGCACCGGTAATCCTCGGCGGTGACGTTGGCCGCGATAACAATTGATCGCCTGCAATCTTTTCAGATTGCCCTGAATGTCGCGGCGCAGATCGCCTTCGATTTTGATTTTGTTGTTCGTGATCGCGTGAATGATCTCGTTGATCTGCTGCGGAGTCAGTTTATTGGCGCGCAGGTTCGGATCTATGTTGGCTTGCTCCAAAATTCGCCGCGCGGTGCTAAATCCGATGCCGTAAACATAAGTTAACGACGCTTCGATGCGTTTGTCCGCTGGAATTTCAACTCCGAGTAATCGTGGCATTTGGCAATCGTTAAATAAGAATCAGCCCTGGCGCTGTTTGTGCCGCGGATTTTTGCAAATCACGCGCACCACATTCTTGCGCTTCACAATTTTGCAGCTTTCACATAGTCTTCTAACTGAGGGTCGCACTTTCATGTTGGTTGAAACAAAAAACGCGGAGCCATATCCGCGTTGTCACTTCTGGCGGAAGGTGATCCGCCCCTTCGACAAATCGTAGGGAGATATCTCTAGCATAACTTTGTCGCCGGGCAAGATACGAATGAAATGAAGCCGCATTTTTCCGGAAATATGCGCCAGAACCTGATGGCCATTTGGCAGCTCGACCCGAAACATGGTATTCGGAAGCAGCTCGACGACAGTGCCTTCTACTGCAATTGCGTCTTTCCGCGCCATGTCAGGATTTCAGGCCCATCTCTCGTAATCAGGACCGTATATTCAAAATGGCCCGACCGTGTGCCGTCAGCCGTGCGCACTGTCCAACCGTCATCGAGCAGTCGGACCTCCGCGCTCCCAATGTTAATCATCGGTTCGATCGCCAGTGTCATGCCGGATTTCAATTTGGGTCCGCTTCCACGTCGGCCGTAATTCGGAATTTGCGGCTCTTCATGCAATTTTCGCCCCACGCCGTGCCCGACAAACTCGCGCACAACGGAAAACCCATTGCGCGCCGCTTCATCTTCAATCTCAGCACAGATATCGCCGAGTCGAACACCTTCCGCGGCAATGTTAATCGCGCACTCCAGCGCTTTTTCGGTGACGCGCAACAGCTGGTCGGTCCGCTCGCCAACGATTCCAACCGGAACCGTGGTGGCGGTGTCCCCCACCCAACCGTCTTGAATCACACCAATGTCGAGTTTGACGATGTCGCCGTATTGAATACGTCGCTGGCTGCCGATGCCGTGCACGACTTCATCATTCAGCGAAATGCAGATGTTGCCGGGAAAGACGCGATGGCCGAGCCGATAGCCGAGGAACGCACTCTTCACCCGGGCTTCACTCATAAAATCGGCGGCGGCTTCATCCACTTCCTTTGTCGTTATTCCGGGGCGAATGAGCTCGCTTACGCGATCCAGAATGTCGCTCGCGGTGCGGCACGACTGCCGCATTTTCTCAATTTCCTTGGCGCTTTTGATTGGAATCATGCCGTCACCTTGTCCTCGATCAGGCGTGAAACATCGCTAAACACCGCGTCGCGGTCGCGGTTTCCGTCGATGCGGCGCAAGATCGACATCTTGCCATAAAAATCGGCCAGCGGCTGAGTTTTCGTGCTGTATTCGCGTAAGCGCGTTTGCAGCACATTCATGTCATCATCGCTTCGGCGCTCGAGTCGCCCTTCGCAATAAGGACAGACCGGACGGTCTGCAAATTTTGCGCTGTCCACATTCGTCGTAAAACCGCAAGTCCGGCACTGCAGTCGCCCGGAAATCCTCGCACGGACGGTTTCCTCCGAAACCTCGAGCCAGATCGCTGCGTCGAGCGACGTGTGCAGACTATTCAAAATAGATGCTAGACTTTCCGCCTGCGGAAGAGTTCTTGGAAATCCATCGAACACGAAACCGTAGCCGCCGTGCAAGCGCAGCCAATCTTCAATCAGCTTCACAATAGTTTTGTCCGGAACCAAATCCCCTCGCTGCAACATTTCGGCGGTTTCCAATCCAAGCGGCGTGCCCAAATCTTTTTCACGACGCAAAATCGCACCAGGTGAAGTCACCGGAATCCCAAATTGGCGCGTGATCAATTCCGCCTGCGTTCCTTTGCCGGAACCGGGGGCACCGAGTAGGACGAGTCGTCTCTTCACTTCGACGCCAAAAACGCCGCCACTCCGCCAATCACGATGATGGCGATCCCGACATAAAGCCACATCAACGTGCGTTGCGCTGCTGCTTCGCCGCGAACGTAGGCCGAGCGGCCCGTAAATCCGCCGCGGACACGGCCTTTCCGCAGAAATCCGTCGTAATGCCGCTGGATCAAATGCGTTTCAACCTGACGCATCGTGTCGAGCATCACACCAACGATAATGAGCAAACTCGTGCCACCGAAAAACTGTGCTGTCACCGTTGGGACGTTTAAACCCTGGCTCAGTAAACTCGGCAGAACCGCAATCAAAGTCAGGAAAATCGCGCCCGCAAAGGTCAGACGCGTCATTGTAAAATCGAGAAACTCCGCTGTCGGTTTCCCCGGACGCACTCCGGGGATGTAACCGCCGTACTTTTTCAAATCGTCGGCGATCTGTGCCGGTTGAAATTGGGTAGCGACCCAGAAATAACTGAAAAAGAAAATCATCGCCGCCAAAACGACGTAATGCAGCCAGCCGGTCGAAAGCATTTCCGAAATCTGCCGCGCGGTCGGACTGTTTGGAAACGCCCAGCTCACGATTTGGTTAGGAAACAACAAAAGCGCCCAAGCAAAGATAATTGGCATGACGCCAGGATAATTCACTTTCAGCGGCATGTATTGTGTATTGCCGCCGTATTGCTTTCGGCCGACAACGCGCTTGGCGTATTGCACGGTAATCTTCCGAACGCCTTGCGTAATCGCAATAACGCCCGCGATAACACAAAAGAGAAACAGGATCATCAGCACGAGAACCATGGGGTTGACTTGGCTCCCTTGTCCTCCGCTTGGAACAAACGTTTTCCACGCCTGCGCCAGCGCGGCCGGCAGTCTCGCCACAATGCCAATCGTGATAATCAGCGAAATGCCGTTGCCGATGCCCCGTTCGGTGATTTGATCGCCGAGCCACATCAACATCAGCGTGCCGGTCGTGAGAGAAATCACCGTCACGACACGAAAAACCCATCCCGGGTCGTCAACCAGCGGAATACCCAATTTTGCAATCGTCTCGGAAATTCCCGGCAACGCCACCCGATACGCTTCCGGATGTTGGAACGAAATCGCGAGCAGGTAGCCTTGAAAAATACACAGACCAACGGTCATGAACCGCGTGTACTGCATGATTTTCTGACGGCCGCCGTCTTCACGAGCGAGTCTGCTCAACTGCGGAATCACCGCCGAGAGTAGCTGCATCATGATCGATGCGCTGATGTAAGGCATGATGCCGAGAGAAAAGATTGCGCAATTCTCCAACGCGCCGCCGCTGAACAAATTCAACAAAGCGGCCAGGTTGCCGCCTGATTTTTCAGTCAGCGCACTACGAAACCATTCCTGCAACACCGCCTGATTAACGCCCGGCGTCGTGATCGCTGCGCCAAGTCGCACCACCACGACGACGGCCAGCGTGAACAGAATTCGGCGACGCAGCTCCGGTATTTTGACCGTATTGAGAAAGGCCGAAACCATTTAGAAATTCACGCCGGCGGCGCTATCGCTTTCTGGAAGCCTTCTTTTTCGCCTTCGCCGTTGTCGATTTTTTCTTCGACTTGGCCACGGCTTCAGGTTCTTTCGCCGTTTGATCGACATCGTCCGCGCCCGCCGTTACCTTTTGCGTTCCCGGCTCGTCCCGCAGCCGCGGGATGATCGTTCCGCCGGCCTTTTCAATCTTTGCTTTGGCTGATTCGCTCACTTTGTCCGCTTCGATTGTTAACGCGTCCTTCAATTCTCCGTCGCCCAAAATTTTGATTCCAGCGACGTCACCGCGCACGAGCTTCAACTCGCGAAGCAATTCTTCGTTCACAACCGTGCCAGCCTTGAATTCATTCAGATCGCTCAAATTCACGATCGCGTAGGTCGCGTGAAAAGCGGCGTTATTGAAACCGCGCTTCGGCAAACGCCGGATCAGTGGCATCTGTCCGCCTTCGAATCCGAGACGAATGCTGCCGCCCGACCGCGCCTTTTGACCTTTGTGGCCCTTGCCGCTGGTTTTTCCGTGACCGGAGCTTTCGCCGCAACCGAGTCTTTTGACGCGATGGCGCGCGCCCGGACGCGGCCTGAAATTGTGTAACCGCATCATGTTGTCTGCGCCGCCGCCTTTCCATCGCCGCCTTTGATTCCGCGCACTTTGAAAATTTCATCCTTGCGGCGCAATGATTTGAGCGCCGCGATTGTCGCCTTCACCACGTTCGCGTGATTGCTCGAGCCAAGTGATTTTGCGAGCACGTCTCGAATTCCGGCCGCTTCGACTACCGCACGCACGCCGCCGCCGGCAATGACACCGGTTCCAGGTGAAGCTGGCCGCAGCAACACTCGGCCGCCGCCAAACTCACCGATCGTCTCGTGTGGAATCGTGTTTTCGTGGAGTGAAACTTTTTCCATCGATTTCCGCGCCGATTCCGAAGCTTTACGGATTGCTTCCGAGACCTCGTTCGCTTTGCCAAAGCCGACGCCAACGGATCCGTCGTGATCGCCGGCCACGATCAGCGCACTGAAACTGAAACGTCGCCCGCCTTTCACGACTTTGGCGCAGCGGTTGATGAACACGACTTTCTCGGTCGTGTCGCCTTTTGCCGCCGGCGTTCTGTCCTGATGACGGGAGTCTGGTCGTCTGCCTTGTCCTGGTCTGCCTTGTCCTGGTGCTGCCATGAAATTAAAACTTTAATCCACCTTCGCGGGCCGCATCGGCCAGCGCTTTAACTTTGCCCTGATATTGAAATCCGCCGCGGTCGAAGACGACGTTTTCAATCTTTTTTCCACGAGCGCGCTCCGCAATCGCTTTACCGACAACTTCGGCGCTTGCGCGATTTGCGGCGGCTTTCTGTTTCCCAAACACGTCCTTCTCGGCAGTTGAAGCGGCGATCAATGTTTTACCAGCGTCATCGTCGATCACCTGTGCGTAAACATGCTTGCCAGAAAAGTAGATCGACAGTCGCGGCCGCGCGGCAGTCCCAGCAACTTTTTTCCGGATCCGCCGATGCAATCGCTCGCGCGCTGCTTTTCGATTGAACGTCGCCATAAAATTACTGGACGGTCTTGCCTTCTTTGCGGCGAATTTGTTCGCCAGCGTAACGAACACCTTTGCCCTTGTACGGCTCAGGCGGATAGAACCGGCGAATGTCCGCCGCCACCTGTCCCACGACTTTCTTGTCCACGCCTTGAATCGTGATCTTTGTCTGATCGACGACCGTGATTTTGATGTCCTTTGGGATCGGAAACAAGATCGGGTGCGAGAAACCAACACTGAGATTGAGATTCGCGCCTTGCACTGCAGCTTTGAAACCGACGCCTTCGATCTCGAGCTGTTTCGTAAAACCTTCGCTCACGCCGACGACCATGTTGTGCACCAGTGCGCGCGAAAGGCCGTGTAACGCTTTCACGCTCCGCGTTTCCGCGCTGCGCCCGAGCGAGACATGATTGTCCTTCACGCTGCCCGTGATTTGGCGCGGCAGTTTCCAATTCAGTTTGCCTTTCGGTCCTTCTATCGAAACGTCGCCGTCATTGTCGATGTTGACTTTGACTTTGTCTGGAATGTCGACCGGTTTATTTCCAATTCGCGACATAAAATTTACCAAACGTAGGCCAGAAGCTCACCGCCGACTTTTTGTTTCTTAGCCTCGCGACCCGACATTACGCCGCGAGAGGTTGATAAAATCACCGTTCCCATTCCGCCAAGCACGCGCGGAATTTCTCCCGCACCGACGTAACGACGCAAACCGGGACGGCTCACTCGCTTTAAACCGGCGATCGCGCAGGTGTGATCGACCAGCTTGTTCGTAATTTTGATTCGCGGATGCGCCGCGCTGGTGTCGATCGAATAATCCGCAATGTAGCCTTCGTTCTTCAGGATCCGGACGACCTCGGCTTTCACCTTTGAGTACGGCACGTAGATGTCGATCTTCTGCGCGCGCGCGCCGTTGCGCATGCGAGCAAGAAGATCTGCAATTGGGTCTGTAACGGTACTCATGAAACTCAGGCGGCTTGCACAGCCAGCTTTTTCGCGCGGTCAGCAAAAGGCATTCCCAATTCGCTCAAAAGCGATTTGGCCTCTTCGTCCGTCCGCGCAGTGGTCACAATTGTAACATCAAAACCGATGTTGCGCTTGATTTTGTCCATCTCGATCTCAGGAAAGATTGTCTGATCAGGGACGCCGAGCGTGTAATTGCCATGCCCATCAAAACAGCGCGGCGAAACCCCGCGAAAATCGCGGATCCGCGGGAGCGCCGCTTTGATCAAGCGCTCAAGAAACTCATACATCCGGTCGCCGCGAAGCGTGACCTTTGCACCAATGATCTGGTCTTTGCGCAACTTGAAATTAGCGATGCTTTTTTTCGCGCGCGTTTCCGCCGGTTGCTGGCCGGTAATGAGAGCCAGCTCCGTTTTCGCTTCCTCCATCGCTTGCTTCAAGTCCGCCTGCGAGCCAACCGAAGTGTTCACCACGACTTTTTCGACCCGCGGAATCTGATGAACGTTTTTGTACTTATGCCGTTCGCGCAAAGCGGGCACCACGTGTTCTTTGTAATGACGATAAAATTCGTTCTCCATTACGCCGCCTTTTTCTCAGCCTCTTTCTTCGGCTTAGTTTTGGTTTTCTTCTCGGCCTTTTTCTCGCGCTCGACCAATTTTACGTTCGAAATGTGAATCGGGCCTTCGCGCTCCGCGATTTTGCCCTGCGGATTGTCCTCCGACTTGCGCAAGTGCTTCTTGATAATGCGCACGCCTTCGATCAGCACTCGCTGTTTGCTCGGGAGCACCTCGAGAATCTTGCCGCTCGAACCTTTGAAGTTTCCGGAGATAACTTCGACCGCGTCGCCTTTCTTAACATGAAACTTTTGCCGGCTCATAAGACCTCCGGTGCCAGCGAAACGATCTTCATGAAATTGCGCTCGCGTAGTTCGCGCGCAACCGGACCGAAAATGCGGGTCCCGCGCGGATTTAGATCTTTGTCGATGATCACAATCGCGTTGTTATCGAAGCGCAAAAACGAACCGTCATCGCGCCGAATCGGCTGCCGTGTCCGAACCAGGACGGCGCGGACGACTTCCCCCTTTTTCACCGTGCCGGTCGCGCTCGCTTCTTTCACGTTCGCTGTGATCACGTCGCCGATCCCGGCATAAAGCGTAGCCTTGCCGATCACGCCGATCATCGTCGCCATCCGCGCGCCGGTATTATCCGCCACTTCAAGTCTGGATCGAAGTTGGACCATAAAATTTATTTCTGGAGCACCTCCATCAACCGCCAGCGTTTCAACTTGCTCAGCGGCCGCGTTTCCATAATCCGAACCGTGTCGCCGGTCTTCGCCTTGTTCTCCTCGTCGTGCGCGTAAAATCTTCGGATTTGTTTCACGATCTTGCCGAACTTCGGGTGCGGCACGCGCGTAATCGTCCGCACCACGATGGTCTTGTTCATCTGGTCTGAAATCACTTCGCCCACCCGCGTCTTCCGCGCCGCGCGAATGTACTTCGCTGGCAATGGCGGCGGCTGCACGGTCGATTGTCGATCTTGTGATGCTTGCTCGGGCATAAATTATTTCTTCTTCTTCGGCTTTGGTTCAGCGGCCGGAACGGACTGCGGTTGCTTGGCGCGTTGTGAAAGAATTGTTTCAATCCGCGCCACATCGCGACGCAGCAAACGCAACCGGCTCGGTTGCTCGAGTTGTCCGCTTTGTTGTTGCAGACGCAGATGCAGCCGCTCTTGACGGAGGTCACGCCGCTTCGTCAGCAGCTCATCCGTGCTCATTTCTACAATTTCTTTAATTTTCATGTTCGTTAGGCCGCGGCCACGTGGTGGCGGCCGATAAATTTCGTCCGCACCGGCAATTTGTCCGCCGCCAGTCGCAACGACTCGCGTGCGACCGATTCAGTCAGTCCGTCGAGCTCAAACAAAATATTTCCCGGCTTCACGGTCGCGACCCAAAACTCCGGGGGACCTTTCCCTTTACCCATTCGCGTTTCGGGCGGGCGCGCGGTGACCGATTTGTCCGGAAAAATCCGGATCCACAATTTGCCTTTGCGTTTCATGTTGCGAGTCAACGCCACCCGTGCGGCTTCGATCTGCGTATTCGTGATCCAAGCACGCTCGAGCGTTTGCAAACCGAACTCGCCAAAATTGATTCGAAGATTGCGCGAAGCAGTCCCCTTCCTGCTTCCCCGTTGGGATTTCCGATACTTCACGCGTTTGGGCATCAATGGCATAAAAATCAGGCTTCGACTGGTTCAGTCGGCGGCGGGGGCGGTGGAGCCATTGCCAGGGGAGCTTCGCTCGGCGCCTCTTCCTTCTTACAAATCCAGCATTTAACGCCTATCTTTCCGTAAACTGTGTTCGCTTCGGCAAAACCGTAATCAATTCCGGTGCGCAATGTGTGCAGCGGAACTTTGCCCTCGCGATACCACTCGGAGCGCGAAATTTCCGCGCCATTCAATCGACCCGAACAACGCAAACGAATCCCTTCCGCGCCAAAATCCATCGCCGTCTGCACCGCTTTCTTCATCGCACGGCGATAAGCGATTCGGCGCTCGATTTGCAACGAAACATTTTCCGCGACCAACTGCGCGTCGAGCTCCGGCGTCTTGATCTCCTGGATGTCGATCTTGATCTGTTTACCCTGCGCCATCTTCGAAATTTCTTCCGTCATCTTTTCGATCTCGGCACCTTTGCGGCCGATCACGATTCCCGGACGGGCAGTGTGGATCGTGACGCGAATTGAATTCCAAGCGCGCTCGATCACAATCTTTGCGACTGCTGCGAATTGCAGCTTCTTCTTCACGTAAGCGCGAATCTCAAGATCGCTGTGGAGGAACGCGGGCAGCTCTTGCGGCGATGCATACCAACGCGAGCGCCAGTCCCGGTTCACGCCGAGTCTAAATCCAATCGGATTAACTTTTTGTCCCATAAAATTATTTCTTGCCCGCCTTCGCGGTCTTCTTCTTTCCCTTTTTCGACGTTGTCGATTTTGCTGCGGCCTCCCCGGTTTTCTTTTCCTGCTCGCGCTTCGCCTTTTTGGTCTCCCGAGTTTCAATTGCGACGTCGTCCGTCAAAACGATCCGAATGTGGCTCGTCCGCTTCAAAACCTGGCTGCCACTGCCGCGGGCGCGCGTCATCATTCGTTTGAAAGTCGGGCCTTCACCCACGACCGCTTCCTTCACGACTAGACCGTCGGCTTTCAAATTCGCGTTGTTTTCCGCGTTCGCGATTGCGCTCTTCAGCGTTTTGTTGATCAGGAACGCCGCCTTCTTTGGCGTGAAAGCGAGGACGTCGAGTGCTGCCGAAACCGGCAGACCCTGAATCTCTCGCGTCACTTCGCGCACTTTGAACGGCGAAATCCGCGCGTACTTATATATCGATCTAACTTCCATTTATTTTAGAGTCATATTCGAGCGGGCATCCGCCTGGAGACGATCGCCCAGCTTTACTTTCTCTTTTCCAGAATCCTCAATCACCGCGCCGCAAATTCGCTGGCGTACGTCCACCACGCGCAGCGTCGCGATCTTTTGATCGCCGCGCATTACTCGCAGCGGCATTCCAATTTTCACGCCCTGCTGCTCGCCAATGTTCGCAACCACAAACGACCATTCGTCCTTCACGCTCAGCACGCTCGCGTCCATCAAACTCGCTCGCGGTTCCTGCGCGGCGGTGGATGTCGATCTTCCGACCAGCTCGTTCGTTCGACGCAATTGCGTTTCCACGTCCATCCGTGCTTGCGCGTCGCCGCCTTGCGAAGTTTGCAGGTATCGCAAGAGCGCTTCGTTCAACCCGAGCAACTGGTCGCGGAAATCGTCGCGCTCTTTTTGCGTCACCCGAAGGTCGCTTACCGCCGCGAGCAATCGTTGCTCGAGCTTTGCGCGATCTTTACTCGCCGACGCAAGTCCGAGCGCTTCCATCCTGAATTCCAAATCGGAATATTTGCGCCGAAACACTTCCGCTTCGGCATTCGATTCTGCCAGGCTCGCCGTCAACGTCTTGAGCGACTCCTGTTGAATCGACAGTTGCTTGCGCAGATCTTCATTCTGCGGCTCCGCGGTGATCTTTTGCTCCGCGTTTTCAATTTTGGATTCTGACAAAGAACTATTTCCCTCTGCCGCCAGCCCTCCGGCCGGCAACAACCTAACAAACATGATCATCACTCCCCAACCGACTGCTCTTTCGAGCAATCGAAAATCGAAAATCGAAAATCGAAAATTCAAATTACTTGGTTACCTTCGCCGTGTGCGAACCGTGTTTCTTAAAGATTCGTGTCGGCGAAAACTCGCCGAGCTTATGGCCCACCATATTCTCGGTGATAAAAACGGAATGAAACGTCTTTCCGTTGTGCACCAGGAACGTGTGGCCGACAAAGTCCGGCGTTACCATCGAGCGTCGCGACCAGGTTTTGATCGCCTTTTTCGAGCCCGACGCGTTCATCCTATCGATCTTCTCCAGAAGATGCGATTCGACGAAGGGTCCTTTCTTTAGTGATCTTCCCATAAAAATCAAATTTTCTTCTTGTCGCGCTTCCGCTCTAAAATGAAGCGGTCGCTCGGCTTGCGTTTGCTGCGCGTCTTGAATCCTTTGGCCAATTGTCCCCACGGACTAACTGGATGATGACGTCCGCCGCCGCCTTTCGATTTACCCTGACCGCCGCCCATTGGGTGATCGATCGGGTTCATCACCATGCCACGCACGTGTGGACGACGTCCGCGCCAACGGGTGCGTCCCGCTTTGCCGCTCGCAACGTTCATGTGATCGACATTTCCAACCTGTCCGATCGTCGCGAAACAGTTCTCGTGAATCCGGCGCACTTCGCCGGAAGGCATTTTCACCAGCGCGTAACCGCCTTCGAGGTTATTGAGAATCGCCTGCTGACCCGCGCTGCGCGCAACCTGACCGCCGCGGCCCGGGCTCAGCTCGATGTTGTGAATGTTCGTGCCCAGCGGAATGGCGCGCAGCGGCAACGAATTGCCGAGATCGGGCGCGACGTCATTGCCGGCGACAACTTTGGCGCCGACTTGGAGACCATTCGGCGCCAGGATGTAGCTCAATTCGCCGTCGCTGTACTTAATAAGAGCGATTCGCGCCGAGCGGTTCGGATCGTACTCGATCCCCATCACTTCCGCCGAGACGCTGTGTTTACGGCGTTTGAAGTCGACTTTGCGATAATTCTGTTTATGACCCCCGCCGATGTGGCGCGACGTCAGGCGGCCATAGTTATTGCGACCGCCGGATTTTTTCTTCGGCTCAATTAGACTGCGCGTCGGCCGCCACTTCGTAATCTCATCGAAAGCAGGCGTCTGCTTGAAACGCTGAATCGGCGTGAGTGGGCGATAACTTTTGAGCGCCATAAAATTAAACCAGCTCGATCTTCTCGCCCTGGGCGAGCGTCACGATTGCTTTCTTCCAATGCGGGCGCCGGCCGAGCGGTCCGCGGACGCGCTTTTCTTTTCCGGCGTAGTTGCACGTGTTCACATTCACGACCTTCTTTTGGAACAAACGCTCAACCGCATCTTTGATCTGAATTTTGTTCGCGCGCGAGCTGACCCGAAAAACATATTTGTTCTGTTTTTCGCTCATCAGCGTCGATTTTTCGGTCAGTGACGCGGTCTCGATAATTTCGTGTGGCTCGTTCATTTTATCGCGCCGTAGCCTCCGAAGGCGGATGCATTCTCTCCGCTAATTTTTCGAGCGCTTTCGACGTCACTAAAATTTTCTGAAATGCAAGCAATTGCTCCGTGTTCACATCCGCCGCGGTGGCGAGTTTCACCGGCTTCACGTTTCGCGCCGATTTATAAGTTTTGTCGTCGAACGAATCGGAGACGATCAGCACTTTCTCCGCGTCAGTTTGTTTCCGGACAAGGTCGACAAATGACTTCGTTTTAATTTCGGAAACGGCGAATTTATCAATCGTCAAAACATCGCCGGCTTTGATCCGTTCGCTGAGTGCTTTTTGCAGCGCCAGACGCCGGACTGACTTGGAAACTTTCTTGGAATAATCGCGCGGCTTTTGTTTAAAGACGAGGCCACCACCG
>Ga0137371_10001706_pt1 | contig 17440 bp, 9 predicted proteins | sample SagtaG_7_FD_104919 | JGI IMG/M metagenome (GOLD analysis project Ga0137371, IMG submission 104919) | Vadose zone soil microbial communities from Sagehorn Ranch, Mendocino, California, USA - Sage1_R_40_16 metaG | ecosystem: Environmental > Terrestrial > Soil > Vadose zone | place: USA: California...
ACAACATCGGATTCTTCCTGTGGCGGCTGCGGAGCTACCCGCTGGATCGGGTGCCGGCTCGGCCGATCGTTGCCACCCCCTCGTGGCGCTACACCTTCAGCGCGCTCGGCAACAGTGCGCCGGTGTTTTCGCCCTGGCTGCGGGAGGGTGAGGAAACGAGGCTTGCGACCGAGCGGCACGTGCCCGCGCCGGTCCGGCCACCCGCGTTCGCCGAGGACTTGAGACGATTCGCCGCATTGGCAACCGGTGCGGCGCCGCTACCGGATCACACCGATCACTATGGCGACCCGAGGGAGTATCCGGGTTGGAGCTTCGCAGTCTTCGAGGACGACGTCCTCGTGCCGCCAAGCGACATCGTGTGCATGAACTTGGCGGGCTGGGACAGCTTCGCGCGGCCCGCCGATAACCACATCGGCATCGACGTACGGCGCGGGCGCCTCATTGTGGGAAGTCTGCGCGCGGCCCACGCAGTCACCGTGTCGTACCACTACGGGTTCAGCGCCGACGTGGGCGGCGGCCCTTACGACCGCACCAAGTGGCTGGTGCGGGAGCGCGCAGACCAGCGTCGATTCACGGTGGGGACCGGTACGCACCCTACGCTCGACGAGGCGCTCGACGCGTGGGTCGCACTCGGGACGCCCCGTCCCGACACCGTCATCACCATTCTGGACAGTGGCACGTTCCCGTTGAGCCGCCGCATCACGCTCGACGCCGCCGGTTGGCTTGTCATTCAGGCGGCGAACGGGGCGCGTCCCCACGTGCAACCAGCCAACGGCGTCATCGACGTCGGCCCACTCGGTGCATCCCCGGGCTCAGCGCTGACGCTCAGCGGGTTGCTGATCGAGGGCGGCATCGTGGTGTCGCAGGATATTCAGCGCCTACGTCTGCTCCACACGACTCTCGTGCCAGGCCGCAGCATCGCGGAGGACTCGACTCTGGCGGGTGGCCCCAGCGTGGACGTGGTCGGGGGCGGCACGACACCCATCAATACCGGACTCCAGGTGGAGATCGCGTTCAGCATCACCGGCCCCCTGCGGATACCCGCGCACGCGGCGGGCCTGTGGATCCTCGATTCGATCATCGATGGGACTGAGCGATCGGGAACACCGCGCGTCGCGGCAATTTCGGACGCCGCCGAGACCAGCGGACCCGCGGCGACCAGCGGACCGGCGGCGACCATCGAGCGCTCCACGATCCTGGGTGCCGCTTTTTTTCGGAAGCTGCCGCTCGCGAGCGAGACGATCTTCACGGCCCCAGTGACCGTTGCACGCCAGCAAGAGGGCTGCGTACGGTTCAGCTTCGTCCCCCGGGGCTCCGTCACACCCCGACTGTATCGCTGCCAGCCCGCGCTCGCGATCGAGGCGCTGCCTGATGTGCCCGAAGCCCGCATCCTCACCTGGCTCTACCCACGCTTCGAGGCCTTGCAATACGGCCTGCCCGGCTACGCACAACTGCGCCTCACGACGCCGCGACAGATCCTGATGGGGGCAGGCGACGGAGCGGAGATGGGGGTGTTCAACCACCTCAAGCAGCAGCAGCGAGAAACCAACCTGCGCGTTCGACTCGAGGAATACCTGCCGTTCGGACTTGAGGCGGGCCTGGTCTACGTCACGTGAAGGGGAGTGCACGATGGGCGGCGATTACTCGCGAGTGAGGTTCGACCCGGCGAAGGCGTTCGCCGGCGTGCTCAAGCAGCAGGGACGCGTGAGCCTCGACGCGGAATTCAACGAGTACGTCGATCTCCTCGATCGCCACTGGCGCGCCGAAACGCTCGAGGTGATCGGCCCATGCGGCGTGCCGCATGCCGTGCCGCGGGAGCCGCCGGGAACGTCCCCCGAGCCGTTCCTGATCCGCCGCTCAGGCTCCGGGGGCAGCACCGACCTGACCATTGGGCGGGGCCGCGCTTACGTACACGGGATTCTCGTCGAATGCCGCGGCGACACCACGTCGCTCGAGCCAGAGTCCAGACTGGGCGAAGAGCGGGGGAACGCTTCGCTCGCCTACACCGACCAGCCGTTCTACTACGGCGCAGGCTTCCCCGAGCTTTCCGCGTCCTCGTCAGCAACGGATCTTGTCTACATCGACGTATGGGAACGCGAAGTCACGGCCATCCAGGACCCGGAACTGTTGGAAGAGGCATTGGGCGGCCCGGACACCACGTCGCGTCTCCAGGTCGCATGGCAGGTCAAGGTGCGCCAGAACGTGGGAGAAATCGGGTGTGACGAGGATGACACCCTCTGGGCCGGGGAGCGAAGCACTGCGCAGTTGAGCTCGCAAGCCGCAGCGGGAGCCCCCGCCCCGGGACCGTGCGAGATCAGACCGGGTGGCGGCTATACGGGACTCGAGAACCGATTGTACCGCGTCGAGATCCACGTAGGCGGCACGCTGGACACGGCCCGGTTCAAGTGGTCGCGCGACAACGCCACGCTCGTCGCCAGCGTGGTGTCCATCACGGCAGCCGACACCCACTCCATCATCGAGGTGCCTTCGACGGGGCGGGATCAAGGACTGCGCTTCGAGAACAACGATTACGCAGAGTTGCTGGACGACCACGTGGAGTTCGGAGCCCGGGATCGCGGTGCCGGCGGATCGATCGCGAAGATCCTGGACGTGGACCACGTGAACGGCCGGATCACGGTCGACCAGAACTGGGCGACGTTTGCGATTGACCAGGATCGCCACCCGCGGTTGCGGCGCTGGGATGTGAAGGACACGGCCCAGGACGTGCTACGGGACACGGAGGCCGGCGTCGCGATCGATCTGGAGAACGGGATCGCGATCACGTTCGGTCCGGATACTGCGGCCGTCGTGCACGCTGGCGACTACTGGGTTTTCGCGGCCCGGACGGCGACCGGGACTATCGAGGAGTTGCACGACGCCCCGCCGCGCGGGGTCGTGCACCATTTCTGCCGGCTGGCGTTGGTGAATCGCGACGCGACACCGGTGGTGCGGGACTGCCGCCGCGCCTTCCCGCCCTTGACGGACATCCATGCGGAGGACGTCGCTGTCGACGACGCGTGCCTGCCCAGCGTGGCGACGCTGCAGGACGTGTTCGACTACCAGTGCGCCGCCCGCCTGCTGCGGTATGTCGGAGGCGACGGGCAGGAACAGCTCCCCGGCACCGAGCTGGACGCGCAGCTCGTCGTCGCGGTCGAGGACGGCTTCGGGCAGCCGGTCGCGAACGTCGCAGTGACGTTTACGGTCACCGGCGGAGGCGGCACGGTTCAACCCGCGAGCGGCGGCGGAGCAGGGTCGGGGCTGCTTGAGGTCCACACCGATACGGACGGCACGGCTCGCGTCCGCTGGACGATCGGCGCGACGGCGGGCGATAACGAGGTGAGGGTGGTCCTCTCGTCCGCCATGACGCAGCCGCGAGTCATCTTCCATGCCAGGGGCCTCACGGCAGGGGACGTCGCCGTCACCGACCCGTGCGACCTCGGCGTGTCCACAGTTCAAGGCGTGTTCAGTAAGCAGTGCGCCAGCCGTGTGTTGCGTTACGTCAGTGGCGATGGGCAGGAGGGAAGGCCCGGCACGCTTCTCGACGGCGACCTGGTCGTGGGAGTCGAGAACGGATTCGGCCGACCCCACCCGGGCGTCCCCGTGCACTTTAGCGTCCAAACCGGAGGCGGCTCGGTCAGTGCGACGACCGTACCTACGGGGACGGATGGATTGGCGCGGTGCCAATGGACGCTTGGCGCGGCGCTGGGCGAAAACGAAGTGCGCGCTGAGCTCGCATCGGGCGGGCTGCCGGTGCTGTTTCACGCGATGGGTGAGGTCGAGGGAGTCACCGAACAATTACCGCGCTTAATTGGCATAAGCTGGCAGAACGATCGGGATCTGCGTCGTAGCCTATTCAATGCCGGCCTACGAGTGACGTTCTCCGAAGAGATGCACCCGGAGACCATCACAGCCGATACGTTCATCGTGACACTCGAGGTTCCAGTGGAAGATGTGCGCCCGACCCCCGGGGCGGTTCTGCGGTATCGCGGCCATTATGAATTCATCGTGTCCGGCTCGGTGACGGGTAGCCCGGACGGGAAAGCGTGGACGTTTCAGCCGGTTGCCATTTCCGCCCCAATGCTTGCGGCATGGCTCCTCGCCGAAGCGACAGGCTCGGCGACAGGGATACTACAGGGGAACGTGCGCGATCCCGCGGGAGCGCCGCTACCCAATGCTCAGTTGATTCTCACCGATCCAAATACCGGCGTGATCCGGAACGCGCTGTCGGACAGCCAGGGCGCCTACACCTTTAGCAACCTGCCCGCCGGCACGTACGAACTCCAAGTGCGATTGATTGGGTTCTCCGTGGTTCGGCTGGCTGACGTCCCGGTGCTCAGCGACCAGGTCCTCACGATCGATGTTCCGCTCGGCCCCAACGCGCCATTGCCGAAAATACCGCACGACCAGTATGACCCGGATCGGTTGCGGTGCCGGGCGAAGCTCAAGGCCAATGCGATCTTCTCGCTGGCATCTGGCCGTCCGCTGGACGGTGACGCCTTTGGCAGCGTACGGTCGGATAACACCATCGATTTGACTCTTCCGTCTGGCGACGGACGACGGGGCGGGGATTTCGACAGCTGGTTCTGGCTCATCGAGGGGCGCGTGCGGCCCACCGGTACGATTCCGACCGGCACGATCCCCACAGGCACAATTCCCACAGGCACTATTCCCACAGGTACTGTTCCGACCGGTACGATCGCCACCGGCACGATTCCAACTGGTACCATGCCGACGGGAACGCTCGTCCTCGGTGGAACGGGCGTCATCGTTGGAACGATCGGCGTTCGTGGGACGGGCGTGGTCGCGGGCACCGGCGGTCCCGTGGCAACCGGAGCCATCGACGGCACACCGCCGATCCAGCCAAGTCTGTTCAATCCGGCCGACTTCCCGGGCCGACATGTAAATGAAGTCGGCGGCATTGGGGCAGCATTCGAGCGCGCGCTCGAAGCGAATGGGATCACCAGTCTGGCGGCCTTCGCGTCGATGCAGCCTGCCGAACTCGCGCGCGTGCTCGGCGTCTCGGAGGTCCGTGCGATTGCGATGATCGACGAAGCAAGGGGACTGCTCAGACCGTGAGCGAGTCCCCGCAGGTCTCGGTGATTATTGCCTCCCACAACGAGGGCGACAACCTTGTCGACATGGTGCGCTGCATCGTGGACGATCCCTGCGGTACCGAGCTGGAAGTCGTAGTCGTCGATGATGGATCGACGGATGGGAGCGGACTGCGAGCGGCCTCACTCACGAGTGCGAAGCGACCGGTGCGCCTGGTGCAGGACAAGGCACTGGGCGTCGCGCGGGCCCGGAACATGGGGGCGCGTTGCGCGCGCGGAGAGTTATTGGTGTTCATGGACGGCCACTGTTACGGCACCCGCGGATGGCTGCCGAAGGTGCTGGAGGCACTGGAAGATCCCTGCGTCGGCCTCGCGGGCCCTGCGTGTGCGAATCTGAATCTCGACGACGGATCCCTGGGACTCGGCGCAACGTGGTTTGACGCGAGTCTGGACATGCGGTGGTTGGGCCCATTAGGTGGCACCCCCTACGCTGTCCCGCTGTTACCCGGGTTTTGTCACGCGATGCGCCGTCGCGATTTCGAGACTGTCGGGGGCTACGATAACGGCATGAGCCAGTGGGGCGGCGAGGATCTCGAGCTAGCGTTGCGCGTGTGGCTGCTGGGTTTCGAGTTGGTAGTTCAACCAGCCGCTCTCGTTTATCACCTGTTCCGCGAACGCATTCCTTACCGAGTAGACCCGGCTCAGGTGCTCTATAACAAGCTCCGTCTCGCGTTTGTCCATTTCAACGATGATCGTTTTGCTCGCGTGATTGCGCACTACCGCGAGTGGGCCGCCTTTCAATCCGGCCTGGTGTACCTGCTCGAGAGCGATGCTTCCGCGCGCCGCCGCGAGCTGCGCGGCTCTCGGGTACGCGACGATGACCTGTTTGTGGCACGGTTTGGCTGCGCCCTGTGACGGAACTGACCCGCCGCGACGCGCCCCCCTGTAATCGAGAGCGCTCTACTCGATATGGACGGATGATGTACAACAGATGGGATGCGTACGTGGGGCGTAGCCTGGAGTTGTATGGCGAGTTTAGCGAAGGGGAAGTGGAACTGTTTCGGCACATAGTAAAGCCCGGTATGCGCATCCTGGACATCGGCGCCAACATCGGCGCGCACACGGTGCCCCTGTCGCTCCTCGCAGGAAGCGACGGCGAAGTCCTCCACTTCGAACCACAGCGCATGTTGTTCTACCTATTGTGCGGGAACATTGCTCTGAACGGCTTGCTCAATGTGTGCGCCCACAATTGCGCGGTCGGGGCCACAGCGCGCCAAGCGTTCATGCCCCGCTGCTCGTACACCACTGCAAACAATTTCGCCGGCTTGTCGGTCCAGGATCAGCAGGATGGAATCGCCGTCGCCGTTGCGGCACTGGACGCATTGTCCATAGGACCCGTCCACTTTCTCAAAATAGATGTGGAGGGCATGGAGCTCGAAGTGCTGCTCGGCGGGACGCAATTAATCAAGGCTTATCGTCCCATCCTTTACCTGGAAAATGACCGCCCCGAGAATTCTCAGCGCTTGTGCAAATATTTGATCGACGATCTAGGATACGAGCTTTGGTGGCATCTCCCACCGCTGTTCAATCCAGACAACTGGGACGGCAATGCCCTCAATGCCTTCCCGAACCTCACGAGCTTCAACATGCTCGGTCTACCCGGCGGCCAAGAACCAGCGGCCTACGGCCTTCACGTCGTGGAGCACGACGCCGTCGCCTCGGGAGCTATGGATCTACGACGGGTGGTTAAGTCAAGCTCGCACGAGTGGATCTTCGCGCGGTACGGCGAGCTATACCGGTCTCACGGGAGTGAATCGCTCTCCGGACCGGGGTCCAGTCTTGCCCAGACAGGCACACTCCGTGAGTGCATGCCCGCATTGCTCAGCGATCTTGGGGTCCGCACGCTCCTCGACGCTCCGTGCGGCGACATGAATTGGATGCAACACCTGGAGCTTGGTGGTCTCGAGTACGTCGGCGTTGACATTCAAGGCCCAATTATCGCCGAGAACCAACGGCGGCACGCAACCCCCAACCGTCGGTTCCAGCGAGCTAACGTGCTCGGCGACGCGCTGCCACGCACTGATGCCGTCCTCTGCCGCGATTTCCTTCCTCATCTGTCATTTCTCGATGCCTTTCAAGTCCTCCACAATTTCAAGACAACCGGTGCAACGTATCTTCTGACTACGACATTCACCGGCCCGCGACAAAACGTTGACATCGCGAGTGGCGAGTGGAGGCCGCTGAGCCTGACGCAGCCGCCGTTCAGTTTTCCGGTCCCGCTGCGCCTCATCGACGAGAAATGCACGGAAAACGAAGGCGCATACAGCGACAAGAGTCTCGGCGTCTGGCGTTTCGAGGATCTGCCGCGTTAAGTCACCTTCTCCTTCACCGCCTCCCGCACCGCCGCCGTCGCCGCCGCCGCTTTCGCCTGCGCCTCTATCCGGTTCTTCAGCCCGAACAACGACTCCAACGCGTCGTGCCAGAACGGCGCGCCCAAGCTCACAAGCAACGTCGATAACAGGATCCCAATCCACCACTTGATGTCGTCCCAGCGCTGCCCGCCCGGCGCGCCGAGCACGAATCCCGTCTGGCCGGCCCTGATCGCCTCAAGTCTCGCGTTCATCGTGTCGGTGACCGCCTTGAGCGAATCGGCGCGCGCCTTCTTTCCCGCCGCGGTCGTGTCGCCGCCCGTCTGCGTCGTGTCCGCAAGCCGACGCTGGAGCTGGGACAAGGTATCGAGCTGCGTGGCCGCGCCGGTCACCGCCGTCCGATAGGAGGGGTCTTCCCGCGCCCGCTTCAACACCGCGAAGGCGTCGGCGTTGAACCCAATCACCACGATCGCCGCCGACAGAATCGCGTACCCCCGCATCCGCCGCCGATAGCGATCGTCCACCGCATCCCACGACAACGGAAACCAATCAATCACTCTCTTCGCGACCTCCTTCAACCGATCGTCCGACTTGGTGCCCACCGTCGGCTCGAGGCTCGAGCCCGCGACCGGCGTCGCGGTCTCGATCAGGCTCGCGAGCTTCTCGGCGCTCAGCGAATCGAGCCGCAACGCCGTCTTGCGCACGCCGTTTTGGCCCAGCCCCTGGAGTCGCTCGACCACCGTCTTGAAGATCGCGTCGCCATCGCTCTCGAGGAGCTTGCTCGCCTTCGCGGCCTCGAGCACCAGGCCCCGGAGTGCGCGCACGGCCGTCTGACTCTTCACCGCGAACATGATCTTGATGACTTCCTGCAGGCTCTGCGCGGCGAGCGCGAGCACGAGCATGACGGCAACGAATGCGATGAGGACTTCGAGTAGCGACGCCATAGTCCACTCCTATTTGGCTTGGTGCGTCTCCACACGACCGCAGGCGTGGTAGATCGATTCGAGCTGCTTCGCGGTGTGTTCCTCGAGCTTCAGCCCGGCGAGCTGCACCGAACTGAACGGACAATCGACGTCAGGCCGGAACCAACACTTGTTCGGACCGTGATCCCGGGGGACCAACTGCTCCGCGTCGACCGGGGGCAGGCGGTCGAGACTGATGCCCCACGCGCTCGCCCACTCCTTTGTCTTAGGGTCTTTCGGCAGCGCGCCGAGCTCCGCCAGGGTGGTGGCGCAGCCGTGCGCGATGCTCGCGGCCTGCTTGGCCCGACGGAACCCCAGCATGGGATGGAACGCGAACGTCCCGCACAGCCATTTTGGCCGCACCGTGACCACTTCGAGATCGAGCGGTGTCCACGCCGGGGAGCCGCCGTGCGCGACCGTGTATTCGTGGATCGCGCGCAGATCACGCTGCGTCGCCGCGTACACTGCCAACTTCTGGTTGTACCCGAGCTGCCGCGTGCGCCGGAACAGCGCGGGCCAATTGCCCTGCAACGCGGCGATCTGCGGTGCACGCAATTGGGTCAGCTCGGTCTCGAGTGACGCCGAGAAGAGCAGGTGCGGTCCCTTCGCGGGACGAGGTTCGATTTTTCCGCCGACCGCGGCGCGATGGAGAAACTCCGCGACGGCGTCGAGTGGCAGATTATCGATCACGCCGCCATCGATGAATTGGTCTTCGTCCTTCGTCGCCGGCATGAGCTCCCACGATTCACGCGGCCGGAACACCCCGGGGAATGCGCTGCTGGCCAGCAGGCTGTCGAGCAACGTGAGCTTGGTATGCGCCCAGATCTGGTCGTCGCCAAGAATCTCGAGGCGGCCCTGGGTGAGGTTCGTCGTGGTCGCCAGCAGGCAGAGGCCGTCCTTGAGAAAGACGTCGAACGGCACCTGGGTGGGTTCCGCATCTCCCGCCAGGCCTGCTATCACGTGCTCCCGAATCAGCAGGGCGAGCGGCTCGGCGCCCAAGGCTTCGGTCTCGATGCCGCTGCGATCCAGCCACTCCTGGAGATAGCGGCGCACGAGGTTGTAGATCTGGTCGGTGCGACGGTCACGGATCGCTTCGACCAGGTCCTTGACTTCGAAGGGGCTGATGTAGAACAGGCGCTCGAGTCCCGCGAGCACGACGCGCAATTCCTGCTCGAACTGACCGCGACCGGGACGGTCGTAGCGGCGAAAGCCGCTGTCCGCCTGACGCAACGACAGTCGCGTCGCGGCGGCACGCAACGTGAGATTGCGGACGAAATCCGCCAGCCGGTCGGTCAGGATGAGGCGATCGAGAGCGAGGTAGGTCGCCGCCAGTTCAGCGATGCGTTGCTGCCGTTTGTGTTTGTCGCTGTCCTCGAGCAGCACCCGCGCCACCATCGCGGCGGTGATCGAGCCGACCGAGGCTCCGGCGACGACATCGGGTCGGAGCTGCACCTCACTGAGCGCGTTGAGGACACCGATCTGATAGACGCCGCGGAACACGCCGCCACTGAACAACAAGTTGATCAGCGGCCGCTGTGTACCGAGCTCCGCACCGCGGTCGAGTGGCCACTTCCATCCCGGAGCGTCCGCCGCCGGCGTCCGCGCGAACTCACCGGTCTTCTTCGTTACGTCGAAGTCCGCTTCGCCGACCAACTCCTTCTGCTCTTCGCTCGGCCAGCGCGGCTGGTGAAAGTGCTGCGGCGGCACCCGCAGCGACCCCGGATTCAGATAGGTCCGCCGACCTTCGAGCGTCGCCTCGCGGCGGATCGCACAGACGCGACACACCTCCGACAGGCCGGGCCCGTGGTCGTCGCCGGCTTCGCTTCCCGGCAGGCCCGCGTCGGCAATCTTGAGATGCTTCTGCACCGCCAGTCGGCAGGGAAGCACCGGCCGCTCGTCTCTTTCTGCTTTGTCCGGCACCGCCGCTCCCTTTTCCGCTCGGACTTCCTCGATCGCCGGCTGGATCATCACCTCCAGCGCCGCCCGGCAGCCGTCTGCAACGGTTTCCGTGATCAGGTCGCGACGCCGCTCGGTGGATTCCGCCTCGAAAATGCGCTGCGTGAGCTCAAGCGGACGATCAGGCTCGATCGCATGCACCCAGGCGCGCACGTACTGCTTGGGGGCAGGCTCCGCGGAATCGGGATCCGGTGCGGGATACAGAATGCGGTCGCCGGGAATCGACTTCGTATACAGCTCGGTGAGACGGCGTTCCAGTGTGGCATCGCGGTAGCGCTGCAGCTGCATGGCGCGCTGCGCGATGACGACCAACTCCGACTCGTGCGGCTCGGGAGCGCCGGTGAGTCCGCGACCACTCACCGGGAGCGCCGCAACGTTGTAGATGTGCAACACCGTTGCCTGCGGCTCGAGCCGCTCTCGCAGGAAATCCAGCAGCGCGCGCGTCGGCTCGTTCGAAATGTTCGTCCCGTCGACACACAGCGTGCCATCGATCGGGACGGGCGGAAACAGCGGCACCATCGCCATCGCCGCCAGGAGGCCGTCGACCACGCGCACGGCCGGATCGAGAAAGTGCAGCTGTCCCGTCGATACGTCCGCGACCGTCAGGCCGACCCTCGGCAGCCTGTAATCCTGCAGCGCTTTGCCGGCGATGTTCTGTCGCGCCGGCGAATCGTCATCGCTGAGCGCCCGCTCGACGGCGTCCTGAATCTGCGTCCCACCGTAGTACCGCGGGTCGAACAGGCGCACAAAGAGCTGCCGCAGTGGATAGGAGCTGAACAAGGAATCGTGCAGCTCGTACCGTTCCAACAGCCGCGCCCAAAACGGCCGCGCGGGCGGCTGTGCGAAGTAGCGGCGCCACACGATGAATCCGGCGCACAGTGCCAGCAGCACCAGATACGCCGGGAACCACCATTGCTCCACCGCCGCCTGCCACCATTGCTGCACCGCCGCCTGCCACGCTGCTGCCGTCGCCCGCAGCTCGAACTTGTGCACCGCCAGCCACAGCAACAGCCACAGAGCCAGCACGGGGATGGCGAGCAACACAGTCCAGCGAATCACCAACACGACAAACGTGGCGAAGTAGGGGACCGCACGGGCGAGCCCGACGAACAGCGCTCGCCAGCGACCATGCGCCGGCCGGTGCTGTATCAGCCCCAATACCGCCAACGCGACGGCCAGATAACTGAACGCCGTGACGAGCCCGCGATGGCCGACGAGCCCCGGAATCAGCAGCGCCAACGCGTGCGCCACCGCCGCCGGCGCCAAGACCACGACCGCCGAGATCGCAAGCCACAACGCGGCGAGCCCGATGAGCGATGCCGCGTACGAGAAGAACTTGCGGGCGCGCGGGATGACGTCTCCGTGGAAGATGATCTCCGCCGCGCTCGCTCCTCTTTCCTCAGGCCGTTTGAAGCCGAGCAGCACGGCAACCAGATCGGGAACGAGTGGCGCCAGCCGAAACAGATTGCTGCCCAGCACGACCCAACCCTGGATGCATTGGTCGATGACCATGGCGCGCCAGGCGCCGCGCGCGCGAATTTCCCCCGCGGCCTGGAACCCCAGCAGCACCCGCACGGCGCGGGCAAACGTCCCAATGGACATCCGCATGTCCAGCAGCTGGTTGTAGAGGTTGATCATGCCGGCGCGCGACCGGACCGCCTCCAGTCGCCCATTGCGCTCGACTTGCTGTTGAATCGGCAGCCGCAGCGGCTCCAGCGGCCGTTGCGCCTCGACCTGAAACGGATCGGGCAGGAGCGCGTCGATGATCTCGCCCGGCGCGCGTCGATAGGCATCGAGGATCTGGCGAAAGCGAATGATCTGCGCGTGCAGACGTTTGTCGGGAACGGTCTCGCCCGCCTGCAGGACCTCCGCCAGCGCGACCGCATTGATGGCGCCCGCGGAGATTCCGACGACGACGTCCGGTCGTACCGCACGCGTCACCAGCAACGCGTGCACCACGCCGAGCTGCATCACCGTTTCGACCATGCCGCCCGAGAACACGATGGCGCGGACCGGCGTATCCGGTTTGCCGATGTCGCGGGGCACAGGCATGCCTTAAGAGGTAGCTCGCCCGCAGCGCGCACTAGGGCGTTTTTGCGGCAGGAAGGGAGGATTTTGCGGCGACCGGGCGCGATCTAGATCGCGATCTGAATCTCGCCTGAACCGAAGGATCTATTCCGGCGCTTCACAGCGCGCCGGACATTCGCCGCATCCTTCGCTGGGGTTGGCACCATGGCTCAGCGCTACGTGATCGCGCGTGGCGATACGATGGGCAAGATCGCCAAGCGGTTCTACGGAGACGCCGCACTCTTCGAGCTGCTGGGCCGCTACAACGGCATTCGCGATCCGAACCTCGTTGCCGTGGGCCAAACACTGGAAATTCCTTCGCGCCGGGAGCTCGATGGACCACCGCCGCCGCCGGCGCCGCCCCCCGCGGCCCCAGCCCGCGTGCCGACGCCCGCACCCGCTCCCGCACCCGCACCGGCCGTTCCGCCGACGCTTGCGGTCCCCAACGGTCTCGACCAAGTGCTGGCGACGTTCGGGAATATCTACGAGTACGTCCGCGATGACGGCACGCTGGATCCGCGGTGGGAAACCGAAATGTTGACCCGGGCCCCGCTGCCGTTCCCGATTCCGTTCTCCTGGGAGCCCACCACCGTCGTCACACGGCTCCAGTGCCACGTGAAGCTGAAGGACATCTTCCCGGCCGTGTTCACGGCTATCCGCGACAAGGGACTGCAGTCGCAAGTACAAGCCTTCGGCGGGTGCTACAACTTCCGCCCCAAACGGACGATCGACAAACTCTCCGCCCACTGCTGGGGTATCGCGATCGACCTCAACACGAGAACCAACGCCCAGGGCACGGCGGGCGACATGTCACCAGACGTGGTCGCGGTATTTCGCACGGCCGGCTTCAAATGGGGAGGCGATTGGTCCGGCAAGAGCAAAGACCCGATGCATTTTCAATACTGCACGGGCTATTGAGGGGGGGTCATGCTGATCCTGCCCGACACCACAGCTGGTTCGCGCAAACTCCTCGACGACGCGATCGCGGACCCCTTTCGAATCACGATGCTCGTGCTGGGAGATGGTCATGGGGAAGACGTGATCGCCTCCAAAGCCGACGTGCGCGCTCAGGCCTTGGCCTCGACACGCCGTGTCGTGTGGATCAGAGATCCCAATCTGCTCACTAGCGCGGAACGAAAAAAGTACATGAAGGACGACGCGGTCGCGTGCGTCCTGAACCTGCGGGATGAGCCGGTCGTCTGGCTGTCGCGATCTGACGACATCGACCTTCCAGAGCTCGAAATCGCTTTCCAGGAAGGACAGGCAGGATAATCGATGCCCGTCACGGCAAATCGATGGTGGACGATTGTCGGGAGCGCGCTGAGCATTGCGTGTCGACCGCCGGCGACAGTATCCAGCCCTCCCACGCCCGCCGCGGAGCCGGCTCTAGTCGTCACGGAAATAGACGAGCGCGGCAGCAAACACCAGGACTGCCGCTGTGTGCGTGCGTTCGTGGACATCAACAGCTGGGTGCAGATAACACCGCAACTCGGGAACCTCGTCCCGACCGGCAGCCCTGACACGCCCGAGCTGGCGGCTGCCCGCTCGGCACTCCGTGCGCTGGCAGATTCCCTGCGCGAAGTGACGGAGCTCCTCCAGCCCCTCGCGCACGACCTGCCGGTCATCGTGCAACGAATCACAGCGGCCGCACAGGCACTCGACCGCAACCCCGCGGACTCGCAAGCCGGCGCCGAGCTCGCGTCGGCCATTCGCGCGCACGGGACTCTGTTACTACCGGTTACGAAGTACTTGAACAAGATCGACCGGCCCGGTCTCATCCGCGCATTGGCACAGCCCGACCCAGGATATCAGGCTGTCGCCGCGTTGCTGCGCACCCATATCGAACGGCTCGAGCAGGCATTGGCGACCGCGACGGCGGATTATCAGCGCGCGTCAGGCGGCCGGGGATTGCGGGTGCAACTCTGGGCCATTCACTACAGCGCGCGGCGGGCCGCCGCCCAAATTCACGTTGAGGGATACGACAACCTCCCGGCAGGGGACCCCAATCCGGTTCCCAAACTCGGGTTCGCCCGCACGCCCGCGGAACAGGCGGATCTCAATAACGGGATGGATGCCGCGAGGCAGGTCGCCGACATCATTCCGCGGTTTACGGACATCACGACCAACGCGGCGCGGTCGCTCGACTCTCTGTTTCGTTCCGCGCGCGATGCAGCACGCGGATTTGGCGGCTTTCTCGACTCCTTCCCAGCCCGCGCCACCCTTATGGCCTTCGCGGACACGGTTCAGCAGCAAGTGCCCGCGCTGGCGAGGAGATTGCGCGGCGTGGCCGATTCGCTGGCACTGGTGATCGACAGCCTGCGAAATCAGCAGGCCACCATTCTCCGCGGACTGCAGGGGAGCACGGATCCCGCGATGGCGGTCGATGTCCTGACGCGAGGATTGACTCAGGGCGAGGACGCAGTCCGGAGATTCGCAGCGATCGGGCCGCAAGGCCTCGCGATCGCGATGCAGATCATCGATAGCGCCGCGCGCGCGACCCAGCAGCGCCTGAACGCGGAGCTGCTCGGTTTCATCAATGCATTTAGCCGAGACAGCATTTCCAGGTGGAAGGCCGCCATTCCCAGTTTGCACAATATCGATCGGCATTACCAGGAATTGCGGAAGCGGGTCGAGCCTTTCGTGAAGGTGCTCCAACTAACCGGCGTGGCCAGAATTGTCGGTGGAACTGAATCGGTGGATCCCACCGGACTCGTGACGCGAACCGCTGAGGACTTGGGACCAGGAATGCTGGATCTCACGCGCATCGAACCGTTGGACGGGGACGTCGTCCTCCTGACGCTTCGCGTCTCCGATGGATCGGCTAGTCGGGTTCTGGCCGAACCAACATCCGCGTTACGAATACGAAGTTACGGCTTGCATCGTCGCTGGAGTGGCGGCCTTGCGTTTACCCGCGAATCGCGGACCGACGGCATCCTACCAGGCGTCTCCGCGTCGTGGATCATTCACTATCGGTCGTTCGCGAAAATGCAACCCGACGGCTCGCAGCGCGACGGTAAGACCTGGCCACTCGACTTCGGAGTTGGGCTGACGTCCGTCGTAATTACGCGCAATAGCGAGGTGCAGCTGGGGTTCGGACCGGTGATCAGCCTGTTCGACGATGCGCTCGTAGTGGGCGCAGGCTACAATCTTCAACGCCAACGCGGGTATCTAATGCTCAGCACACCTTTGCTGGATCTGGTGAATCGCCTTTCCGGTCCTGGAGAAACGCGTTAAGACCTCACCAAGCGTGTTTGGTTGTTCATGAGGCCACGCTAGATTTCCCCCCATGCACGACGCCCTCTACTTCTCCGACCACCATCTCCAGGTCCGCGAGATGGTGCGAGACTTCGCCCGCAACGTCGTCAAACCCACCGCCCGCCAGCATGATCTCGACAGCCGTTTCCCGTGGGACAACGTCAAGCAAATGGCGGAGCTCGGCCTCTTCGGGATTCCGTGGCCGGAGGAGCTGGGTGGGTCGGGGATGGATTATCTGTCGTACATCACGGTCATTCACGAGCTCGCCAAGGTCGACGCGAGTCACGCGATCACCGTCAGCGCCCATACCACCCTCGGCACGTCGCCGATCATGGATTTCGGCACCGACGAGCAGAAGCAGCGATTCGTGCCGTTCCTCGCGACGGGGAGGGTGCTCGGCGGCTTTGGTCTCACCGAGCCGGGAGCCGGCTCCGACGCCGGCGGCACGAAGACGACCGCCGTCGATCGCGGCGACCACTACGTCCTCAACGGCTCGAAGATTTTCATCACCCACGCCGGCGTCGGTGAAATCTTTTGCATCACGGCACGGACCGATCCCCATGCCAAGCGGACCCACGGGATCACGGCCTTTGTCGTCACGAAGGACAGCTGCGATCTCGAAGAGGCCAAGCGCGTCGGGACAGGACACGCGCCCGACCTCCCGAAGAACCGTGGCGTCCTCTCAGGCAAGAAAGAAGACAAGCTGGGCTGGCGCGCGTCCGACACGCGCGAGTTGATCTTCCAGGATGCGGTCGTCCCGAAGGAGAACGTGCTCGGCCCCGTGAACAACGGCTTCCGCCAGTTTCTGCACACGCTCGATGGAGGCCGGATCGGCATCGCCGCGCTGGCGTTGGGCCTCGCCGAGGGTGCGCTCGAGGAGTCTCTGGCGTATACGTCGACCCGCAAACAGTTCGGCAGGCCCATCGCGAGCTTCCAGGGGGTGCACTTCGCCCTGGCCGACATGGCGACCGAGATCGAAGCCGCCAAGCAGCTCGTCTACCACGCCGCGTGGCTCAAGCAGCATGGGCATCCGTTCAAGAAGGAGGCGGCGATGGCCAAACTGTACGCCTCCGAGCTCTGCATGCGAGTCACGACTAAGGCAGTTCAGCTGCATGGCGGATACGGCTACACGACCGAGTACCCGGTCGAGCGGATGATGCGGGACGCCAAGATCTGCGAGATCGGGGAGGGAACGAGCGAAATCCAGCGCGTCGTGATCGCGCGACAGTTACTGGGCGGTCTGATAGATTGACCTAAATTCCCGCTCGTCTTAGGTTTACTCCATGCATTGGTCTCTGGCGACTCTCAGCCGCCTTTCCAATCGAATCATCTCCCTGCCCGTGCCGCACGCACCAGACGCGCGGGGCGAGTTGGACTATTGCTGGGAAAACCACAGGCTTCCGGGGGGCGGCTGTTTCCCGCCGGGGCGCGAGGGTGACTGCTTTGAAGCGCGAGATCCTGATCTCTGGAAGCCCGCGGGAGACCCGCGTGGCCATTCTCGAGGACGACCGCCTTGTTGAGCTCCTGGTCGATCGTCCCGACTCCCACCGTTCGGTTGGCGACATCTATGTCGGCAAGGTCGAGGCCGTCCTGCCCGGCATCCAGGCCGCCTTCGTCGACATCGGCGCCGAAAAGAGCGCCTTTCTCCACGCCTCCGACTTAATCGAGGCGGAAGAGGACGAAGACCCCGAGGACCGCGAGCCCGACGACGCGGACGAGGACACGGGGAACGGGGATGGGAATGGGAAGGGCGGTCCGGAGCCCGTTGCGAATCGGCGTG
>Ga0137371_10001712_pt1 | contig 17424 bp, 23 predicted proteins | sample SagtaG_7_FD_104919 | JGI IMG/M metagenome (GOLD analysis project Ga0137371, IMG submission 104919) | Vadose zone soil microbial communities from Sagehorn Ranch, Mendocino, California, USA - Sage1_R_40_16 metaG | ecosystem: Environmental > Terrestrial > Soil > Vadose zone | place: USA...
GCCAATCCATTGGCAGAGACCACAGAGACAGTCGTGACAGATCCTGCTCCGGCACCGGGAGTCTGCCAAGTTGCGTGTGTCGAATCAGTAGCTGTAAGTACTTGACCGTTGCTAGGTGCGGTAGCCGCCGAAACATTTACGACGGTGGAGGCTGAGTTGAGGGCGTCAGTTTTCGCGCTTTTGCCGGTCGTGTCCTGATTAAGGGTAGGGAATTGAGTGGCATTATAGATGCCACCCTGAACATCCCACTGTGTCCCATTGAAGTAGACCACAAGGACGCCGTAGTTGATATTGATGACCTTGCTCGAGGCACCATCAATGGTCCCGGATGAAGCGACCGCCACGGTGATATTGAACGTCGCCGCAGAGCCAGTCTCGTCCTTAATGACATAGGTCTGACCGGTTGAAGGGGTGGCAGGCAAGGTTACCGTATGACCACCCGTTAAAGACGTGTAGGCAATAATGTAGTCTGTCGCCACGGCAGTATAGGCCGCATCAGCCACGGACCTGCGGCGGTAGATAAGACCAGCGTTAAGGCCAATGGAAGAGTTGGTAGCCGTGGCCGAGCCCTGGATATAGAAGGGGGCGGTCAAGTCTGTGGGCGCCAGTGTGCCGTTTTGCAGCGGCCCTAATGTAACACGGGAACTACTCGAGGTATCAGATCTCGTAGCAGTGAGTTGACCAATCGGGGTCGTAACAGCACCGGCACTGAGTCGTACCTTAGACTGGGCACCAGTACCGGTACCCACTGTTTCGACGTTAAGGCCGCCGCCATTGGCGCTGCGAACCTGGAGTTCCCCGGTACCCTGCAGGTTGAACTGGACATCGATGTTCGTATCGGGGCCATTTACGTTTAGAGCTACTGTATTGCCGGTCTCTACAGGGATGTTGATTAGATCCAACCGATTGCGCGTATTGAGCATGCCAGAACTATAGTTTGTGCCTACGGTGATACCAGAAGCCCCGCTCTGTAGTTTATAAATATCATAGTTGGTGTAGGCCGGGCTTCTGGTATCTATGATAGAGTTGCCGTCTATCCAAACGTTTGTGTTGTTTAACTGTGTAGACAAAATACCAATATTTGTGGTGGTATCGGTTGAGCTAATAGTTCCACCAGCGGCGTTAAGCTGCGTGCCAGTATCGATAATGGTATTGCCGACAATAGTGAGTTGATCAACATCGGCGAAGCCAACACCCGACCGAGGGGCGTTCTTGATAGTATTGCCGACAATAGTGATATTTGAGGCTCGCTGAATGCTGCTATCGCCATAGACCTGGATACCATCAATACCATCGATGGGCCGGTTATGGTTCATATCGACGTAGTTGCCGGCCACAGTACCGTTAGTGGGTGATCCAATAAGGGCGATACCCGATCGGCGCGGATTTAATACCACATTTCCTACACAAGTGAACTCGGATGGTCCAACCTCTCCGGAGAAACCACTTAGCCAGATACCATATAGAGTGGCATTCTCGCTTGTATTGCCAACGCAGGTAACCTTCTTATTACCTCGACTGATAGAAAAGCCGTTATCCTTACTGTTGAGGGAGTGATTGCCCTCAAAGATAACTTCATCACACCAGCCGAAACCGGCGTCTGCATTATGAGTAAATTCACAGTCGGTAACACTCAGTTTACCACTTAGACCGAAAAGACGGATTGGGAGAGAGTTGCAATCACGAATAATGACATTTTGCATTGTGAAGTTAGTAATCGTACCAGCTCCAATCGCATCTGGGTCATTGATACCAGTCAGTCTAATAGCCGTCGTTATGCCAGTAGCTGCATTGTTGCCGAGAAAAGTAATGTCCTTCACCGCAAAGTCACTGAAGGTAGTAGTTTCACCCTGGATGGCGTACCCTCCGCCTCCGGCACGCTTAATAATTGATGCAGCACCGTCACCATAGAACGTAACATTTGAAACAGGCGTTAGGGCTGTATTGATAACGGAGGTACCGGGCGGTTGGTACACCCGACCGCCGCCAGCTGCAGTAGCCGCCGCCATAGCATTTGTAATAGCGGTGTAGTCATCGGTAGAACCATCGATCTTAGCACCATAATCGCGAGTATTGTAAATGGTCTGTTTTACTTTGCCGCTTGTGGCAAAAGTAGCAGGTAGGGCGGGAGCAGATGAATAAGGTGGGATGGCCATTAGTTGCCAATCCAGCTGATTCTGTCAGTACCATTTCCAGTAACATACATAAGGCTGAGATCGCTGACGGCGATTGAAACAGCATCACCTGCCGTCAGTGGTACGCCCGTACTACTTGAGACAGATGATGCGCCTATATAGACCGTACCCGTATTGGTCGCTAAAGCTTTTATGATAATACCGTTTGAGAGAGCCAGAGAAGAAGCAAACTGCGTGGCTGATCCGCCGGCGGTCTGTTGACCGGTGTAGACGTTGGCATTCGTAGTGGCGCCAGTATTAACTGTTACATCAACATCGAGAGCTCCGTTTGTCGAAGTTAAGTACTCCGGTTTACCGGTCAATGTTGATACAGCAGCAATGACCTCGCGGTGATTTGGAGTTTGACTAGCCATTTGAACCTAGTATAGCATTACAGGTTCATAAGTTGGGCATTTCGGCGATTAACTGCTTCATCTCTAGCTGCTTTTGTCTCGCGGCGCTTTAGGACTTCTTCCCGATCATCTGCAGCACGGGTGCGACGAGCGATATCATTTCTTTGGGCTTCAAATTCGTCTTGCATTTGGATGATTTGCACCTCAAGATGCTCCCGTTTTGAGTCAAGGACTGTTACGGCGCGGGCTTTCTCGGCCCTTACTACCTCAAAATCGGTGGTGAAATCATCGATATCTTCCTTTAATTTGTCCCGGGTTACAGAAAGAGCATCAATTCTATCCTGCAATTGCTGAATAGTGCCCTGAAGTAGACCGATTTTCCCCTGGAGGGCATCAATCTGGCCCAATACAGCGGCCTGATGTCCGTTAGCCTCTTCAATGGCTCGGCGGGTGGTTAAGACCAGTGCTTCAGCCTCATCCAGGACCTTATGCTTACTTGCCAGTTGGGAATTTAAGCCTACAAGAGATGTCTCGAGGGCGAGTTCGGCAAGACGTAGTTTCTCAACCGACTCCTTGAGCTGTGTTTCTCGTGAAACAATAGGTTTTAATCGATCTACGGCAACCTGCTCTAACTCCTCGAGTTGTTCCTCTCGATTTTCGAGGATTTTCTTGGTCTGCCCCTCTGCTTCTGCCCTGAGTTGGGCACTATGCTTTTGGGCGGTCAGAATTTCCGCTTTCAGGTTGTCGAGTAGTGTCGATGCTGCCACTTCCTGCTCCTGTAACGTCGGCGAAAGCTTCCTCGGTTGGGGCATTGACTGGTTCCTCCTTACGAGCATTAGAAACTTCTACGGCATTATGAAGTTGATCAGATACAGATACAGGCGCACTGCTCATAAGGTCAGAGATATTACCCCTACCACGAACAATACGCTGCTCAGCAAGGTTACGCTCATAGGGATCAGCGAGCTTAAGCCCCTTCCCTTCCACCTGTAGTAAATGACCTACGATCTGTCGTAACACCACCTGCGCTTCATTGCCAGGCAGGCGCCGAGTTTGGCCCGAAGCGATCTCAATCGTATGCGGAACATGGACCTGGGAGGGGTGATCCTTATTCTTAAAACCGGTCAGACCATATTGAGTGGCTAAGTCTGATTCCGTGCGTACGCCACTTTCCAATCCTGGGGTCTGATAAATCCTAACTGGGGCATTGAATGGACGGCTAGAAGCAACTTGCGCTACAAAGGTCACAGAAAGTGGGTTAAACAAGTCTACCCATTCATACTCCGTGACACCATCGAGTAGCGAAGGCTGGGCTTCTGGTTGTGCAGTAAGGGTACCAGGACCGACACTCGTTATGGGGGCGCGGGTGGGATCATCAATGGTAAGAGGAACCTCGTTACTTGGCCGCATCAACTGGCTCCTTACTCTTCTTCTTGAACGGATCTGGGGTGACTGTGGCTTCGTCTACCGGCTCGCTGGACTGCGCAACGAGCATAGCTCGCATGGTCTTATAAGCTTCATACTCTCCTTGAAGCTGTTTAAGAGCAGTGTCAATTTGCGTGAGCCGTGTCTGAACAGTACCCTCCTCAACCTTCAATTCATTAAACTGTTTAGTCGAGTCGGCCATGAGCATATCAAGTTGCTCGAGATTCATAGGGATTCCTTTATTGGTTGGACTTACTATATCACAAACTAAAAAGCCGCCCAGCAAGAAAGCGGCTTTTTAATATTGAGGTGGGAAAGGTGAGACCCGTCTATACCTTACCACTACCGTTGCACTTAGGGCAAATCGTGTAATCATCTAGTAATCCGGTGCCTAGCTCATCGTCCTTTTCCTTGCCAGGACCACCGGTACAATTACAGAATTTCGATGAGGCTTCATCAGTGGCCAACTGCACAATGGATTGGGTACCATCGAGTTCTGCCATATCATCCTCAATTGCTTTCACGATTTTTGGATCAATAGGTTTACCAAGGGCCATAGATTCCTCCTGACTAGGCTGAGACGTTGACATAAACGTTCCATGTATTGCTACCTGTATTGTAGAAAGTCATGATCGCGTTTTTGCCGGCCGTCACAGCCGCTGTACCAATGACGGTTGAGCCAGTTGCTCCAGTAATAGTGCCTGTTTGGTTACCGCTGTTGATGTATAGACAAGTAAATGAATCACCAACTGTCACCCCAGTTACGGCAGTTGATAGATTGGTACCGGTCGGAAGCGTCGCCGTACCACCACCAGTAGCTGTAACGTGCTCCACAACACCACCAAGTAGCTGAGCGGCAGTGGGAGTTACGTTCTGGGATGAAAGCGTAGTTAGTAGGTTGCCTACTACCATACCCTTGCGGGCGCCTTCGGCTACCTTAACGAGACCAGTCGAGGTTGTCCCGATCTTGATCACACCAGCGCCCTTGGCATCTACAGTCAGAGTTTCATCAGTGCCAGAGGAGAGTACGGTAACTGCTACACCTGATGCAGCCGCTGCGCCCTTAACATTTAGGCCGGTAGCTACTGAGGCCGTCGAAGTATCAACATTGAAGACAGGATTCGTGACGCCATTAGCGCCAACCGTGAAGGCGTTTGCAGAAGCTGCTGTAATGACTTGAGAAGTAGTAGCTTCGCTACCAGCACTTAAAGTACCAGTTACTGTCAGATTACCACCAATGGTGGCGTTACCGGCGGTGGTAATCGTAGCGGCCGCGCCGATAAGGTTCATTGGCAGTTTGGTATTAAACTGCTGTGCTTGGCGAACGCCAGGCAGATCACTATTTTCGACTAAGATACCGGCATCTGCCATAACGTGCTCCTTAAGTGGTTAGAGTCAGTACGAGTGGCAAGTAAGTGGTATCGACGGTAGCTTCAGGGGCAAAGCCGATTCGCTGAGTGACCGCTGAGGTCCCTTCGACAACTGCCGCGCCATTCACACTGGCCGAAACGAGCGCACCAGAGTTCTTGCCGATAACACCATCGCTGAGAACAGTCGCAATACCACCAACCTGGCTCCAGTAGTAGTAGGTTGCTGTTACGACCACGTTCGGCACGCCAGTGCAGGGCTGTGTAGCGGCCGCGGTCGTAATCACTGTGGACTTAAATGGCTCAGGGTAGAGACTGAACTTGCTCGATGTAGTTGTAGCTACGTCAATACCGTCGTCACCAAGGGTTACCGTAATTGAACCACCAGCGCTAGTAACAGCAGTGTTGCTTATAATCTTATACAAGTTCTGACCTGGACCGACATTGACTGCGAAGTAGCCCTGGGCGTACAAATCGGCGGCGGCGGCAGTGGCACCAATGGTATAGGTAACACGCTTATCACCGACGACAGTTGCTACACCAGTCTGAGTAACATGGTTTGCGGTTGTAGCGGGAGCAGTTGTCAGTTTACCAGCAGCTAGATTGGTAGCACCAGCCAGTGCCCATCGGTAGACACGACCACCGGGGGTTTCGGCAATGGTTCCAAGTGGGGTCGACGGTGTGGAAGCATTTCCAGTTAGGGCACTTACAGGATTAAAAGTCTGACGGGCATCCTGTTCATAAATTGCTTGGCGAGAGGCTAACATGTCATTCTCCTTTAGGAATTGGTGATGCCCGTAATGAGCTCGTTACGGTTCGGGTTTAGGCAGACGAGTTGGCCGTACATTACGAAGATACCAACCTCACTCAGAGCATTGATGGGCTGCATCATCTCGCGGAACTGAACCGCAGAGATCTTGTAGTCATCATAGGCGCCGACAGTGGCCGACTCAGTGGTAGCGATGGTGTTGAGGCCCTCAATTGATAGGCTCTTGAACCTCCACCACTTTTCATTCCAGAACCACATACTACCCGACGGACTCTTCTGGTCACGGATGAGGGCCTTGCCGCGGTAATCGAGGCTCGTGGCTCCTGACTGCAAGTGCAGGCTTCCCGTCTGGTCAGCGTTGCCCTTAACATTAGTCGAACCGTTGTTCCAGCCGCCGCCGACCGCGTTGTACTGGGCTCGAGTCGTCGGTAAGAGCAGAGCCTCATAAAGCGAGAAAATCGTCTGAGAGGCCATGATCATGTTCGAGGTCTCAGCCATCGAGCCCGAGATGGTCGAAGCGTCATCCGCCGAGGCCATAAGCGCCAAGGTCAATGTACCGCCCGAGGCTGTGATGATACCAGTTGATCCACCAGCATTGATCGTCGGGTAGGTGGCACGGGTCAGACCAGCATAGGTGGAGGTGTTTGTACCGTCGTCCACAATGTTACCCGCACCATCAAAGTCGTTACCCAGGCCATAACCATAGAAGATGGAGGCAATGTTGGTAACGAGTGAGTTCTGGGCAAACTCCCAGGATGCTTTGTAGAGATCAATCTTGCCAGCCGGTGTCGAGTTAATCGACTTCTCAATGAGAGAAACGCCGACTGGCTGCGCATACCCAGTCGGATACCAGGTCATGTTCTGCGGCGTGAAGTCAACGGAAGTGTCGAATGTCTCTACGCCCTTGAAACTCTTACCAAGTGTGCTTGTATTCGTGGTGATGGGAGACTGAAATACCCGACCGTTGAACGGTTCGGGCCGAGAGACCACGCGGCGCATGACTTCAGAGGACTTATTAAATGTATCGACGACATTTGCGTTAATGTCTTCGAGGGTGAGGAAGTTTACCCTATCATTTTGAGCTGTCGCCGACATAGAATCTAATTCCTTTTACGCGGTAAAATAAGAACCCCACGAAAGTTACGGCTCAAAAGCCGTAACACATCATGGGGATTCCCTTAAAAAGCTGGTTGTAATGTACACACTACATAAGAGGTTTTAGCTTGTCAACTAAAACCGTGAACCCATGTCCCTTAGACCTCCTGGGCTTACTCGTCCCACCGCAATACCTTTTGGAGTATTGGTAGCCTGTGCTGGCTGAGATCCGCCTACCCGCGCGCTGGCAGCCTTGCGACTCTCAGCCGCTTGTCGCCGCGCCGCAACTTGTTCAGTCTCGGAGCGGTCAAGCACGTAAGAGTTGTACGCATCAAGCACGCTCGTGAACTTAGACAGCCCTAGTTTCTGGCGAGCCTTGGACTCGCGATCCATATATTTCATCAAGTCGATACGCGCTTTAACAGGACCTTGAGCAGAAATTTCTGGGTCATTCCAGTTAGCTTCCTTAAGCTCTTTGGAGATTTGTGGCAGCTTACCTTTGCTCGACAGGTAATCGAGTTCATTGTCCCACTGAGTTAGGGTCTGGGTCTGCTGATCATTTACGGCCTTTGCTTCATCGTAGGCTTGCTTCTTGGTCTGCCAACTCTCCTGATCACGCTCAATGCCAGTTTCCATCCGAGTGGCTTGGCGTTGTGCCTTAAGTACAGCGCTGCCTGATCCTAGATTAGGATCAGTCTCGAGTAATTGATCCCACTGCTCTACTGAAGCGATTTTGATCGTTTTGGGGTTCTTGCCATCATCATCGAAGACGACCAACTCAAAGGAATAGTCTTTGGGTTGAAAAGGACCTGGATCAGTTACTTGGAGCGCGAACGGATCGGGGGTAACTTGATCTTCTTCTGAATCGTCGTCAATTTCCCCATCTTTGGGTTCATCGTTAGCATTGGTTTCGTCTTGGGGAGATGTATCACTGTCTTCATCCTTTGCGACATCAGCGGCGCGGCGTAAAACCGGACCCTCATCAGTACCGTTCTTCCACGCTTCTAATTCATCTGGGCTGAGTATGTGGGCCCGAGTATCCTTCGCCTCTACTACTGGTTCAGTTTCAATAGGCTCAATGACTTCATCTTCTTTCATAGGGATTCCTTTAGATTAGGGTCATTATACGCTATTGGCTGGCCATCTGGCCCGTGGCCGCTTGTTGCTGAGCTGGATCCTGGGCGTTCTGTGCCTGTTTGGTCGAGGTGAACATTTGGCCTTCACTCCCTGCGATCTGCTGAGTCTGAGCTGGATCCATGTTGCCATTAAGACGAATGTTGAGGGTGCGCTTAGGCAGCGGGAAGATTGGCGGACGATTGATGATGCCGGCATCGTTGAGCATCGATTCCTGCAGCTGAGCAGAGCTCTGAGCTTTCTGAGTAACTGTCTGCAAGAACTGGATAACGCGCTGTTTGGCATCTCGAGGCAGCATGGTGAATCGATTGAGAGTGACGAAGTGGTTAAAGTAGTTGAGGTAGGCTTCATCGTAAGCGTCACGCTCTTGGGGGGTCTTGCTTGCCACAAGCTGCATGATGTCCATCTCAGCATTGTTGTTATCCATACCCTGCTCAATCGACTGCATGTACGTGTAAGAGTCGATCTGACTCCGCAAGAAGCGCTCAGTTCGGATCTCGGGATCGGGCATACCCAAGTCTTCCATCAAGGTTAACTGATCAATTCGGTTCATCTTGGCAAGCATCATGGCGTTGGCCCGGATTGAGGGCTTATCAAGAGGAAGGTTTGAATCAGTCTCGACCCCAATTTTAACATTTGAGTCGAGGCCCGTTTCCCCCGAAAGCATGATCAAATCGTACTTACCATCACCACCCTTCACGTTGAAGTAGTAGTCCTCAGTATAGTTAACCCTGAATAGCTGGAGTTTGAGCTGATAATACCTCTTAGCACCATTAGCTATAGCCCGCACCAGATCATCTTGAAGCATGCCAGCCTGAGCCTTAACCATCTGGTCACGACCAAGGGTATCTTGAGACTGGGGATTGGCACCCTTGAAAATACTGGGTGTACCCATAAGACCATCGATCTCGGCTCGTGAGTCCTGGATAGACTCCATAAGAGCTCCAGAGACATTATTGGGGGTCAGCACCTGAACTGGATTAGCAGTCTTGCTGTAGTCGACACCAAGTAGGGTCTTTGATCCACGGTTAATAAATCGACTGGCAGTCTCCTCCGAGATCTGACCTTTATCGTACAGCCAGCGACCGTTAGCCAGACTCACGGCCCGGTTGAATTGCTTGAGTCGGTAGTTCAATGCCTCTTGCATCGGCTTAGCTTGATCAAACAGACTGGTCTCATCAATGATGGAGCGGCCCAAGTTAATGTAATTAAACCAAACAAATGGTTTGGGGGGCGCAAACAGCACATTTGTCTCTTTATCTTTGGTGTCGTTGCCCGTGTATACCCAGTTCGGATTAGGCATCTTATCTAAGATTAAGCGCTGTTCAGGCAGAAACCAGCAGACACCTTCTTTGGGCTTGCCCTTATCGCGGTATGAGAACCAGCACTCAAAGTAAGTCATCATCTTGGAAAGCTGGGAGTAACGGCCCTGCTTGATCTGGAAGGCTTTGTAGATCTCGTCCCGCTTATTGGGAAACTTCACTTCGCATAGATATTCGACTGAATCACGTTGGCGATGATAGATTTTGGCCGGGTTGTCAAGAAAGCCAGAGAAGCGATCAAAGGTCACGTCTTCAGGGTTGCACACGTCGGTCACGATATCGCCATACATACCAGCATCCGGATCATAGCGAAGCTTCAAGAATCCTCGCTTGCGAGAGACCAGATTCGTGGCGGCAGCGCGGAACTTCACATCGGCATCCTCATCCATTGAGTGTTGCCATAGAGCCTTTTCCATGTTACGGGCCATCTTAACGTAGTAATCCTCGTTGTTGGAGGGTGTAAGTTCTGGCTTTGTTAGTTGGCCAGTCGCATAACTAAGAATGGCCCGCATGGCTGTAAACATGCGGTTATCAGAGTATTCATCGTCGTCATGTACTTTTACCAGCCCTGACCCCTCATCACCTTTACCAGACAACAAAAAGCGTACGTTGTCATTATCAACGTCACGGAGTGAGAAGGGCGGTTTATTCCAGTAGTCAACATCATCATTAAGGCTTTGGACAAGCATTTTATCCAAACGTTCATCGGTAATAGTTAGATCAAACTGCTGATACTCTTCATCGGGCAAGTAGGTGCTCGAGAACGCCTGAGTATAGCTGTCAATCGGTGAGGAGTTGAGTTGATTGCTCATGACTCATCCGCCGCGAGCTGAGGCAAACTAAAATAATACCAATAGCGACAATGGCCACCTTCTCGTAATCTGCCACCACACTTGCGGCCAACGGCACTTACACTAGGGTTCGTTGGATCAAACACATCTGATATCACTCGATACTGGCTGTTAATCAAATCCACCAGAGGATTCTTGCACTCTGGGCATTTCCATTCCGAATGCTCACGACGTCCTGTGGCTTCAAGCACCACGAGCACCATTCGTCTCTGATCAGTTTGAATTGGGGTGTTCATTGAGGAAATAGTAGCATGGACGATTCATAATTAGCCAATTTGTTGCCTGGGGAATGCCCTTAGTCCATGCCGTCTAACGTGCTTTGAACGCTCAGACCAAGCGTTGTCTCAACTCGGCCATCGGAGAGCACGGTATCTGTCACATTTTGAGGAGTCCCGGTCATTTCATGCAACTTGCCCTCACTTCCACTAACCAAGAGACGACTCAGTCCAATGCGGGCGTACAACATAGCAAACGGCCAATCAGACTGCTTGCCATCCTTCTTGATCCATGTGCTCTTTGTGCGGCCATCTTCTTTCTCTTCGGTTGTCCGATACAGGTTCTGCCAGTGACCGATGATGTCCTCGAGCTTGTAAGCGTGCTCACGGAACAACAGTTTAGCGCCAGCAATCTCTCCTGCGACTGCGTCCAAGATGCGAGTACGGTCGGCATACACGATCTGCCCTTTCCAATCCAGCATGGACAGATCCTTCGTTTCTTTGAAGTAGCACAAGTACCAATCAGGGTACTTCTCCGCCATTTGCTTCGGGATTGTCGAGTAGGGATTGGGATCACAGACCACAGTGGCACCCCAAGTGAGCTTGAGTTGTTCTACATCTTCCCAGCTCTTCACATACTCGTGGAAGAAGATACCCTGAGCAGTCATAGCCAGAACGTACATGCCGCCGGCGTCTTGGTCTACTCCAATCGCCACATCCAGGTGGGGGATGATGGAAGGTGCATTGGCTCGCAGTATTGTTTCTCGTGAAACAATCAAGTCACTAGGTGTGTACGCCTTGCCAAGAACGAAGGAGTAGAAGGTGGCAATATCCATTTCATCGTGCTGTTGCAAAATGCGTTTGGCAGACACCCATGGAGCCATCATCTGGCTTATCCAGTAGCCGTGTCGTTCACGATCACGGTACTTAGCGACCCATCTACCATCTCGGCGGCTATCATCGCTTAGAACGGCTCCACACGAGCCACAGACGAATTGAGCAACATTCTGATCAATATGGTGTCGCTTATCATCACCGGCTTCGAAGTCAACGAACCACTCGTGATTGCAAGCCGCGCACTTAACGAACCAGTGTAGCTGGTTTGAGCCCTGATACAGGGCATCAACACCAAATCCAATGCCTGAAGGGTTGGAGAATCGTTTGCGGCGTGGAGATTCAGCTGCCTGCAAGCGACTATCAAACATGCTCACAATCTGCATGTCGGGCATGCGATCGTATTCATCGATGACCAGAGTATCAACCGAAACCGAGATAGCCTCACGCTCACTGAAGCCACCTTTGAAGTAGATGAACCTATCGCCAACCTTTTTCAGACTTACCGAGTCCGAACCCATTTCACGTGAAATCAGGGGATTCGAGCTGATGAGAGGATTAACCTTTGGGACAACGAAGTCCTGAACCCCGTTACGTGTTGGCAAAGCATACAAGATGTTACGGCGCTCATACTTGAGCTCATGTATGCTCGACATGATAGCGTAGACGCTGAAACCAACCTGAGCGCTTTTGATACAAACAATGTCATCGCAAGTATCGGCGAATATGTCAATCATGAACCGGTGATTCTTGAACTCAAGCGGGCGCTGGTTCTCGGTAACGAACTTGTTGAGGGTGATCCAGGCTAACGATGAACTGGCGAGAAGCGCCTTAGTTTGCTCCGGCGTCATCGGGTTTAGTCTGGGCCTTCAGGTAGTCAGTGAAACCAGCAGCGAGAGCGGGATCGGCCAGTGTTTGGCCGTTGGAGGTAACATCGGCAACAATGGTCTGCTCCGATTCTGTCTTGTCACGCCAACCAAAGTTCTTGAGACCAAAGACATCGCCGGCATTGCCTCTACGACGTAGGCCAAGCTCGTAAGAATACTCGACTTTATCCTTTAAATATCGTATAGCGTCAACAAACTCAGGGCGTTCTTGGTACTCGGAAAGAGTCTCCCGAGAAGTGTTTAATGCCAACGCCAAGCCAGTAACGGTCCAGTCAAGTTCAGGAGTCTTTGCAAGGTATGCCTCACCAAGCTTGAGAATCTCTTCAGGCGTTTTAAACTTGAGGGGGCGACCAATATTCGACTTTTGTACGGTGTTCATAGCGCTATTATAACACACTTATCTTACGCAAACAACTCTGCAGCTTTGGCTTTCTCTGCAGCTTTGTGTTCACGCTCACGCTGCTCCTTTTCCCACAACGGTTCATACTTGATCTTGTTTTCCTCTCGTCGTTTGACTATCTCCTCATCCGAGTAGATACCACCAAACTTATAGGTCCTAATCACCTCGTTACTGGCGTTCATCACCACCACGTCATGCTCTAGCGGTGCTCTACGGGTATTGTGGCCTAGGGTGCCGGGAATGGCGACAATGTGAGTACAAGCACTGCCTGGAGCGTGGCGAAAACCTGCCTTGCATGTATGCCAGTTCTCGTTCACGCCCAGCTCCTTGCTGTTACCAGTCTTTTCCTTTCCTTAAGCCATTCCTTGCCCTTGTCCGAAGAGTTTTCCCCAGATGATATTTCATCGGTTTTAAAACTCATTGGTATCTCATTGGTATCTAATTGGTATCTACGGCGGTCATTTTGACCGGGTAGCCCGGCCATTTTGACCGCCCCCCCGGCCATTTTGACCGGGTTAGCAGGTGGATTATCCACAGTTTGGTCATTATTGGCTTCATTAAGGGGTAATATGGGATGTATTCGCCTAGAAGCACCGTTCGGTTCTTGAACGGTAACATACCTGAGTTCTTGAAGCTGCTGCAGGGCTCGGCGCACGGTTCTTTCAGATATTCCAAGGGTATCGACGAGGTGGCCATTAGACGCCCAGCAATAACCGGTCTGCATACTCATGGCCAAAACCTCAGCTAGGATGACTCTGGCGCTTATGGTTAACCGTTTATCTCTCATGACCGAAAGTGGAATACTGAACGATAAGTTAACGGGCATTCTATCGGGCATTAAAAAAACCTTTCTGTTAGTTGACTTAGACAGAAAGGACTGATAAACTGTAGATAAGTTTAAGTAACCCACCCGAGCGGTAGCTGTGTCACGAGCGCCGCTCTTTCGTTTAAGTAATCCAATTTGTCTACAGGAATTATAGCACTTCCGGCGGAAAAGCAATAGCGACTTCTATCGTCAATTACTTTCATGATTAAAGGTCATCTCTTAAATCATTTAATATAATAGCCGCTCCCTTCTAACCAGAGGAGCGGCTATTATTGTGGTACGACGAAGGTTTCTTACAGAAACCAGACGTGCAAGAATCAGCGAACAAGGTGCAAAGCGTAGATACTTATGTATGCAATTATAACACCCTCGGGTGGCGAACCCACGCAATGAGCTAAACCACCCGAGGAGCATCAAACCTAGCACAAAATGAGGGCCATATCAACCTGATATGGCCCGTTTGTTTTCACAGGGTTGTTTTTAGCAAAAGGGGAATGCGCTCACCCTGATTACTCTTAGTATGCAGGCTGGCATTAGATAAAGACAAGAAAATTATAGAATCTTGTTGACAACAAAACTTTAATCATTTAAGCTGAGGACAGTTAGTTAAATAAAGGACCCACGCAATGTCACCTTATAGTAATCGCATCAATGCTCTCACGAAGGCTACTGCCCTTCTCGGCTTCCTAGAGGCTGCTCGTTATCTCCGAGCTGCTAGCGAAATGTCTCACCCAGATAACGTTAAGTTCTATCTTGACGGGGCCCGCAGACTACTCGATGGCGAGATCTTCGCAACCCACGCTTTGGCGGAGATCAACGACATTATGCGCGAAGCTAGCTTCGACGCTAACCGCTACTGGCTCCTAGCCGGCCGTGAAATGGTCGGTGTCTAAAATGACACAGTCAACCATACTCGAGTTCGAGAATATGCAGATCAACTACGAAGAGATTCCCACTTGTCCCTTCGATGGTGAGCCAATCATGAGCCTAAGCAAAGCGTTCGTTGACCCATTCAGTGACCGTTACTTCCATAACCGTGAGGAGGCCGAGCAGCATGCCGAGGGTGCAGCCTACTACAACCAGCCATTACTCGTCAACGACCAAACAGATGAGTTCGGCTCCGGTTACAAAACTTGGATAAGGTGACCAATGCCTCGGTATTTCGCCCGTTATAACCACGGTCGAGTTATTCTCTGCCTATGGCGTGGGCAAAATTCCTATGATCGTGATCGCTACACAGCCCCTTACCCGACCACTATCCCGTTCGATGCTTCTAATATTGAGATTGCCCGTATTAAAGCTCGCCAACTTCTTGGTTGGCCGATGCTAAAGGAGAAATAGTTATATGTCACGCTCCACGCAACCCACCGTTTACTCACTTGAGCTGGCCCGAGAAATAAGTCGACGACTTTGGGAGGAATCTGGACTGCCAGGTTGGCGTAAGTCTCAACGAACTAGCGAGGCTATTCCCATGACAAACATTAACAATCTCTGGTTATTCTGGGATCAGTTTGATCCGCACATGCAGTCTACCTTCCTAGAGCGCACTATCTTTCTCGCGGCAGCCGGTATTGCTGGCGGCTGGGAGCTCAACGCTTGGTGTGCCACGCAGTTTGCTCGGACTATTGAGTCGCTCAATGAGCTCGAGTCGCTGCGTCTGCGACAGCAGGGTAAACTAGAACTTAAGGAGCAAGCACATGCGCATGTATGAAACAATGGTTGTAAACCCAGACGGGACCGAAGAGCCTATTGAGCTAACCAATTACCAGTGTGAAGCAGAAAATTGTGAGAGCGAAGATAGGCTGGTAGAAACCTATTCTATTGATGAAGACGGACAGGTTTACTACACCATTAAGTGCCGTAAGCACTGGCGACATGATGCAACAATGCGGAAGATTGAGATATGAAAGGATCCAGACTAGAGGAACTCGTCGCCGACTGGAAAGATGCATTACAGCTTACCAATGCTTACTATGGTCTTTATAAGCAGCAACGAGCTCGAGTCGATAGCTACGAATCACAGCTTAGGGAACTTGTGCAGGTAGAACCCCTAAGCACGAAAGACTGGACCCTTCTAAGACAGGCTACAGAGCCTACCAACCCACCACCACCCACTAACCAGGAAGAAACAATATGACCGAATCCACCAAGGAACTCGCCATTGCCCCAGAACGTCAGAATTATCTCGGTCTTGACTTCGCACAGATTAAAAATGTAGCCCAGGCACTCGCCCTATCCGGCATCTTTGAAGATGCCAAGGATGCTAATGTGGCCTTCGCAAAAGTCCTTGCCGGTCAGGAAATGGGCTTAACGCCGTTTCAGAGCCTGCGTGAAATCTCTTTCATTAAAGGTAAACCCAATGTCTCTGCAAATGTTAAAGCGGCTAAGATTAAGGCTAGTGGTAAGTATAATTACCGCGTTATCAGCTGGGACACGAAGCACTGTGAGATTGAGTTCTACGAGGCTGGCAAGCCAATTGGCAAGGTTGACTACACCGAATCCGACGCCAAAGATAGCGGCGTATACGATCGTAATCAGCAATACAAGCTCAATCCCAAGGCCATGTACTTTGCCGGCGCCATTCGTCAGGGCCAACGAGCCTACTGTCCCGATACGATGGGCGGTATCCCAACCTACGACCGGGAGGAGCTGGAAATAGTAGAAGCCGAGATGGTAGAACCTCCGAAAGTGGCGGCCGACCCTGAAGAGGAGCGGTCGGCCGCCGAGGCCAAGGCGTTAGCCGATTACGATAACAGTATTGAAATGATTACTCCAGCCCAGCAGCGTAAGATCTACGCTACCCTGAATGGTAAAGGTATTCGGGCAGCGGAGGCACAAAAGAGCATCGTCTATGGCGTTGCTTCTAGCCTCATCGGTCACGAGATCACAAGTGGTAAAGAGCTTACGAAGGCTCAGGCCATTGATTTGATCAGTGAGCTCGAGACAGCTGACGTCGGGGCTCTAGAGTTATTCTTTGCTGATGAGCCGACCAGCGTCGTTTCAGAGGTTGCGGATGAGAACTAAGCGAGGCACAGTCGCCGCTATGGGCTTGCAGCAGTTTCTCGATGATAAGTATCTCTATCGAGGTCGCATATATATCGGAGGCTACGAAACCTTTACCAAATCCCTCGGTATGACAAATGCCCAGATCGCTACCCTTTTCAAGGTAAGTGAGGCAACAGCCTGGAGTTGGCGGAAACAGTATCATCTGGAGCGAGGAAGTGATCTATGAAGCACATAAATCTCGCCGCTCTACTCCTGCTTATTGTAGTTGCCTTCCTAGCACTTACCATGTCAGCGATCTGGTTAGGAATCGAGACTGGACTAGCTATATCTCAGCTGCAAGGAAAGTAATTGTATACACTTAAGACATAATATATGTATAAGGAAACCCCATGAAAGCATACCTAGACAACCAAAAACTAAAGACTGATTTCCTCACCGAAATCACGAAGCATGAGAAGGCCGATCAGATCATTCAGGGCACGTACGGAGAGGGTGAAGGCGACAGCTGGCGCGGCTGCGCGGTGGGCTGCTCTATCCACTCACTGAACCGTCTGCAGGGCAAGGACTTCAGCACTAGTTCTCATAAAGTATACGAGACAGAGCTCGGTATCCCCGAATGGCTGGCCCGCCTCGAAGATAGGATCTTTGAAGGTTTGCCCAAAGCCGACGCTATGGAATGGCCGCGCCGCTTTGCTCAGGCTATTCCGGTCGGCGCTGATCTTGAACCAGTGAAGTGGCGATTCTCTGCCTACCTCATGGCGAGGAA
>Ga0137371_10001716_pt1 | contig 17411 bp, 12 predicted proteins | sample SagtaG_7_FD_104919 | JGI IMG/M metagenome (GOLD analysis project Ga0137371, IMG submission 104919) | Vadose zone soil microbial communities from Sagehorn Ranch, Mendocino, California, USA - Sage1_R_40_16 metaG | ecosystem: Environmental > Terrestrial > Soil > Vadose zone | place: USA...
CCCGCTTCCGTGCCCTCCGCGTGCCCTATGCCATGCGCCAGAGCGCTATCTGACGCGCCGTCACGCGCACCTCGGCATGCTATCTGACCTCGGTTTTCTCGGTTTGAACCCCGGCCGGGACTGCCTTCCAAGCTCGTGACGCTCAGCAGCAGCGACACTCCCACCCCTCGGGGCCAAGATCAGCCTTGCTGTGCCCTACCAGGACCGGACGAGGCCGCGAACACCTTCCTCGGCGGGGGACGAAGCTCCGGCCGAGTGGCGGCCAAGATGGTTACGTCATCGACTCGGCCGGCACGAGAACCCAGGTTGGGGGACATCTGGGATATGCCCCTCGGGTCATCAGCGGTCACGAAGGGTCAGCAACGACGCTCAGTAGCGCTTTTGACCAGGTGCGGGAGTGACCTAGGGAAGCGAAAAACGCCGGTTCGATCAATGCGGTTGCCGACATCGGCGGCTTCGGCAGCCAGTTCCCATCGCCCGGTGGAGGCGGGACGCTTGCCGAGATCGTGGTTATCCACTGGACTCAGGTGGGCGGTGGCATATGATTTGTGCGTCCATGAAAGGGAACAGATGCCTCAAACTCCACTAAACCAAGATGTCGCAGCCGCCTTGTCACGATTCTTTACAGGCGGTTCTGGCCCAACCCACGCTGAACTCGATGAGATCTTCGCCACCCACGGGATGTCGCCTGTGGATCCTAAGCGAGAGCTACCTGGCGCGACCAAAGAAGTCCGGGTTCGAACAGTTCTCGCTGAAGCAGTTCATATCGAAGCAGACTCGGCAGACAAGCTTGTCGATCAACTTCTTGTGCATATGCGGGTTCGTGGATGCTTCGATCCGGAGAGCGATGAGTATCCAGCCGGCGGAGACACGGTCATCACGGCTGCTCAACGCGCCTTTCGTCGGCTCGGCTGGGTCCTTGATGACGAGGGCCACCTAGCGCCAGAGGTGCTAACCGGCTTGGATCATCACCTACAGCGTCGCGCCATCGAGGCAGCCATCGACCGTATCCGTCGCGCCCCAGACGATGCAGCCCTGCTTCTTGGGACGGCGAAGGAACTCCTGGAGTCAACGAGCCGCTACGTGCTGGAAGCGGTCGACCAGCCGGCGCGGCAGAATGCTGGCTTCTCCGAGCTGCTCTACATGGCTCGGGACCGATTGGACTTGTTACCTCAGAGAGTCGATCTGGGAAGCCCAGCTGCTGCGACCGTCCGAGAGGTCTACGATGGGCTCTGGAAGGTGGCTAAAGCGGTCAACGAGTTACGCAATACGGAAGGCACTGGACACGGCCGAACTGCTTTGCCTAATGTCTCTCCACAAACAGCGCGAGTCGTTGTACAGGCAGCAGGGCTGCTTAGCGCCCTCTTGCTCGATACGCTTGATGCTCGCTACGGCGACCTGCGTTCAACATCTGGCTAATGCGGTCGAAATAGCACAACAGTAACGAGCTGTTCCAGTCATCTCCGCTCGCCAAAGGGTCACCACTGCGCCACGACCGTGCATAGACCCATCTATATAGAGATAGAGCAAGTCCGCATCAGCGGGGTCATGGCATGCAAGGCGGCTGCCCGCAAGGCTGCCAGGCCGTCACCAGGCCGTCGGAGGCCGACAGACGTTGGCAACCATCCAGCATCAACGAACGGTGGACACGCAGGTCACCATGCTTTTCGAGCGCCCGGTCAGTTCCGCCAGTGGCTGGCGGCGACGAAGGTGGTGAAGTTGAACATGACAGCCCACCGCGCAGAGGCACTTGGCGATGAATGAGCAGGGTCATTCTCCCGGCTGACCTCGGTGAGGCTCGTGCCCTCACCGTGCCCGACATGAGGGGTCAGCGGCGGTCGCCAGTGGCCAGCAAGGGATCACCGACGACCGCGCTGACCTCGCCGTAGCTCGTTCATTCCTGGTTGGAGGAGGGGTCAAGCTTGCTTTGCAAGCAGGAGGTCAGCCAGGTCGCTCTTTTGGGCCGAGCAGCCGCCGCCTTGCCCGCTGGGGCCTGCGCGCGGGCGCTTTTGGGCGCCCGTGCTCGCCCTGGCGGCCCGCCGCCGGGACCGACGAGGACAGCCTTCCCGAAGGACTCGCCGCCGCCGCACGGCCACCACACCACGCCCGGCATCACACGCGACGGCCACGACCACCCGCGAACCCGCCGCGGTTCTTGCCGTCCCGCTCAGCCGGGCAGGCAGCAGCGACGGCCTCGACCAGCGGGCAGCTACTCCCCGTTATCAGGACACCAGGTCAGAGCTTCCATTGAATGTCGATCTTGGACGGGTCGAAGCACCAGGGACCACCGAGGGCCTTCGCGCGCTCAAGCAATGGGGAATCGGCAGCAGGCCAGAGACGACGGCCGGGGTTACCCGGATAGAGGATGACCTTGGCGACGACCAACGACAGGATCGTGCGACGCCAGCCGAGATCCGCCGCATCCCACGCTTCCCGCAGAGTCATCCCGACCGGCATCGCGGCGAGCGCCTTGCCCTGCTCTAGCCGCGACATGCGACGCTTCACCGCCTCCATCGCGTCTCTGATCTCCGCTTCGATTGCCAAGAACTGACCTTGTTCGAGTCGGAGGGGGTCACCCTTGCGGCGGTAGGTGTCCGTTCGTGCTTGATCCAGGCGGCGACGATCCTCAGCCAACGTCTCGGCAAGCTCATGTAGTTCGGCTGGCGCGTCAGGGGCGACCAGCGCAGCAAGATCCTCGCCTTCGTAGGCGGCGAGTACGGCCTCGCTAACGACCAGCTCGACCGGATCGGCGAGCCGTACCAGTCTGCCGCAGCCCACCCGGTTCCAGTAGTTGTCCTTTGGCTCACACCTATAGCGCCGCCGGTAGGTCGTCTCCGCACCGGCCTTTGTCCGAGCCCCGATGATCTTCGCTCCGCAAGGCTTGCCGTCGGCACCACAGACACCGCACTCGGCAAAGCCAGTGAGCAGATAGGACCGCACGCCCTTAAGCGCGGCACCGGCCCGCCGTACAGGGTCGCTGAGGAGAAGCTGTAGGCGCTCCCACTCCTCCGGGGAAATGATCGCTGGCCAAACTGCCGGATACTCGGTGCCGAGGTGGCTTCGCATGCCCTTGAGAGCCGAGGCTTGCAGCAGTTGACGGATGGTTGCGCGATGCCAGCGTTTGCCCTTCGTGGTTGGAATGCCGCGATCGTTCAAGTCGTTTGCGATCCGTGACATCCCCTCCCCGTCTAGGACCCGCGCGACGATCTCGCGGACTACCGCCTCTTCGGCTGGTATCGGTGCCAGGCTGTAATGGCCGTACTCGGGCTTGCCGTTCCCATCGAGCACAGGCACGCGCTGGTATCCGTAGGGGCGAGCGCCAGCGGGCCAATAGCCTGCGCGAGCGTTGGCCCGCTTGCCACGCTTCACCCGATCCGACGTGTTGCCTGACTCTCGCGATGCGCCGACCACAGCTTCTAGCAAGTTGTGCTCGCCCTGCACCGTGGTCAGGTCATAGCGAGCGCCGCCGGTCGTCTCGACCCAGCGCAGCGAGGTTGACCGGACCAGAGTAAGCAGCTCGACCGCATCGGCGAGATTCCTGAAGAGCCGGGAGACCTCCGTTACTAGGATCAGGTCAACCAGATGGGTACGAATTGCGGTGAGCAAGTCGAGATAGTCAGGGCGCGGCTTCGTGGCGTACTTCGACGCCGACAGATCATTGTCAGTGAAGTACAGGCTCTCTTCCCACGGCCAACCCTGCCGCTCGAAATATTCCTCACACTCGAATCGCTGATTAGCGGTCGAATCACTCAGCTTGCCGTGGTCGCTGGAGAGCCGCGTATACGGTGCCCGTCCCATCGTCGCTTCCCTCCCGTTATCCGCACAGCGGGTGGGCACCGCGCACCGACATGCCCCGATTCAGGTGATCCTGCGTAGCGCCAGGACCATTGGGACGAACACCCACAGGGCCAGGCCAAAGCCGATGAGGTTGAGACGGCCCGCCCAGGACGCACGATGACCGAAGGCGGCCAGCAGGAAACATAGGAAGGCAAGCAAATATAGGATAAATTGGAGAACGTTGGACATGGCGACCAACCTCCTTCACGGTTGCCGACGAACTACGGGCATTGGTTCTACGGCCGACATGCCGTGTGAAGTCCTTTTCCCCCTCAAGCCGTCGCTTAGCGGCCCGGTCGTCTCGCTTGCCGTGATTGCTGGAGAGCCGCGTATACCGTGCCCACCCCATCGCCAGTTCCTTCCTCGGGAGACCGCACAGGTAGTAGGTTTGAGTATACCTTCCAGATACAGGATGAACTGGAGCGTGTTAGACATGGGCGCCGATCCTTTCGGAGAGGGCAATACCTGACGCTCGCATGTCCGGCGAACAACGCGAGGAAACCCCTCAAAAGGTGTCGGGGGGGCGGTAGACGCCGAAGACCTCGCGGAGGGTGTCGCAGACTTCTCCGAGGGTGGCGAGGTGACGGAGGGCCTCGCGCATGGGGACCAGCAGGTTGTCCTTGCCTTCGGCGGCGTCGTGGAGGTCGGTGAGGGCGGCGCGGACCACGTCGTTGTCGCGCTGCTCGCGGATGGCGGCCAGGGAGGCGGCCTGGGCCTTGGCGATGGCGGGGTCGAGGTGCAGGAGCTGAACCGGTTCCTCCTCGCCCTCGGTGTGGCGGTTGACGCCCACGACGACCTTGTCCCCGCGCTCGACGGCGCGGAGCTGCTCGTAGGCGGTGTGCTCGATGCGCTCCTTCTGGAAGCCGCGCTCGATGGCGGCGACCGCACCGCCGAGGGCCTCGACTTCGTCCATAAGCACGCGAACTCGCGCTTCGACCTCGTCGGTGAGACGCTCGATGAAGTAGGACCCGCCGAGCGGGTCGGCAGTGTCGGTGAGGCCGGCCTCGTTGGCGAGGATCTGCTGGGTGCGCAGGGCCAGGCGCGCGGCCGACTCGCTCGGCAGCGCCAGCGCCTCGTCGAAGGCGTTGGTGTGCAGCGACTGGGTCCCGCCGAGCACCGCAGCGAGGCCCTGGAGCGCGACCCGGACGACGTTGTTGAGGGGCTGCTGGGCGGTGAGCTCCACCCCGGCAGTCTGGGTGTGGAAACGCAGCATGCGGGAACGCGGGTCCTGGGCGCCGAAACGGTCGCCCATCAGCTCCGCCCACAGGCGCCGGGCGGCACGGAACTTGGCGATCTCTTCCAACAGGGAGGTGCGCGCCACAAAGAAGAACGCCAGCCGCGGCGCGAAGCGGTCGATCTCCAGGCCGGCGTCCAGGGCGGCCTGGACGTAGGCGATCGCGTTGGAGAGGGTGAAGGCGACCTCTTGCACCGCGGTCGCGCCGGCCTCGGCCATGTGGTAGCCGGAGATCGAGATGGTGTTGAAGCGCGGCAGGTGCTCGGCGCAGTAGGCGAACAGATCGGTGCAGATCCGCAGGCTGGGCGCGGCCGGGTAGATGTAGGTGCCGCGAGCGATGTACTCCTTCAGCACGTCGTTCTGGACGGTGCCGGTGAGCTGGGCGGGATCGACCCCCTGCTCCTCGCCGACCAGCTGGTAGAGCAGCAGCAGGATCGCGGCGGGCGCGTTGATGGTCATCGAGGTGGATACCCGGTCCAGCGGGATCCCCTCGAACAGCCGCCGCATGTCGGCCAGGGAGTCGATGGCGACGCCGACTTTGCCGACTTCGGCCGCGGCCATCGGGTGGTCGGAGTCGTAGCCCATCTGGGTGGGCAGGTCGAACGCGACCGACAGGCCGGTCTGGCCGTGGCTCAGCAGGTAGCGGAAGCGCGCGTTGGTCTCGGCGGCCGACCCGAACCCCGCGTACTGGCGCATGGTCCACACCCGCCCGCGGTACATGGTCGGGTAGATCCCGCGCGTGTAGGGGTCACGCCCTGGCTCGCCGAGCGCGGTGGCCGGGTCGAAGCCAGCCTTATCCAGGTCGTCTGGCCCGTAGCAGACCTCGACCGGGATCCCCGATTCGGTGAAGCGCCCGCCGTCGCCCTCGCTGTGCTGCGGCATCGTCGCTGCCCTCCTGCGCCGTTGAGACGCGAGCGTAGCGCAGCCGTCAGGGCAGCGGCTTGAAGGCCGCGAGGAAGCCGCTCCGCTCGGACGCGGCCGCACTCCAGCGGCCGGCAGTGGCGCGGAACAGGATCGCGTAGCGGTGCCCGCCCTCGACGAAGATGACGTCCAGGCCGTGCCACGGCATGCCGTTGCCGGTGTAGGTGAACTCCCAGGCGGCGGCGCGGGTGTGCTGGTAGGCGATCAGGTTGAGGCTGATGCGCCGGTAGTCGCGCGTGCTCGGCTCGGCGATGAGGTTGGCTTCGATCTGCCGCTGGGCGGTCAGTGGGTCGGCCTGGTCCTGGTCCACTCCGACCCGGAAGAGGCGGTCGCTGTTCGGAGCGACAAAATCGATCAGGCCGCTCTTGTGGCGCACCGTCGTCCAGCTGGGCGGGTGGGAGACCTGCCAGGTGCGGTCCGGGCTGGTCCAGGAGACCCAGCTGGCCGGGACAGAGACCGCCGGCGCAGTCGCGGCGGGACGGCCGTGCCGCTGCCTGGCGGCGGACGCCGAGCTGCCGCTGTGGCCAAGACGCCAGCCGATCAGGCCCGCCAGGATCAGGCCGAGCAGCACCAACAGCGCCACGATCGGGCCACGGCGCAAACGGGACGCGTACGAGGACGAGGTGGACGGCGGGTCCACCCATGCCCCCACCAGCGTGGATGGCGTCACCGCCTGCCGCGGCGCCCGGCCGTTGACCGTCTCCGCCGGCTCATCGGCCTGCTGGCGGTCCTGCTGGGGCCGCTCGCCCTGCCGGTCCTTGGCCTTGAGCGGCGGTGCAGGTGCAGCCGAGGCGGAGACCGGCCCGGCCGGGGCAGGGCCAGGCGCGGGTCTGCCGGCGGCGACCTGCCGCAGCATGGCGCGCAGGTCGTCCGGGGCCGGCCGTCTGGTGGGATCCTTGTCGAGAAGGGCGCTGATCACCGGGGTGAGGGGGCCGAGCCGCTTGCCGTGCCGTGGCGGCTTGTGGATCACCGCGTCGAGGACCTGGAACTGCGGCCCTGGCCCGTATGGCGGCACCCCCTCCACCGCGAAATAGAGTGTGGCGCCGAGCGCCCAGAGATCCGCCGGCGCTCCGCTCTCTTCGCCTTTGACCTGCTCGGGGGCCATGTAGGGAGGTGAGCCCATGACCATCCCGGTGGCGGTGAGCTTGGGGTCGCCCCGCAGCGAGGCGACCCCGAAGTCGGCCAGCTTGGTGGTGCCGTCGCGGCGCACCATGACGTTGCTCGGCTTGACGTCCCGGTGCACGATCCCGGCCTCGTGCGCGGCATTGAGGGTGGCCAGCACCCCGAGCCCCAGCTCCGCCACCTCCGCCGACGCCAGCGGCCCATGCTCGCGCACCACCTCACTCAGGGTGGGGGCGTCGACCAGCTCCATGATGATGTAGTCTTGGCCGTTCTCGGAGACGACGTCGAAAACGATGACCGCCCCCGGGTGGTTGAGCCGGGCGGCCGCACGCGCCTCCCGTGACACCCTCGCCCGCAGGAAGGCGCGCTGCTTGTCACTGACCGCCGGCGGCAGTTCGATCTCCTTGATAGCCACCTGGCGGCCAAGCACCAGATCCTCCGCCTGCCAGATGATGCCCATGCCGCCTTCGCCGAGCTGCTCCCGCAGCTCGTAGCGGCCGGCGATCCGGCGTCCGGTCAATCCTGACGGTGCCATGGTGCCGAAAGCTACCGGCTCCCGGCTGGAATGGCCATCCCCAGCTTCGCCCAAATGGGAGAATTATCCGAGGGCCACAAATCCCCGTTCGAATGTAGCGGCCAGGTCTTGGGACTGCGCCCACTGGGTGTCGGGGGCGGTGAACAGCACTGCATAGCCCCAATGGCCGCTGGGGCTCGCGAAGGTGACGTCGAGCTTGTGGAGGGTGCGGCCGCCCAGCGGCTGGGTGAACTCCCACACTGCGGCGGGTATGCCGTGGTAGCTGCCACGCTCGAGGCGGAGCCGGTGGTAGCCGGGATGGCTCTTCGCAAAAACCGCCTCTGCGGCGGTCCACAGCGTCATCGGGTCACCCAGTGGCGGGCTGGAGGATTCCACCTGGAAGAACTGGCCAACGCCGTCGGCGACCACCGTGCGGTGATAAGGACCCCCACCCTGGCGCTGCCAGCCGGCAGGGTAGGCGATCCGGTAGCCGGCACTGGGATCGCCGAACACGCTCCAGCCTGACGATGCCGGAGCCGGGCCCGCCTGCGCCGAGGCGGCGCCTCGGCTCGGGGTGGGGCCGGTCGCCGCAGCTGGCTTGGAGCCCGCGGCCGTCCCGGCGCCGGCGCTGGCGTGCCGCGGCGCTGTCCCGCTCGAACTGTTGCTCGAGCTGTTGGCGTGGCCGTCAACCGCAGGCCGGGCCACGGCAGCCACGAGCACGATCACCAGCACCGCGACGAGGAAGGCGATCGGCGCCAGCGAACGCCGTGACCAGCGCCACCCCAGGCCCAGGCGGGAGAAGTCCAGCGCCGGGATCTGCGCCGTGGCTGTGGATAACCGTTTGCGCACCTCCGCTTCCGTCGTTACCGTCTGCCGGGGAGGAGGTGCGGCGGCCCCCGGGCCAGGGGATATGGCGGCAGGATCGGGCATCGGGGTGGACATCGGGGCGGGGGCTGCGACGTCAGTCACCGGAGCCGCCACGCTGGCCGGAACTGCGGGGACGCGAGGGGGCAGCGCTGGTTGGGCGGCGGTCGTCTCCCAGCCGGCGGTGATCACCCGCGCCAGGCGCATGCGGAGCTGGCGCATGGAAGGCCGGTCGGCGGGATCCTTGGCCAGCAGCGCAATGATGATCGGGGCGAGGGCACCAGCGCGGCGGGGTGGGGATGGTGCGGCCCGGACCACCGCGGTCAGGGTGGCGATGGAGTTGTCGCGCTCGAACGGCGGCCTGCCCTCCACCGCGTAGTACATCGTCCCGCCGAGACCCCACAGGTCGGTCTCGGGGCCGCTGCCCTTGCCGCTGGCCTGCTCGGGCGCCATGTAGGCGGGGCTCCCCACGATCATCCCGGTCGAGGTGAGCTTGGGGTCGTCGCCCTGGACCTGCGCGATGCCGAAGTCGGCCAGGCGGGCAGTACCGTCCTCGGCGACCATCACGTTGGCGGGCTTGACGTCACGGTGGATGATCCCCGCCCGGTGCGCGGCATCCAGCGCGGAAGCGACCTGCAGGCCGATGCGCGCGACCGTCGCAGGCGGCAGCGGCCCTTCCTTCGCCACGATCTCGGCCAGAGTCCTCGCCTTGACCAACTCCATGACGATGAACGCCCGGCCCCGCTCGTTGAGCACGTCAAAGAGGGTGATCGCGCCGGGGTGGCTGAGCCGCGCAGCAGCCCGCGCCTCACGCATCGCCCTGGCCCGCAGCGACTTGCGTTCTAGTTCCGGGACCGTGTCGGGCACGGTGACTTCCTTGATCGCCACCTCGCGGTCGAGCAGCCGGTCATGCGCCAGCCAGACGACGCCCATACCGCCTCTGCCGATGGGGCGCTCCAGAGCGTAGCGGTCGGCGATCAGCCGGTTCGAGGCAGCGGGCATGGAGCGAGGCTACCCGATTAACCGCAGCGCAGAACCGGGCAGGTGGGATTTGTTCGGTGTCAATTTCTCGGCCGGGAAACGCTACTGGGTTGGACCGGCAAACGACCCGAGCATCCCACTGACCGTGGCCATCGCCCCGCTCCAGTCCTTGCCGGACGCGGAGACCTCAAGGGTGATGAAGTAGGCCCCCGAGTTCGCGCCAACCTCCGCCGCATGGGACGGGACACCGTTGTCCTGGAACGTGAACTCCAGGTAGGCGGCCGGCTCGTTCTGGAAGGTGGTCGTCTGCAGCGCGACCTGGTGATAGTCCTGGTCGCTGGCGGCATGGCGCTGGCCGGACTGGCGCTCCGCCGCCAGCGGGTCGTCGACCGTTCCCCGCCGCCAGGTGAGCGCGATGAAGGTGCCGCCCGCGGGGTCGCGGAACTCGGTGGTGCTCCTGCCGCTGACGACTGCCCAGCCGGACGGGTAGTTGAGGCGGTAGCCGATCTGCGGATCGCTGTACGACGTCCAGCCAGGCAGGACCGGCGCCGCCCCAGCCGACGTCGCAGGCACCGTGGTGCTGGTGCTGGTCGTGCTGGAGGTCGAGGTGGCGCTGGTGTTGCTAGTGGTAGGTGCGGTCGTCGTCGCCGGTCCTGCTGCCTCGGTCGGCGGTGGGGTGAGCTGCGCCGCGGGCGCCGAGCTGCCTGTGCTGCCGATGAACGCGACCGCGCCGCCGAACGAGAGCAGCGCGAGTAGCAGCGAGCCACCGATGACCAGCGTCGCCTGCCGCGCCCGTGGGTTCAGGGAGCACCAGGCCGCCGCCAGCCGCCCACGAGGCCCCTTCTGGCGTTGCTGGGCAGCGCGGGCCGCCCGGCCCCCACCCACGATGGGCGCTGCCGCTGTGGCCGGGGCTGGGGTGAGCGGGGCGCCCAGGACGACGGTCGGCGGGGCGTCCGGGGCCGCCTCCACCGGCGAAGCTGAAGCTGAAGCGGTCGCCCCTGCCGGGGAGGCTGCGGTGAGCAGATGACGGGCTGCCGGTATGGCGGGCCGGCCGGCAACCGGCTTGACGAGCAGCGCCCTGAGCGCCGGAGCGAGCGGGCCGGCCTGGCGTGGGGGCCGTGGCTGGTCGTAGAGGACGGTGGCAAGGGCGGCGACGCCTTCGCCGTCGAACGGCGGCCGCCCCTCCACCGCCGTGTGCAAGGTCGCGCCGAGGCCCCACAGGTCGGCGGCGGGTCCCGCCGGCTCGCCGCGTGCCTGCTCCGGGGAGAGGAACGAGCTGGCGGCGGCCTGGCCCCGCCGCAGGGCAGCCAGGCCAAGGCCACCGAGGCGGGTGCGGCCGTCCTGGCCGATCAGCACATGCACCGGCTGCAGGTCCAAGTGGATGAGGCCGGCCTGGTGAGCGGCCTCCAGCACCTCCAGCAGATCCAGGCCGATGCGCGCCACCCGCTGCGGCGGCAGGCAGCCGTGTCGTCGCACCAGCTCGTCGAGCGTGAGACCCTCGACCAGCTCACTGACCACGTAGAAGCGTTCGTCGTGGAGCAGCACGTCATGGAGGGTGAGCGCCCCCGGGTGATGGAAGGCGGCGGCGGTGCGCGCGCCCTGCGCCAGCGGCGGCCAGCGCTCCTGCAGCTCGGCCTCGGAACGCAGCGGCGGGTCGACCTCTTCGACGGCGACCAGCTTGCCGGTCCCCTGGTCGGTGGCACGCCAGATGAGGCCGGAGCGGCCCCGGCGCAGGGTAGCCTGAAGCACGTAGCGGGCAGCCACGGTTCGCTCTGCGGCAGTGTTGGACATGAGCGGGCGGAGTCTACGGCCTGTCGGCGCCCGAGCCAAACACACATCCCGATCGGCTTAGAAATCCCGCTCTGCTCGCATCGGACCAGCTAGTAGGATCTGACTCGTTCCAGCGCTGTGGCATGTGTCAAGGTACGAGCCATGCTCGCCGAGGCCCTTCAGTCATCGGAAGTGGAGCGACAGCCATGCCAGTATCGCCAGCGACGCCGGCGCCGATACGGCCTGAGGAGCTGAAACGGCTGCTTGACGGGCTCAGCGTCGAGCTGTTCCGCCTTGAGGCCAGACAGACCTATCTCGTCCCAGAGGAAGCGGAGCGGCTACGCGCGTACCGGGAAGGAAAGCCGGTCCCGCCTCGGCTGGACGAGGAACTTGAGCTTGTCCAGGATCTGGTCACCGCGGGCGTGCGGGTACGCCGCGTGCATATCGTCGAGCAGCCGCTCAGCGAGTACGTGCGGTTCGAGCTGAGCGGCTACCAGGATGAGGTCTTGGCCGGCGCGAAGGTCTACCTCGCCGACCGCCTCTGGTACTCCGGCTTTGCCGACCTCCGCGACGATTTCCTGCTGCTCGACAACCAGATCGTCGTGTGGGTCCGCTATGACGACGATGGACGCTTCCTTGGCTGGGAACGCGACGACTCCCCGCTGGCCCGGGAGCGCTGCCGGCGGCAGCGGGAGATGGCGCTGGCCGAGGCCCTGCCGCTCAACGACTTCCTCAAGTCATCCAGCGTCCAGTGGTAGCTGGAGGAGCTGCGGCACGGCTGGCCTCAGTCGTGCTCGGCCTTGCTTGGCGCCGTCTCGCCGGTGACACGCTCCCAGAGCAGCTCGACGCCCTTGCGGGCGAGCAGCAGCGCGACCCCGGTGAGGACCGCGAAGATCGCGCGCTTGACCAGCTTGCGCGCTTCCTCCGGGGCACGGTCAGCGAGCTTGGCCACCTTCTCCTCCATCTGTTTGCGGGTCAGCTCGACTTCACGGGCGGTTGCCGCCGCGGTCGTGCCCATCTGATCTCCTTCCGCAGCTCTGTTGCGGTCTCTCTGAGCTCTGTCCTGGCCCGGTCGGGGGTCACCTTGGAGCGTGCCAGGCGGCGCTGGCCGACCAGCCCCAGCAGGCCAGCCGCCAGCAGCACCCCCGCCGCGACGATCGCGAAGCCGAGCCAGACCGGGCCGCCAATCGCCCAGGCGACGGCGGTGAGGGCGAACCCGAGCCCGTAGAGTGCCAGCACCCCCGCGACCGCGAGGAGGCTGCCGGCCTTGGCGCTGGCCGCCATCCCCTCGACGATCTCCTGGCGGGCGAGCAGCGCCTCCTGCCGGAACAGGGTGGTGGCGTCCTCGACCAAGCCCTTGATGAGCCGCGCGGTGCTCTGATCCTGACCCTGGCCCTGATCCTGAAACCCATCCTGGATAGCCACGCCGGTCCCCTCCTCCTTCAGCGTCTCGGGACCTTCTACCCGCTGGACTATGGCACTATCCCGTATCGGTCGTTTGGAGCACCCACAGTAGGCGCAGCAGCGCCTGGCGGGTATTTGGTGCGAGCGGCTCCTGGAGTGCCTCGTCCAGGGGCAGCCAGCGCAGCTCGCTATGTTCCACTGGGTCGGTATTGCGTAGTTCACCCCGCCAGGTGCTGGTCACGTAGAAGGCATCAGCGCGGTCGCCGTCGTGGAAGCAGCCGAGCGGCGCGGCGTCCAGCGGTTCCACCCCCGCCTCCTCGCGCACCTCGCGCAGCAGCGCCGCGAGCAGCGGCTCCCCCGGCTCGGGCTTGCCGCCAGGGGCGTCCCACGTACCCGGGTAACGGTGCCCGGCCCGGGGCGTACGGCGCCCGAGGAGCACCCGGCCGTAGCCGGGGCCGGGGTGGCGATCGAGCAGGAACAGCGCGGCGCTGGCCGCCTCGCCGCAGGGGACCTCCTCCGCCTGGTCCTTGACAGCGCCGAGGCGCGCCCGGTGCAGGGGCCGCCACACGTTGTCGCCGGACTCCTCCATCAGCACAACCTCGAGCGGCACCCAGCTGGCACGGAAGCCGTCCAGGTCACGAACGGCCGCCTCCAGCATCGCGGCGGGATGGTCCTGGGTGACGGTGACGTGCGGGTGGAACGGGAAAGTGCGGCGGTGCAGCGGCGGCTCCCGCAACGCGGCCTCCAGGCCGTGCAACAGCGTCGCGCCTTCGTGCACCACCAGGAAGGCGACGGGGCTGTCGGGTAGGAACGTCGCCGCGCCGCGCAGCTCCACCACGCCGGGCACGGCTCCGGCGGCGGCCCGCTCGACCAGCGCGATCGCCGCCTCCCGCTGGCTTGATGGGACCGTCTGCGGCGGCACCAGGGTGAGGTGCGGTGGGACCTCCGCAGCGGCCGGGTCGTGCAGGGCCCGGCGCCAGGCCTGCACGTGCCAGGCGACCGGTTCGGGGAGCGGCATGATCACGCCGAGCCGGTGTCTGGGCACGCGCTCGCCGTCCTACTGGAGGGGGAGGCCGCGCGGCAGCAGGCCCATGCGGTCCTTGGCGAGCGCGAGGTTCTCTCGGGCCACCGCCTGCGCCTTGGCCGCTCCCGCCTCCAGGATGCCGGCCAAGCGCTCGGGGTCGGCACGCAGCTCCCGGTAGCGCTCCCGCACCGGGGCGAGGAAGGCAACCAGCGCCTCGGCCAGATCGGCCTTAAACTCCCCGTAGCCGTGACCGGCGTAGGCGGACTCCAGCTCGGGGACGGGCTTGCCGCTGGCGACCGAGAACAGCTCGAGCAGGTTGGCGATGGCTGGTTTGTCCGGGCGGGCGACAATCTCGCGGTCGGAGTCGGTCACCGCGGAGCGGACCTTGCGCCGGATCGCCTCGGGCGGGTCAAGGATTTCGATCCGCCCGGCGGATGAGGCGCCCGACTTGGACATCTTCTGGTCGGGCTGCTGCAGGTCCATGATCCGCCCGCCCACTTTGGGCACGTAGGCTTCCGGCGCCACGAAGGTCTCGCCGAAGCGGGCGTTGAAGCGCTGCGCGACGTCGCGGGTCAGCTCCAGGTGCTGGCGCTGATCGTCCCCCACCGGCACCCGGTCGGCCTGATAGATGAGGATGTCGGCGGCCTGCAGCACCGGGTAGTTGAAGTACCCGACCGGCAGCGAGCCCTCGCCGCCGGCTGCGGCCTTGGCCTTGAACTGGGTCATGCGGCGCAACTCGCCGACGGTGGCGATGTGATTGAACAGCCACGTCAGCTCGGTGTGCTCGGGCACGTGCGACTGCACGAACAGCGTGCAGACGTTCTCGTCCAAGCCGCAGGCGAGCAGCAGCGCCGCCGTCTGCAGGGTGAGGTCGCGCAACGTTGCCTGGTCGTAGGGCAGCGTAATGGCGTGCAGGTCGACCACGCAGTAGTAGGCGTCGAACTCGTGCTGCTGCTCGACCCACTGCCGGAAGGCCCCGACGTAGTTGCCAACATGGGCGTTACCGGTCGGCTGGACGCCGGAAAGGATCCGGGGCACGAGTGGGCCTCCAAATTGCAGCGAGTTCAACGGTGACGAAGCAGGTACGGTCAGTCTTCCCGGATGCTACCAAGACCGCTGGCAGCCGGCGCCGCAACAAGCGGCTTGGCCACCAGCTGGCCTTGGTCGCAGCGGGTGTCCTGGTTTCCTCGGTTGTGCCGGGGTTGTGCCGGTCGGTTGTGCCGGGCCAGCCGTCTCCCTAGCCGCGAAGCTGGCGCAGGACGTATTGGAGGATGCCGCCGTGGCGGTAGTACTCGATCTCGTTGGGGGTGTCGATGCGGACCTTGGCGCGAAACTCCTGGTCGCCGGCGCGGACGGTGACCTCCTTGGGGAAGGCGTCGGAGCCGGCGCCCTCCAGGCCGGTGATGTCGTAGACCTCGTGGCCGGTGAGGCCGAGGGAGACAGCCGACTCGCCGGGAGGGAACTCGAGCGGGAGCACGCCCATGCCGATCAGGTTCGAGCGGTGGATCCGCTCGAAGCTCTCGGCGATCGCGGCGCGGACCCCGAGCAGCATGGGTCCCTTGGCGGCCCAGTCGCGTGACGAGCCGGAGCCGTACTCCTTGCCGGCGAGGATCAGCAGCGGCACACCCTCCTGCTGGTAGCGCAGGGAGGCCTCGTAGATGGTCGTCTGCTCGCCATCGGGCAGGTGCAGGGTCCAGCCGCCCTCGGTGCCGGGGGCGAGGCGGTTCCGCAGGCGGATGTTGGCGAAGGTGCCGCGGATCATCACCTCGTGGTTGCCGCGCCGGGCGCCGTAGGAGTTGAAGTCCTTGACCTCGACGCCCTGGTCGATCAGGTACTGGCCGGCGGGGCTGTCGCGCTTGATGACCCCGGCTGGGGAGATGTGGTCGGTGGTGACGCTGTCGCCGAGCAGGGCGAGCACCCGGGCGCTGCGGATGTCGGTGACCGGTTCGGGGGTCGTCGGCATGCCGTCGAAGTACGGCGGCCGGCGCACATAGGTCGAATCGGGCTCCCAGGCGAAGCGTTCGCCGGTGGGGATGTCGAGCGAGTTCCAGTGCTGGTCGCCTTCGAAGACCTGGGCGTAACTCTTGCGGAACATGTCCGACTGGACCGCCTGGGCGATCGTCTGGCTGACCTCGTCGCTGGAGGGCCACAAGTCGCGCAGGTACACCGGCTGCCCGTCGCGGTCGCGGCCGAGCGGGTCGTTGATCAGGTCGGTGTCCATCGTGCCGGCCAGCGCGTAGGCGATCACCAGCGGCGGCGAGGTCAGGTAGTTGAGCCGGCAGTCGGGGTTGATGCGGCCCTCGAAGTTGCGGTTGCCGCTGAGCACGGAGGCGACCGCCAGGCCGCCTTTGTCGACCGCCTCGGAAATCTCCGGCGCCAGCGGCCCGGAGTTGCCGATGCAGGTGGTGCAGCCGTAGCCGACCAGGTGGAAGCCGAGCTGCTCCAGGTAGGGCGTCAGCCCGGCACGCTCGAAGTAGTCGGTCACCACCCGCGACCCCGGTGCGAGCGAGGTCTTGACCCACGGCTTCGAGGTGAGGCCGCGCTCCACCGCCTTCTTGGCCAGCAGGCCGGCGGCGAGCATCACCGACGGGTTGGAGGTGTTGGTGCAGCTGGTGATCGCGGCGATCACCACGTGCCCGTCATCCAGCGGGAACTCGGTCCCATCCGCCAGCCGCACCGGCACGGCGTGGTGCTCAAGCTCAGGGGCGGTCCCCTCCGCCAGCGGCGCCAGCTCGACCAGTTCCTCGCCGTTGCCGGTGCCGCCGGTACCGTACCCGGGCGGGTCGCTGGCCGGGAAGGACTCCTCGGAGGCCTCGTCGGCCTTGCTGCGGCGGGCGACGACCCGTTCGCCGATGCCCTCTGGCAGCTCGGCGAGCAGCGCCTGGCGGAAACGCTGCTTGGCCTGGTCCAGCGGGATGCGGTCCTGGGGGCGTTTGGGCCCGGCCAGGCTCGGCACCACGGTGGAGAGGTCCAGCTCAAGGGTCTCGGTGAACACCGGCTCGGGGCCGTGGGGTTCATGCCACAGGCCCTGCTCCTTGGCGTAGGCCTCAACCAGGGCCACCTGCTCGTCGGAGCGGCCGGTGAAGCGGAGGTAGTGGAGCGTCTGGCCGTCGATCGGAAAGATCGACACGGTGGAGCCGTACTCGGGTGACATGTTGCCGATAGTGGCGCGGTTCTCGACTGGGACGGTGGCGACCCCCGGGCCGTAGAACTCCACGAAGCGGCCGACCACGCCGTGCTGGCGCAGCATCTCGGTGACGGTGAGGACCAGGTCGGTGGCAGTCGAGCCCTCAGGCAGCTCGCCGTGCAGCCGGAAGCCGATTACCTGCGGAATCAGCATCGACACCGGCTGGCCGAGCATGGCCGCCTCCGCCTCGATCCCGCCGACGCCCCAGCCGAGCACGCCGAGGCCGTTGACCATCGGGGTGTGCGAGTCGGTCCCAACCAGGGTGTCCGGGTAGGCGCGGCCCTGGTCGTCGGCGAACACCACCTGGGCCAGGTACTCGAGGTTCACCTGGTGGACGATGCCGGTGTCGGGCGGGACTACCCGGAAGCCGGCGAAGGCGCCCTGGCCCCAGCGCAGGAAGGCGTAGCGCTCACGGTTGCGCAGGAACTCAAGCTCGGCGTTGCGGGCGAACGCCTCGCGCATGCCGGCGAAGTCGGCGATCACCGAGTGGTCGACCACCAGCTCGGCGGGGACCAGCGGGTTGATCTTGCCGACGTCGCCGCCCTGCTCGGCC
>Ga0137371_10001723_pt1 | contig 17383 bp, 13 predicted proteins | sample SagtaG_7_FD_104919 | JGI IMG/M metagenome (GOLD analysis project Ga0137371, IMG submission 104919) | Vadose zone soil microbial communities from Sagehorn Ranch, Mendocino, California, USA - Sage1_R_40_16 metaG | ecosystem: Environmental > Terrestrial > Soil > Vadose zone | place: USA...
ATGGCAGCTTCTCCAGCCCGGCGGCGGTGAGCAGGTACCCGGGGGCAGTGGTCACCGGGTCTGCCCGTACCAGGTCCACGAGGGCGGACCCGGCCATCTCGGGGGTCAACAGTTCCCCCAGCTGCTTCAGGTATTCCTCCTCGGTCTGGCCGCTGCGGGCCGCGTACGCCCGGATCCCCCGCCTGCCCACGTCTCCGAACGGAGTCATCCTGGGCATCACCGCCGTGACGGTAATGTCCAGCCCGGCACGGCGCGACTCATCCTGGGCGTATCCCGCGATGAACCGCTGAGTGGCCTTGGACCCGGCGTACCCTCCGCTGGCCGGTGATCCGTTGATGGCAGCTCCGCTGCTCACCACTACCACCCTGCTGCCACGTGGCAGCGGCTTGAGTAGTGCCTCACGCAGCCAGGTGAACGCGATCTTGACGTCGGTATGCCAGTTGGCGGAGAACGTCTCCCACGTCTGGTACTGGAGCGGATGCATCACCGGGTTGGCGCCGGCGGCCAGGATGAGAACCCCCGGCTCGTACCGGTCCAGCAGGCTCCACGCCACCGCCGGGTCGGCCGCATCCGCGACTTCGGTCCGGATATTTGCGCTGGTGGTGGCCAGCTCGGCAAGTGCCGGGCCGGTCCGGGCGACCGCGACCACCGGAGCACCAGCCTCGGCGAACGCGCGAGTAATCCCACGCCCCAAGCCCCGGCTAGCGCCAACGACGACAGTGGTCCTGCCCGACAAGTCACTCATAATCGTCCTCTTCCATTGCGTGTCCATGGTTTCCGCGGTCTGGTGATGCTGGCGTGCGGGATCACCGCGCGACGACCGGCCCGAGCGGGCCGATGCACGCAGCGGCGAGGTCGGTGACGTAGCCTTCCGCACGCTTCACTGGCTGTCGTACTCGTCGTGGCGGTGGCACCAGAAGCCGGCTCGTTGCGAGCGAGCGGCGCGCGGTCGAGCCAGTGGTACATGCGCCGGAGCACGTCCAGCCGCGCTCGTCCCGAGCGTCGCCGTCAGCGCGGCGTGCCGAAGTTGCACCGGTCTGCCTTTGCTTATGACGCTATGGGCTCTGCTTTTGCGATGGCCGCGTATTGTTCTGCGATCGCCGCGTACTGGCGCTCGAGCGCCTTGGCCGCGCCGCTGCGCCAGCTGTCGGCCATGGACTGTGACATGGGATCGGGGAAGATGTCCTCCTCCCCTGCCTCCACCCCGTCGAAGATGGCTCGCGCGACGGACTCCGGGGAGGCCTTCGGCATGTCGATGCCCCGGGTCATGTCGGTGTCCACGAAGCCGGTCAGGACGGCATGAACGCTCACGCCCCGCCCGGCCAAAAGGGTGCGCAGCGATTGCGTCAGGTTGAACGCGGCCGCCTTCGAGATCGAGTAGGCCGGGATGAGCGGCAACGGGGCGAAGGCGTTCACCGACACATTGTTGACGACCGCTCCGTGGGAACGAGTCAGCAATGGCAGGAAGGCCTGGGTCACGCCGTAGGTGCCGAAGAGGTTGACGGCGAGGTGCCGTTCGAGCACGGAACGATCGCTCAAGTCGTCGTACTGCGCGATGCCGGCGTTGTTGATGAGAACATCGAGAGTCTCGACCTGATCGGCAGCTGCCTGGATCTGGGCGGCGCTGGTCACGTCCAGGGTCAGGGGCGTGACGCGCCCGTCGGGGTGGGCCAGGGGCTGGCGCGTGCCGGCATACACCCGCTTCGCGCCTCTGGTGAGAGCCTCGGCGACCAGCGCCTGCCCGATGCCGCGATTGGCCCCGGTCACCAGAACTGCTCTGTCTGCGATTGTCATTACATCCTCCTACCTAATAAATGCGGACCGTCCGCGTACCGCGGAAGCCGGTAGTGCTGGTCGCCGTGAACTCCCACGAGATGCCGGCCGTGCTAGCGGGCCTTGACCAGAGTTCGCCGCGCCCGTCACTTGCTGGTTACCTTCTGACTCGGATGGGCGGTGCGGGCGAGCGTTTTGGCCCGGACTACATCTGGGTCTCGTGGGTCGGCGGGAAGGACCTCACGCCAAGGGCGCTCACGTCGGGCCCTTGGCCTGTCGATGCGGATGCGCTTCACCGCCATCTCCTCGATCACTCGTCATGTGCCGTGCCCGGTTAAGCAGGAGGCCGGCCGTCGTTATGACTGGGTTCTTCGAGGGACGGTACGAACCGGCGCCGCTGTCGGGCGTCACCCGACGGTGCATATGCCGGTGCAATCTTTCCCAGCCGCCCGGGGTACGGCAGTGCCGCTGGGTCAGTCCTCGCGGCACGATGGTGCCGCCGGGATGGGCTGCGGTGCGGAGGCTAGGGGATCAGGCCGAGCTGACGTGCCCGGGTGACGGCCTCGGTGCGGTTGGCCGCGCCGAGCTTGCCCAGGATGTGGCTGACGTGCTTCTTGACGGTGTCGAGGCTGACCACCAACTGCTCGGCGATGCGCGGGTTCGGCGCGCCCGTGGCCAGCAACTGCAGCACGTCGAGCTCGCGGGCGGTCAAGTGCTCGGCCAGGCCCGGCACCGCCGACGCGGCGCGGCGCCCGGCGCCTTGCGCGTCGTTGCTGCCGCCGAACGCCCGTAGCACTTTGGCCAGGCAGCCGAGCGGGACGCCGCTGGCGGCGCCCTGGCCTGCCTTCTGGGCCGCGACCAGCTGGGCCAGCAGCGCGGCCATCGGCGCGCCCTCATCGGCGAACACCCGCACGTAGCCCTGCGGGCAGGCCAGCATCAGCGCCTGGGCCAGGGCGCCCACGGCGGCGTCCTCGTCGCCGCGGACCGCCAGGGCCAGCGCCTGCAACGCCTGGATCTCGATGATGCTGCCCGCCCGGCCCTGGGCGGCCGCCGCCGCGTGCAGCCGCTCCAGCAGCCCGAGGGCCGGGCCGGGGCGGTCTTGCGCGAGCAGCACCCGGGCCAGCACCAGGTACTCCGGTTCCTGGGGGTAGCCCGGCTCGTCGTCCGCATCGAGGCCGCGTTCCCTCGTCCAGCGGGCGGCCGCGGCGACGTCGCCCTGGGCCAGCACCAGCCGCGCCCGCTGCGTGGGGACGGGGTCGAGCAGCCCGGTCATGGCTCCGCCCAGTGCGGCCCGCCCGGCCTCGTCCATCGCCTCCCGGGCCCCGCCCGGATCACCCTGGGCCTGCCGGATCCACGCCAGGGTCACCAGGCCAGTGGCCAACGGTGCGGGGTAGAGGAACTGCCGGCATAGCGCGATGCCCTCGGTGACCTGCCGGAGGGCGCTGTCGAGATCGTTCCGCTGGTAGGCCACCTCGCCCAGGCCCACGTACGCGGGACCAGCGGGTGGCGCGGGCGGCGGGCCGGACACTGCAGCGATGTCCAGTGTCTGCCGATAGGTCCGGACGGCCGCGTCCTGCCGGCCCTGGGCGCGCTGGACCTGGCCGAGCTGGTAGACGCCCCATGAGGTCCAGGAGGGCTGGCCGGCCGCCCGCCACCCGGCGATGCTGGACACGAACGCCCGCTCGGCCTCCGCGAGCCGGCCGCGGAGCCATTCAGCCGCGGCCAGAAATCCTTGGACGGTAGAGCTCAGCAGCTGCTCACCACCATCGAGCTCGGCCAGGGCCTGCGAAGCGAACGCGGCCGTGGCCTCGGCGTCACCGCGGAACTGAGCGAGATAGCTGCGATGGAGCGCGATCAGCGCGGGGACATTCACCAGCATGCTGGCGGCCCGCCCTGCCGATGGCTCGAACGGTTCATCGACCGCACGCGCAGCGCCTGCCAGCGCGCGCTCGGCCGCCTCCAGCGGCGGCTCCACCGCCTCTGCGCGGCCGCTGGTGGCTGCCAGCAACGCCTGCGCCAGCAACAGCCGAGGCCGGGACTGGACCAGCTCAGCGGGCAGCGCCGCAAGCCACCGCTGCACCGTCGCTCCTTCGCTGCGCAGTATGTAGACCGCGTCAAAATACTGCTCGACCAGCCGGGCCGCCCAGGTCATCTCCCCGGCGGCTACCGCGTGGCGCACGGCGTCGCCGGCCAGCCCATGCTCTGCTGACCAGGCAGCAGCGTTGCGGTGCAGTGCCGCGAGCCGATCGGGATGTTGCTGCTGGAGGCGGGCACGGAGCAGGTCGGCGAACAGGTGGTGGTAGCGCCACCAGCCGCGGACCTCGTCCAGGGGCACCAGGAACAGGTTCGCCCGCTCCACCTGCTCCAGCATCACCTGGCCACCTGTCAGGCCGGTGACCGCGTCACACAGCTCCCCCGACAGCCGCTCCAGCACCGAGGTCTGCAGCAGGAAGGCGCGCACCTCCTCCGGCTGGCGGTCGAGCACCTCCCCGGCCAGGTAGTCCAGGACGTACCGGTGGCTGCCGCTGAACGCCGCCACGAATCCGGCTGGATCTGCCTGCCCGCGCAGGGACAGGGCGGCCAGCTGCAGGCCCGCCGCCCACCCCTCGGTGCGGGCCGCCAGCGCCGCCACCGCCGGGCCAGGCAGGTCGGCCCCGGTCGCTTCCCGCAGCAGCACCGCCGCCTCCTCCGCGGTAAACCGCAGCTCGCCGGCGCGCAACTCCGCCAGCTGCCCGCCGGCCCGCGGCCGCGCCAGCGGCAGCGGCGGGTCGGACCGGCTGGCCACCACCAGGCGCAGTCCCAGCGGCAGGTGCTCGAGCAGGAACGCCAGCGAGGCGTGCACCTGCTGGGCGTCGACCAGGTGATAGTCGTCGAGGACCAGCAGCAGCTCGTCCTCGCCAGGCTGGGCGGCCAGCTCGTTGATCAGGGCCGTCACCAGCCCCTCAAACGAAGACCGCGGCTGGCCGAGCAGCGGGGCGACCCGCTCGCCGATCCCCGGCTGCGCCCGGTCCAGCGCGGCAACCACATGCCGCCAGAACCGCACCGGGTCGCTGTCGGCCGCGTCCAGCGACAGCCACGCCACCCGACGATCACCAGACCGGACCCAGTCGGCCAGCAGCGCCGTCTTGCCGAACCCGGCCGGGGCACACACCACGACCAGCCCCCGGGCCAGCCCCTCGCCGAGCGCCCCCGCCAGCCGCGGCCGCGCCACGTACCCCGGCACCGGGCCGGGCACATACAGCTTGGTGGCCAGCAGGGCATCCCGCTCGGACGCGACAACCCCGGCCGGGGCCGCCGCAAGCGGCTCAGCCATCGGCGACCCACCACTCAGCGCATCCAGCGATGACCAGCATCGCTGCCAGGTCCGGTCATTCTAACCGTCGGCCCGAAGGCCGCGCCGCGGCCGACCCGTGCGGCCGCCAGCCTGACGCGCATCGCGGGCCGCCTGCGCCCCTTTGCCGGCATCCTGCGCGATCGCACCCGGCCAGACATGGCCGCGGGCCACCAGCGGTTGGCTTAACCGACAGTGCGGATGCGGTGATCACCGCCGCAGAAGCCCGCACTCCTGGGGGACTGCCCCGCCGTCACGCGCCAGGGCATGGCGCGTCCCTGGGCGGCACCGTCGTGCCCGGCGCCTCTTCAGAAGATTCCACCCGGATGCGCACCTTCGGGTGACGCCGACCTCTGGAGGGCGTTCGTAGCGTGCAGGTGAACGAGACATGCACCGGCAGGAGGGATAGCAATGGCCGTTCTCAGGCTCGGCCGCTTCAGGGCCGGCCAGGTCGGCACCGGGGAAATGCTCACCAGTCACGCCACCCTGGGCGCCGCGGTCGAGGATGCCTTTCCCGGGCTCACCAGCATGCAGCTGGCGAAGGCCGGCGACCCGCAGGTGGCCCGGCGTATGGCGCTGGGACTCATTCGCCAGCGTGCAGTCGGCGTTGCCGGCGCGCCCGGCATCCCGCAGGCCAGGGCCGCATTCTCGCCCGCCCAAGGCGTCGCGGTCGGGTACGCGGAGGTCGTCGATGCGTGATCGCACGCGACCCGTCCACGGCAAGGACATGGCAGATCCTTGCGGCGGGGGCCATGCACGCCGCCGGGCCTGGCCTGCCCCGCCGCCGCGGCACGGCAGTGGCCGGGCGCTGGCGGCCAGGCGAGGAGGCGAACAGGCGTGAACGGCCCGAGGTGGCCCGCCCGCTACGAGATCCGCGTTGACAGCGTCCTCGACGATCGGTGGGCGGACTGGTTCGGCGGCCTCCAGGTCAGCAGCGACGGCACCCAGACGGTCATCGTTGGCCTGCTCCCGGACCAGCCCGCACTGCACGGAGTGCTGACCAAGATCCGCGACCTCGGGTTGTGCCTGATCTCGGTACGCCGGCTCGACCCCGGTAAAGCCGGAAACGAACCGCCGCTATGACACGCGACATCGCGCGAACCGAGGCCTTGTCCACCGCGACCCTGAAAGGCGCATCAGCCGTGTCCAAGACCATCGTCGCCACCGCAGTCGACAGCGGCTATCGCGCAGCACCTGCCCCGAAGCACGCTGCAATGACCTCGGCATTTTTCCCAGCACCGCAGGGTCGGGGGACCGGCGCGCCCGGAAAACCACGTCATCGTCTTGTTCGGAGCGACCGGCGACCTGGCCAGGCGCAAGCTGCTGCCGGGACTGTTCCACCTGGCGGCGGCCGGCCTGATGCCGGACAGGTACCAGATCATCGGCTCCTCCCGCGGGAACCTGACCGGCGAACAGTTCCGCGACCTTGCCCGCCAGGCGATCGCCAACTTCGGGATCAGCAAGCCCACAGGAGGGCCTGGCACGCATTCCAGCGGACGCTCTCGTTCGCCAGCGCGGAACGCGCCGACGCTGCACCGTTGACTGCGGCCATCGAGCGGGCCGAGCGGGCGATCGGCGGCTCGCCCGGGCGGCTCTTCCATCTCGCCATCCCGCCGGTGGCCTTCGAGTCAACCGTGACCATGCTCGGAACCGCAGGCCTCGCCCCCGGGTCCCGCGTCATCATCGAGAAGCCATTCGGCACCGACCTGGCCTCTGCTCACGCGCTGAACAACACCGTGCATGCGATCTTCAACGAGTCACAGGTCTTTCGGATCGACCACTTCCTCGGCAAGGAGTCGGTCGACAACATCTTGGCCTTCCGGTTCGCGAACGGCCTGTTCGAGCCGGTCTGGAACCGCCAGCACATCGCCTACGTGCAGATCGACGTGCCCGAGACGGTTGCGATCGAGGGACGCGCCGATTTTTACGACCACACCGGCGCCTACCGGGACATGATCGTCACCCACCTGTTCCAAGTGCTGGGGTTCCTGGCCATGGAGCCGCCTGTATCGCTGGACGCCAGGCACCTGCGCGACGAGACGGCCAAGGTCTTCGACGCGCTCAAGCCGATCGACGTCGCCCACGTGGTCCGCGGCCAGTATGCGGGCTACCACGACGAGCCCGGCGTGACACCGGGCTCACAGACCGAAACCATGGCCGCGGTGAGGGCCGAGATCGACAACTGGCGGTGGGCCGGAGTCCCAATCTTCCTGCGGTCCGGCAAGAGACTTGCCGCCAGCCGCCAACTAGTGACACTCGGCATCCACGAACCGCCGCTGCGGATGCTCCCGATCCACAGCAAAGACACCCCGAACGGGCGGTGCAACGAGATCGTCATCGACTTCGCCGATCCCGGCTCCATCACCGTCCGCTTCCTGGCGAAGGAACCCGGCGCCACAATGAACCTGGGCGCCGCAGAGATGATCTTCCGCTACGCCGACTCCTTCCGCGCCGCCAATACACTCGAGGGCTACGAGCGGCTCACCCTGGACGCCATGCGCGGCGACCAGTCGCTGTTCACACAGGCCGCCGCAGTGGAACGCCTCTGGGACATCTCCACGCCGCTCCTGGACAACCCGCCCCCGATCCAGCCATACGCCCCGGACTCATGGGGCCCGCAGCCATCACTTAACCACCTCACCGCGCCCTACCGCTGGCATCTGCCAGGCGTCGGCTCACCATCATGAAACACCAAGCCGCCGGTCCCAATCTTCGGATGACCGTCTTCAGAGCCCGGTACTCACACCCCATCAAGGAAACGAGATTCACGCCATGAACACCCCAACCGCAGTGTCACGGACCGCGCCCGGATCAGCAAGCGCGGTGAAAGCGGTGTCGGTGATCAGCACCGGCGCCGTGCAGATCCACCCCGAGCAGCCTTACGGCACCCGCAAGCCGCTGTACTGGTGGCTGCTGACCTCCCGGCAGTGGACACCACCACGGCCGATCAACGTCTACGTCATCGAGCACGCCAAGGGGCTGATCCTGTTCGACACCGGGCAAGACCGCGCCTCAGTCACCGACGAGAACTACTTCCCCGGCGGCCTCACCGGTTACCTCTACGACCGGCTCGCCCGCTTCGATATCACCGAGTCCGACACCCTGAGCGCCCAGCTCGCCCAGCTCGGGTATGCGCCGGCCGATGTCAGCACGGCCATCGTGTCCCACCTGCACGAAGACCATATCGGCGGGCTGCCCGAACTGGCCGGCGCCAGCTTGCTGGTGTCGGCCGCCGAATGGGCCGAGCTGTCCAGGCCCGCCCCGGAATTGCGCGGCTTCCTGCCCAGGCACATCCAGCTCCCCGGCCTGCGCTGGCATCACGTCAGCCCCGAGCGGGCCAAGGGCGCCTCGCTGGCGCCCTTCACCGAGTCGCTGGATGTGTTGGGAGACGGGTCTCTGATGCTGCTGCCGACCCCCGGTCACACGGCCGGCTCGATGTCGCTGCTGGTCCGCCGCGGCACCAGGCCGCCATTGCTGCTGGTAGGCGACCTGACTTACGGGGCCGACATCCTGCAGCGCGGCACCGTTCCCGGCGTGGGCAACCGGCGCCAGCTCGCCCAGACCACCCGCAACGTCCTTACCCTCGCCGAGCACCTGCCGAGCCTGGTCGTGCTGCCCGCCCACGACCCCACAGCCGCCCAGCGGCTGCTGGACAGCTGACGCTCGAAGATCACGATGGACACCTCCCAGAACACCGTGACGATCGCCCGGCCCGCCAATGAGGTCTTCGCGTTCCTCGCCGACCTGCGGAACATCATGGAATGGAACTACGCGATCGCGCGCACCGTGCAGACCTCGCCCGGCCCAGCCGGGGTGGGCGCCAGCTACCGGCAGACCCGCACCATCCCCTGCCGCAGCGAGGAGAGCCTGCAGATCACCGTCTTCGAGCCACCAGCCGGCTCACCGTCCAGGGACAGATCGGCCCTTTCCAGGCCGCGACTAGTTACCTGCTGGAACCGGCGGCAGGCGGGACCTGGCTGACCAATGAAGTCGAGCTGGAAACCTCATCGGCCCTGCTGCGGCTGATCAGCTCCCTGGCCGTACCGAGAATTAAGGCAGCGGTGGCGCGCAACCTCGGCACGCTGACAGGGCTCCTGGAAAGCGTCCGCCCGGCTGCCAGAGGCAACCCGCGACGTTCGTGGTCGTGCCAAGCCGGCCTCCCCGGACGCACACCAAAACCGCACCTAACAGAACGGGACGATCTGCGCGCAGTCGCGCGTGCGGCCGACCCGGCGCTGAGCCGCTCCGAGTCGGATATGGCCGCATGGCCACCCAGGCTCAACGTCACCTTCTGTGATCGGTGCTCCTGGCTCACGCGCGAATAGCCGCCGCTATGCGCTGTCTGAGTCTCGCGTGTTCAGCCGATAGGCCAGACTGAGATGCGATATTCCGGCGCGCTTGTGGGTGGTAAGCGATCATCTCTCGGGCCCCCCGTGGGTACCCACGTACCTGGCGATAGTGGGCAGTACCTTCGGCGGCATGGCTTCCTCAGGAGGTTATGAGAACGGTGCACAGTGCGATGATCGCCAGCATCTGCAGCCCGGAGCGTGGGGTGATGACGCTGTCCCATCGCTGCTGAAGCTGCCGGGCGTCAGACGGGATTTCTCCTCGTTGAGAGGCGGCGGTAAGCCGGGAGTTGATGGGGGCACTGATCCGAACGTAAATGATGAGCCAGATCGCCAATGCGAGCACCGCGACGGCGCCTGCGATCGTGGCGCCCAAGTGCCCGGCCCAGGCGACCACCACGGTTCCTGCTATGGCGGCGACGAGCCCGGCGACACCTGGCACGCGCAACCTCCGGTCCCCAAAGTCGTGCACTCGGCCCATGGTGTTCACAAGGGTCCGGTCGTCCACCAGGGCCAGTGCAGGACGCAGAACGATCGCCGAAAAGACGTCTGTGCCGTAGATGATCCCGGAGGCAAGCACGGACATCACGATGAGCACCTGGCCAAGCGATGTCACGTCGTGCTCTCGGTATCTCCGAGGTCGAACGGGGGGATCATGCCGATCTGCTGGAAGAGGTCGAGGAGGTTGAGCTCGTCCCAGTGCTCCACGAACTCGCCGTTCTCGACCCGCCAGATGTCGATGGACCGCATCTCGATCGCGTTCCCCGTCGGGGGCATACCGTAGAAGGGGCCATCGTGGGTGCCTCGGTAGGTGAATCGTCCAACCACGCGATCTCCGGCCACCACCAGATCGTCCATCGTCGCTTCGATGTCTGGAAACGCCGTGAAGAAGCTCGACCAGAAGGCGCGGTTGGCTTCACGGCCGTCTTCCACGAACGGGTTGTGGTTGATGTAGTCGACGGCCACGAAGCCATCGACGGCATCGGGATCGTGGTCGTTCAACCCCCTCAGGTAACGCGCCGCAAGCGTGCGTCCATCAGTTTTGCTGTCTGTCATGGTGATTCTCCTTTTGATTGCCGGAAATCAGCCCGGCCGTTACGAGGGCCTCTCTCATGGTTGTTGCGTCACGCCGCAACCCCTGGTCGCTAGGGCGAGCCGGATCGAGGCGTGTTGGCTCCTTGCGGGCACGGCTTCCCTAGTATATCTGTCAATGCTAGCAATACTAGCGTCAGCTGTCAATCTCGCTAGTTCTTCTAGCAGTGCTACGCTTATTGGCATGACCAGACAGGAGCGGCGGGACCGCGAACGAGCCCAGCGGCGCCAGGTCATCGTCAACGCCGCCCGGGAGCTGGCTGAGGCCGAAGGCTGGGAGTCCGTGACCACCCGCCGATTGGCCGAGCGCATCGAATACAGCCAGCCGGTCCTCTACAGCCACTTCGAGGGGAAAGACGGCATCGTGAGCGCTGTGGCCCTCGAGGGGTTTGGCGAACTGGCCGCCACATTGCACAACGCGCGCGAAGGGGCTGATTCGCCGCACTCGGAGCCGCGAGCGGTCGCCAGCGCCTATATGGAGTTCGCGCGAGCGAACCCTGCCCTCTACGAGGCCATGTTCACCCTGAGGGTCGACCTGACGTTCGCGCAATCCGACACGCCAGCTCCGTTGCACGCGGGCTTTGCCGAGCTACGTGAAGCGCTGGCGCCGTTGACTGGCGACCGCGACGCAGAGACGTTCACCGAAATCGTCTGGAGCGCTCTTCATGGCCTGGCGACACTCTCCCAGGCCGGCAGGCTGCGCCCCGACTTCTACGACAAGCGCCTGGCCATGCTTGTGGATCAGCTCGGCACGGTACGTGCTTGAGCACGGGACCTTGACGAGCGACCACGTCGGTCGACAGATCCCGTCAGCACGGGATCACGCGAAGAACTGAGGTCAAGATTGCTGACCCGGTCAGGTAAACGACCACCCCCGAAGTGCCGTACCGGGCGTGGCAACTCCTGCCTGTGGGGCTCGATTACTGGATCTGGCCTGGGCGGGCAGCCGGGTTGGGATCATCGCTGAGTGATGTTCTCGGTCGTCTACCTGGTCGTTCGCCGTCTGCTCGGCTGTCAGATGGTGCTGGCCCGGGGGGAGGTGTCCAAGGATGCCGAGCTCCTGGTGCTCCGGCACGAGAACCACGAGAACGCAGTGCTGCGGCGCCAGATCGGCCGGGTCCGCTACCAGCCGGGTGACCGGCTGTGGCTCACGGCGCTGTCCTGGCTGATCCCCCGGCGGCGGTGGGGCGAGGTGTTCGCGGTGACCCCGGCGACGCTCCTGGCCTGGCACCGGCGCCTGGTGGCAGGCCAGTGGGATTTACACGAGCCGTCGGCGGCCCGGACGGCCGTCCACGGCGGCGGCGATCCGCCAGCTCATAATCCGCATGGCCAAGGACAATCCGGCGTGGGGACACCGGCGGGTGCAGGGCGAACTCGTCAGGCTCGGCCACCAGATCGCTGCCTCGACGGTGTGGCAGATCCTGCATGACGCAGGGATCGACCCCGCGTCCCGCCGCCCGGGTCCGACGTGGACGCAGTTCCTGGCCGCGCAGGCCCGCGGCCTGCTGGCGGCAGGCTTTGTCCATGTGGACACCGTGCTGCTGCGGCGCGCCTATGCCCTGATTGTCATCGAGCACGGTAGCCGCCGCGTTCACCTGGCCGGCCTCACCTCCAACCCCGGCGGCGCACGGACGACCCAGGCAGCCCGTAACTTCCTGATGGACCTCGGCCAGCTCACGGAATCAGTCAAGTTCCTGATCAGGGATCGCGCAGGGCAGTTCACCAGCTCCTTCGACGCCGTGTTCACGGCGGCAGGGATGAGGATTCTCGCCAGCCCGCCGCAAGCGCCGAGAGCGAACGCGATCTGCGAACCGATGATCGGCACCCTGCGCCGGGAGCTCTTGGACCGGGTGCTGATCGTCAATGAGCACCACCTGCGACGGGTGCTGACCGAGTACCTGCGCCACTACAACGCAGCCAGGCCGCACCGCGCCCTCCGCCAGCTCGCACCGGCTCAAGCTCACGCCCGGCCGCCGCAGATCAACCTCGCCGAGCATCCGATCCGCCGCAAACAAGTCCTCGGCGGGCTCACACACGAGTACCAGATCGCCGCCTGACAGCCCCAGGCTGCTACAAGGAGGAGCAAGTCACCGCCACGATCGTGTATTCGAGCCCCACAGGGTCAGGGGCGGAGCCCCGGCACCGCCGTCCCATGATCACCGCCTTGTCGATCACCTAAAAGACCATCGCAGAGCCGACCATGATCATCAGATGGACGAGGGTTCAAGATCAGAAAGCTGAGGTGGGACGGAATGGGCATACAAGCCGGCAGTGCCATGCCAAGCGCAGGATGCTGCGGTGCCGCGATGCGGACGGGCTGCGCTTTCGCGCCGAGCCGCCCCAACACGCTTTCCAACAATGCTGACCATCGTTCACTCGCGTCCGCCAGCGTCCCGCGACCAGCGCGAGCACGAGCCAGGTGGCCGCCGGTGAACGGTGCCGGACGGGGGTGAATTGAGACCGAATCTGAGTCTACGGTCGTGGAGCTACCGGCGACGGGTTCGTGTCTGAGGGGACTTGAACCGCTCGCCCATATCATCGGGCCGCCCGCGGAACCATGGCTGAGTGTCTGACCGGCAATTCTCGCCCGAGGCTCGGCCAGCTACGGGATCACCCGCCCGGCCAGGCCAGCTCCGCAAAGCGGGAGCGGGTTTAGACCGCTCCAATACATACCGTAACCTGCCTTTATGTTCGTGACCTCCAGACTTCTCCGCCCATTCACCGCGCCATCCGCATGGCTGATGCTGACCTCCCGGCTGGGCCGCGCATCCGGATGCGAGCACCGAACAGGCTACGCCCGTAGCCGATATGGACGGCAGCCCAGTCATGCTCCGGCGGACCGGCCATTGTGCAGATCCAGGCGTTCTGACGGGTTGAAGCCGCGTTGGACGTCGTGCCGAGTGCCTGCCCCGCGAGATGGTGGTAACCGAGCCTGTCGGGCGCGCGGCCAGGGGAATTCCGGCCTACGGCCTGTCCGGGGTGTTCAGACGGCCGGACGACGCTGACGGACGCTGCAACCAGCTAGCTGGCGATGCAGCGTGAAGGTAGAGGCAGTGCACTGGGCAGGGACCGGTGCCAAAAGGGGAGGGGTCCGATGGCTGCGCATGACATAACCGCCCCGGCGCTCGGCAACCCTGTCTTGTTCGTGGTGGACGCCGACCCGCAGGCGCGCGCCGTGACCGAGTCAGCGCTGGCCCGCCGGTTCGGCCCGGACTATAGGGTTCTGGCCGCTGGCGCACCGCGGGGCGGCCTTGAGGCGCTGGAACGCCTGGCAGCCGGGGGCGACGACGTGGCGCTGGTCGCGGCTGATCTGCGCCTGCCGGGTATGGATGGTGTGGAGTTCCTCGAGCGAGCGCACGCGCTGCATCCGCGGGCTGCCCGGGTGTTGCTGGTGGCCATGGATCAGCACCACACGCAGCTGCCGTTCAGTGAACTGGCCGCGCTGCAGCGTGCCACCGCGCTGGGGCGGTGTGACTTTTGGGTGGGTAAGGGCTGGGCCAACCCGGAAGAGTGGCTCTATCCACAGATGCAGGATGCGCTCACCGGGTGGACGATCGCCAACCGGCCCGGCCACGTCGTCTACCGGGTTGTCGGCGAGCAGTGGGCGCCGCGCAGCCATCAGCTGCGTGACGTGCTGGCCTGCAATGGCGTCCCGTTCGCGTTCTATGCGGCGGACTCCGAGGCGGGTCAGCAACTGATCGAGGAATTCCGGATTGACCTGCGGCGGCTTCCTGCTTTGATCCGCCACGATGGTTCGGTCCTGCATGATCCCAGCTTCGCGGAAGTCGCGGCCGCCCACGGGATCGTGACCCGGCCATCGGCGGAGGTGTATGACCTGGCCATAGTTGGGGCGGGGCCGGCCGGCCTGGCGGCTGCCGTCTATGGCGCTTCCGAAGGCTTGCGCACCGTCGTTCTCGAGCCGCATGCGATCGGCGGCCAGGCGGGGGCAAGCTCGATGATCCGCAACTACCTGGGGTTCCCGCGGGGCATCAGCGGCGGTGGTCTGGCACACCGGGCATGGGAGCAAGCCGTGCTGTTCGGCGCCGAGTTTGTCTTCGTTCAGGAGGCGGCGAGGCTGACCTGTCGCGGCGAGGACCGCCTGGTAGGGCTGGGCGACGGTAGCCAGGCGGCCGCACGGGCCGTGATCCTTGCTGCGGGTGCTGCCTACCGCCGGCTCGGCATCGCGGCCCTGGACCGGCTCATCGGGGCGGGCGTCTTCTACGGCGCGGCGGGCGTGGAAACCCCTGCTCTGGCCGGAGAGCACGTCTGCGTCGTCGGCGGCGCGAACTCCGCCGGCCAGGCCGCCCTGCACCTGGCCAAATACGCCGCCCACGTCATCCTGCTAGTCCGCGGAGAGTCGCTGGCAGCCACGATGTCCGACTACCTCATCACCCAACTGAAGGCCACCCCCAAGGTCGAAGTCCGGCTCCGCACCCGAGTTGTGGACGGCCACGGCCAAGCCCGCCTAGAGGCCCTCACCATTCAAGATCCACAGACCGACCAGCGAGAACAGGTCCCCGCCGCCGCCGTCTTCATCATGATCGGCGCTGAACCCAGCACCGGATGGCTTCGCGGCACCGTCGAGCTAGACGATCGCGGGTTCATCCTGACCGGCCGTGACATCCCCCGGGGACTCTGGCCGCTAGCACGCGCGCCGTTGCCCTTCGAAACGAGCATGCCTGGCGTGTTCGCGGCCGGAGACATCCGGCACGGCTCGGTCAAACGCGTCGCCGGGGCGGTTGGTGAAGGATCTGTCACCGTCGGCTCGGTCCATCAATACCTCACCGACATACAGAGTTAAGGCGGCTACCCGTGCAATTCTCCGTCGACTACCGATGATCTACGATGAAGGTGACTACTTCGGCAGGGCAGTGAACCTTGCAGCGCGGATCTCCTCTCGGATTCGACCCCCGCAAGGTCGGCGAGTTCGACTTGAAGGGCATCGCTCGGCCGGTGACGCCTCTATGAGGCGGTGCGAGATGGGCCCGGATAGCGCCTTACATACGACACCGCCCGACAGGATCGCCACGACGGCGACGATCCCTAGATGAGGTTCGCCCGGATCTTCCGCATCCAGACGGGCGAGGGCCGCGCAGGAGCTGAGCCTGACACCTGCGAGGTGATTGTTGCAGCTATTCTCGCCGCGCCGACGCTTGCGCCGTGCTGATGGCTGTCCGCGCCGTGAGGCCTGAGCGTCCGGCAGCCGGATTCCTGGCCCAGACCAACCGGCGTCCTTGTCTCGTCGGCGGATTGGGCATAGCGTCCGAAGCAGGAAGGTGTACCCGTCCATCCTGCGTGTGGACGAAGTCGATATTCCTTCCGGCTGCTCTGGACCTCCGTAGCGCCTTGCGCGCAGCCAAGCCGAGGGTGACATATGGCGGCATCTGGCTTTCCGTGCCTGCTCTTCGTCAGCGACGCGCACCGTGTTGAGACGTGACGTCATCGCGCAACACCGAAGTAACGATGCAGCCCCTGGGCCACCGGCTCGTCTTGGGTCGGCAACCTCCAGGCGTGAGGAGAAAGACATGGAAACAGCACAAGGCCTGGGAAGAGCCCGTGACCCCGCCAACATGAAAGTTTGCATAGTCGGGGCCTCCGGGAAGCTCGGGCAGTACATGGTGCAGCACGCGCTGGACCGGGGCTATCAGGTGGTCGGCGTGTGCCGTGAGGAGAGCGTGGCGAAACTCGATGCGTTCAAGGGGCGCATGACCGTCATACCCGGGGCGACTGACAACCGCGAGGTGATCAGCAAAGCGGTCGCAGGCTGCGACGGGGTCCTCACCGTGCTGGCCCCGCTCGGTGTCCACGGGTACTCGAGTGGGACGGCTCAGGCGGTGCTCGACCTCGCGTCACCGGGCGCGCGCCTGGTGTTCTCCTGCGGGTGGCACATCTCGCGAGACGGCCAGGACGTCTACTCGTGGAAGCTCAAGTGGAAAGTACATGTCCTTGGGGGGATCGCCAAGCTCGCCCGGGTGGTGGACCTGGACGATCAGGTCGAAGCCTGCCGGCGCGTATTCGCCAGCGATACGCGGTGGACCGTCGTGCGCGGAAGCGACCTCGAAGAGGGCGACAGCCAGGGCCTGCCCGTATGGAGCCGGCACGTGGGTGACCCCATCCTCAAGAGCAACATGACGCGCCGCGTGGACTTCGCCCTGTTCATGGTAGCGGCCCTCGAAAACGACGAACTGATACACGAGGCGCCGGCGATCGTCGGTTGCCGGACACCCTCAGCGCTTGCGCATGCCGCTGATGCCGGGCTATCGGCTGGTCATTGACGGTCGCCGGAGGCCTATGAGACCCAACCTTTGACCCGCCGGAGTGGGCACGTGGCAAGTGAACGCATGAAAGCAGCTGGAGAGATGTCCCCGGCTGCCATCAGCCCTCCCACGGGCGGCTGGTGAACGCTATCTCGCGAGTGGAGGTGCGTCGACTCGATCTCCAGCTGGCTGAACGGGCAAGCGCGGACCCGGGGCCGCCAGCCCAGGCAAGGCACCATGTTCGACATGACCGGGCGTCGGCAGCCGCGCCGATCTTCATCACCTGCGCGTGGCGCGGATCAGACCGTCCCGGCGCTGTCCCTTGTGGATCAGGGTGAAGAAGTCCTCGCGTGCGGTCGCGGTCATCGGGATGCCTGCCTGCCGGTGTCCTGCGGCGCACCGGCGGCCAGCGGCGTGCCGTCTGACGAGGGCTTCAAGGATTTAGTTGGAGGTTCAGCGTTTGGCCGCGGCGGCGGGCGGCGAGGTGCGCCGGTGAGATGGCCCACGAGCCGCTGAGCACGGGGAGCGACGAGGATCGCTGTTGGTATCGCCACGGCCACGCCGATGGCGAACGAGGTGAGCCA
>Ga0137371_10001736_pt1 | contig 17326 bp, 10 predicted proteins | sample SagtaG_7_FD_104919 | JGI IMG/M metagenome (GOLD analysis project Ga0137371, IMG submission 104919) | Vadose zone soil microbial communities from Sagehorn Ranch, Mendocino, California, USA - Sage1_R_40_16 metaG | ecosystem: Environmental > Terrestrial > Soil > Vadose zone | place: USA...
CGGATGTGTGCACGCTCGGGGCCAGCAGTGGCGCGCGAGTGGAGAGCGTGCGGCTGAGCGGGTTGTGGGGGGGCGTCGCCGACAGCAAGACCGAGACTGACTACCTGTGGTACGACCACACCCACGTCAGCGGCCACTAAGTCTTCACACGGTCAAATTCTTGCACGCGCGCCGGCCTCGGGTCCCGAGGGCGGCGCGCGTCGCTTCTCGCCCATAGTGTGGGTCGCACGCGTGACGGCATCGCCGCAGGCCACCTCGTCGCAGGAAGCGACTACACTGACGCGACCGACACGCAGGTGCACGCCTTCGCCACATGCGCTCGCTCGGCACCCTGGGGGTTCCAACAGCGCGGCCACCGCTACCAACGATCTCGGCCAGATCGTGGGTTACGCTGGCACGCTATCCGGAGAGTTGCATGCGGTGCTTTGGGACGTGGGAGGAGAGATGCGCGACCTCGGCTCACTGGGCGGACCTACGCCCCGGCAGAAAACCTCAACGCTGGCGGAGATATCGTCGGACTCGCTAACACGCCAACTCGCGATTTCCATGCGGTCTTGTGGCGGCGAATCCATGTCACGAGCACCGCGGCTGCGCGATGACTGCTTGGGGCCGCGTTAGTGACGCTCGGTGCGAATCCAGGGCCTATCGCCGAGCATCCAGAGCGCTCCGGCGGCCGCTCTCATACGCCAGATTGTGTAGATCGGTAGAAAGGCGAATGCGGCCAAAGCGCGCAGCGGTTCCGGATCGGTTGCGAGCCCGACGAGTGCGTAGGTCACCGGTCGTGCGAGCGAGGTGACCAGCCCGCCGGCCAGAATGGCGCCTGCGGGCAAGGGAGCGGCCAAAGCCAAACCCCCGAGCAACATCACGAGCCCGAGATGAACTGCCGGGCCGGGTGCAGCAAGCTCGGCGAGGGCGTCGAGCTTCTGATGTAAGCCGATCGCCCTGCTCCGCGCGATGTCCGGCCCCCGGCGGAACAAGACCGTCAACTTTCCGGCCATCCAGCGACGTCGCTGGCTGGCACCCTGGCGCAGGGATCGCGCTTCCTGTGCGTACAAGTGGGCGTCGCAGGCGTAGTCGATCGGTACGCCGTGCGCTGTCAACATTGCGTACCACTCCCAGTCCTCTCCGATGGAAAATGCGCGCCAGCCGAGCACCGCGAGAACTCTAGACCCAACACACATCCCGGCACTTAGCGGCGTGTTGAGTCCGACCCGTCGCTTGAGCAGGAACGACCCGCGATATCGGGAAGCGGCGAGCACGGACGCCATCCTGGTCACGGCGCTGTCTGCGGGATTGCGGACGTCGTTGTAGGGCTGCACCGCCTTATGCCGCAACGACCCGGCCGTCGCCAGGCCCTCTGCGAACTCCGGATCGACCACGACGTCAGCGTCCACGACGGCTACCGCGTCGTATTCGCCTCGCGGAAGTCGCTCCAGCGCCCAGGCGATCGCCCGGGGCTTTCCGGGGAGCGCCTGGTCATGCCGCTCGAGGCACCGGGCGCCCGCCGCCCGGGCAAGCGGGGAGGTTCGGTCGGTGCAGTTATCGGCGATCACGACGACGCTGTAACACGTCGCCGGGTACCGCATGCCCACGAGCGAGCGGACGCACGACTCGATGAGTAGCTCTTCGTTGTGGGCGGGCACGAGGAACAAGAGTCGTGGCAGTTCCTCGGCCGGCGTTATTGCGCGACGCCGTCGACCGGTCGCGATCCGTGCGAGGCTCAGGAGATCCGACGCGGTCGGCAGCAGTAGCGCGACCGCGACGAGTCCGATCAGGAGACTGATGACCATCATGCGCGCGGACCGGGCCGGAACAGATAAGCCGCGACGGAAGGCGGGGCGGCAGCGAGGGCGGCCGACTTGCGAAGCGCCACGATCAGGGCGAGCAGGGTGTACAGCAGGTCACGGTATGCGAGCGAAAGGAAGAACCCGCCCACTACGTACCCGACGAGCGCCGCCGTGAGTGCCTGAGCGAGCTGCACAGACGGCGGACTGCGCTCGCCGGGCGCCCGCCCCAGTCGGGTCTGCTGCACGGCGCGTAGCGCCCCGAAGGCGCTCCCCAGCATGACGAGAAAGAAAATCAGCCCCGGGACACCGAGCTCGGCCCCGACCTGCAGGAAGCTGTTGTGCGCCACCGACCATTTCACGCCCGTTTTGCCGGTCGCGTTCCGCGCTAAGGGCGAGATCGTCCCCTCCGCCGTGGCAAAGTTGTCGGCGCCAACGCCCAGGACCGGGTGCTGCAGCATGTACCCGAGGCCTCGCTTCCAGACCTTCACGCGACCTTGCTCGCCCGTGACGTTGTAGTCGTCCTTGGGCTGGAGGATCGTGCTCATCTTCTCCCAGTACGTGTCGGTCGTGGTCGCCGCGAACACGAGCGCGAGCAGGGCCGTCGTGAGGGCACGCCAGCGCACGTGGATCCCGCGATAGCGCACCAGCAAGAAGAGACCGACGGCCAGGAGCGCGAGGAAACCGCCGCGCGACCCCGCCCAGACGAAGCCGACCGCCAGCAGGGCGACGGCGATGCTGCCGACCAGCCGCCGCCACAGCGGGCGCGGGCGGACCATGAAGTAGACGCCGAGCGGCAGGCTCATTACCGCGAGCGTCGCGAATTCATTGGCGTCGTAGTAGTACAGCGAGCCGAGGCGCCACTGCTCGGCGCCGACCTGAAAGCGCGCGAGGATCACGGCGGCGTAAATACCGGCCGAGAGCAGGTAGACGAAGGCAAGGCGCTCGACGTCAAGGAACCCGCGGAGCGCTGCCGCGAGCACGAGGTACATGACCACCGTCTTGCCGAACTCGTCGGTGAACATGTGGAAGGCTCCCCCTGGCCACAGGGCATCTGGGATGGATAGCGCCATCCACAAGGCGAGCGCGAGGACACAGCGCGTCGTGCGGGTCTGGAGCACAAGACGGAAACGTCTCGCCCGATCCCCGACGGCGATGTAGAGGCAGATCGCCAGACCGGCGGACAGGAGCGCAACGTGCAGCGGCTCGAGGAAGCCGAAGAGTTGATGCACCCGCCCCACCGCCGTGAGCACGTACGCCGCGAGGCAGACCAGCAGCAGATCCCAGCGACGATCCAGCGGGATCGCGTGCGGGGGCGGGACGGGCGCCGCGGCTAGCGGCGCGGGAGCGAACCGAGCGGCAAGGGGGCCCGGGTTCACGACTGGAGCTGCGGCGCGCGCGGCGCCACCGCGCGCGCCGGCTCCCGCACAGCCGCATCCAGCAGCTTTGCCGAGAGGGCTGAGTTGTAGCGGCGCGGCCGGAAGATCGACCACACCGCGAGCCGGGAGGGCAAGCGCAAGCGCACCAGGCTCAGCGCGAAGCGCGCCGTGGAGACCAGCAGCGCGAACAACGGAATCGGCAACCACACCATGCGTCCCCGCCAGCCGTGCGCGCGAAACTGCTCGAGCAACCGTCGGCGCGTGGGGATCGCCGGGTCGAGGAGGTTTACCACCGCCGGGGCCCGAGCGAACTGCTCCGCACACCACGCCACCGCCGCTGCCGCCCGGCCGACCTCGCACACCGCGAACGGCAGTCCCGGGCGACCGAAGGCCAGATGCCACGACCCCAACAGTCGGCGACCCACAAGCCCTGGGATTTCCGGATTGGTCCAATCGACCAGCGCCGCCGGGCGGATCACGCGCGTCGCGATGCCCAACGACCCCGCTTCAGCCACCACGACCCGCTCCGCTTCAGTCTTCCCCCATGTGTAGGAGCCGAACTCGCGGGCGTCGGGCCGGGCGATGGGGGTCCGCTCGTCCTGCCGCTCCCAGGGGGTACGGGGCGGCCGCAGCACGGAGAGGCTGCTCACGTACACCAGACGTGAGACGCCAGCTGCGCACATCCCGCGTAACACGTTACGGGTGGCGTCGATCGTGTTGCGCTGGTGACCATCGTAGCCCCCCGCGGTATCGACGGCCGCGTGCACGACGACCGCGGCCCCCGCGAACGCGTCGCGCGGAATCGGCCGGCCGAGATCGAGCGCCCGCCACTCGTGGACGTGGAGATCGTCCGTGTTGGGTGACCGGGTGATACCCCGCACGCGATAGCCCCGGCGCGCCAGCTCGCTGGTGATCTGCTTGCCGAAGAATCCGCGGGCGCCGGTCACGGCCGCCACGGGCGCGCCCGCGGCCGGCTCACTCGGGATCACGCGCTGCACGGCGGCCCGCTCGACCGCGCCGCGGACGTTCGCTGCAAGCTCTTCGTAGATGGCGGTCACGCGTCGCAGATGGTCGGGCGCGAGCGGCGACGGCTCGCCGCGAGCGACGGCCGCGTAGAAGTCTCCGATCAGCTCGGCCAGGCCGGGGTAATCGCCGCCCTGGACGATGCGCCGCACGACACCGGCCGTGCCGCGTGCCGCGGTCTGCCACCCTTCGACCAGCGGGTTGGCGGCCTTCTCGAGCGGACCGGTGCCGGCGTTCGCGGCTCCGACGACGCTGGTGCGGATGAAGTCGGCTGTGAGCATCCCCCCCGCTGCGTACACCGACAGCGTCGACGCCACCGGGCGCGTCCTGAGGCTCACCGCGAGCCGGCCGAACGCGCCGTTCGCCCGAAGCACCGCGTGCAGGTCCGCTGGGGCGGCGACGAGCGCGGCGACCTCGATGGCCGACGGGTCGGCGGTCACGTGCTCCAGGGCCGCGATCAGCGTGTAGAGCGGGTGCGGGAGGATGTCCAGCAGCTGGGCCGCGAGCGCCTTCGGGCCCGCGCGCTCCGGGTTCATGCCGACCGGTCGGAAGGCGAAGTGGCTGTCCACCTGGACGGCCGCGCCGAGCGCCGGGACGCGCGCCATCAGCTTGCAGTACGCCGGGTCGCGGACCTGCTGGTGACCGGCACACACGAGCAAGCCACGGTCGCGGGCCAGCCCGAGCAGCTCTCGCGCCTCGCGCTCCGTCTCGACGAACGGCTTCTCGACGTAGACGTGCGCACCGGCGAGCAGCGCCTGGCGGGCGGGCTCGTAGTGAGTCCCCGCGGGCGTGCAGACGTGGACGAGATTCGGCCGCGCCTCTCCCAGCAGGTCGGCGTGCGACGTGTACGGAACGGCGCCAGCCAGCGCCGCGAACTCTCGCGCCGCGCCGTCGGACGTGTCGCACACGGCAGCGACGACATACGGTGTCCGCACGCGTCGCAGGACATGGAGATGGAGGCGGGCCATCTTGCCGGCGCCTGCGAAGGCGACGCGGATCGACCCGCCGGTAGGTGGCGTGCTCACGCGCCGCCATCATTGCAAGACCGAAGCCAGCCTGAGCGCCGGGCTCGCTGCGCCGCACCGCGCCATGGTGTTGCGCACGCGCCACAAGTGGCCCGCGCGGGCGTCAGGAAACGCGCGGCACAGTTCTCTCGGTTGCTGCTGAACGCATGCGCATCCTGATCACGAACGGAGACGAGCGGGTGGCTCTCGCGACTGCCCGGTCGCTCGTGGCCGCTGGCTACCGCGTCCACGTCGCCGCATCCCGCCGTTCCTCTCTTGCAGGCGTGTCGCGCGGCGTTCGGTCGTGGCGCGTGCGCTCCGACCCGCTCGATCACCCCGCGCACTACGCTGCGGAGGTCGGGGCCGTGGCGCGGGCTCAAGGGATCGACCTGCTGCTCCCTGTCACCGATCCGTCCGTCGAGGCGCTGCTCGAGCACCCCACGGCGCTGCCAAACAGCATCGTGCTGCCATTTCCCGATGTGGAGACTTACCGCCGGGCCTCGGACAAGGTGAGAGCCCTCGAGCTCGCCCGCGCGGCGGGGCTCGACGCGCCCGAGTCGCTGGTCCTCGCGACGCCCGCGGATCGCGGCAACCTGCCCGCTGCATCCTTCTTCCCGGCTGTCCTGAAGCCGCACCGCTCCGTCATTCCCGCCGAGGTGATGGGAGACGTGAGTAAACGGAAGGTCGGCATCACCTACGTGGACGACCCCGCCTCGTGCCGTGCGGCGCTCGCCGCGTTGCCCGCCGCCGCCTTCCCTGTACTGTTACAACGCCGCGTGCGAGGACCGGGCGAGGGCCTGTTTCTGTTACGCTGGAACGGGCGGGTGCTCGCCGCGTTTGCCCACCGGCGCCTGCGTGAGAAACCTCCGGCCGGCGGCGTGAGCGTGTACCGTGAGAGCATCGCCGCCCCGCGCGAGCTCGTCGCCGCCGGGACCCGCCTGCTCGAGCTGCTCGACTGGCAGGGCGTGGCGATGGTCGAGTGCAAGCGCGACCTTGCGACCAATCGCTACGTGTTCATGGAGGTGAACGGGCGCTTGTGGGGCTCACTCCAGCTGGCCATCGACGCCGGCGTGGATTTCCCGGCCTTACTGGTCGCCTGTGCGTTGGGCCGCGCGGTGGCGCCGGTGCGGAACTATCAGGTCGGCGTGCGCAGCCGCTGGTTCTGGGGCGACGTCGATCACCTCTACCTGCGGCTCACTCGCTCGGCGCGGGCCCTCCACCTCAACGGGACGCGTGCCTCGCGACTCGCGGCGGTACGCGACTTCTGCCGTTTCGGGGGTGCGCATGATCGCGAAGAGATCTGGCGCTGGCGCGACCCGGCGCCCTTCATGATCGAAACGCTGGGCCGGCTTGGCTTGGTGCGCTGAGCCCGTCAGCCCCGCAACTCGCGCACGAGCGCCCACAGCGCCCGCACGCGCGGGCGGTGGGCGAGGTACAGCGTCCCTCCGTAGGCCCCGACGCCCGTGAGCACCTGCGTGACGAGACGCACGCTTACCGGCCATCCCCCCGGGGTGGCCCAGCGCAACGCCAGCACGGCCGCCGCCATCACCAGTGTCGCCTCTGCGGCGGGCCACAACGCCTTCACATATCCCGCCAGCGACAGCCCGGTCACGCGCAGTGCGGCGAACAGGAAGAGTGGCAGCACACAGGTGGGATGCCCGACTACCCACGCGGCCGCCACTCCTGCCGTACCCCAGTGCGTCCCCGCGTAGAAGAGTCCCGGAAGGATCAGCGTGGCGAGGATCGTCAGCTGCATGTTCCATTTGGCGTGCCCGGTGGCGACGATGACTTGCGGGAGCAGCGTACTCAGCGACCGGAGCGCTGCCGAGAGCGCGAGTAGCCGGAGCGGCAGGATGGCCGGCCGCCAGTGCTCCCCGAGCGCCAGCAGCACAAACTCGTCGGCGATCAGGGCGATCCCGACTGCCGCCGGGAACGTGATGAATGCGAGCGCCTCGGTGAGGTTGCGGAGGTAGCGCTGCAACGCCGGCCGGTCGTGCTGCACGGCGGAAAAGACTGCCGGCGTCACGCTCCCGACCAGCGCGCTCACGCGGTCGACCGGAATGCTCGAGATGGTCCACCCCAGTGTGTACGCGCCGAGCGCGGCCTTCCCGAGCACGCGACCCACGACCGCGAAGTCGGCGTTGCTGTAGAAGTACCACGCGATCCGCGCCACGACGATGTGCCACCCGAAGCTCACCGCGGCCGCGATGCTGGCGAACCGGCGCGGCCAGGCGAGGCGATGCGGCCGCCAGGCGTTGATCAGGACGGTGCTCGTGAGACGACCGGCGAGCGGCCCCAGCACCAAGGCCCAGTACCTCAGGCCCACCGCCGCGCACGCAAGCGTCGCGCCCGCGGCCACGAGCGCTTCCGCGCCGTCCGCCCAGGCGAGCCTCCGGAAATCCAGGTCGCGCGTCAGCAATGCCCGCGGCACGACCTGCAGCGCCGTCATCAAAAACGTGATGCTGGACGCCAGGATAATCCAGCGGACCGCGGGCTCGCCGAAGAACCCGGCGACAGGCCACGCCAGCGCCGCAGAGAGAGCCACGAACGCCCACCCCAGCAGCAGCGCGAACCCGTTGAGGCGGGCGATCTGGTCCGCGGTAAGATCACGGCGCTGCACGATGGCGGCTCCCAGCCCGAATTCGTTGACGAGCTGCATGAAGCCGAGGTAGATCATCGCCATCCCGACGACGCCGTAGTCGGTCGGCGCGAGCAGCCGCGCCACGATGAGAGTCGACGCCCACGCAAGCAGCTGCGTGGCCCAGCGCGTCGCTCCGGTCCACGCAATGCCCCGGATCAGCGAGCGGTCGAGCTCGCGCGCCGGTGGCGACCCGGGCTGGTCGGGCCGGGGCTCGAGCACGGCCGAGCTAGCGAGTGAGGGCATCGGTGGCGAGCCGGCGTGCAGCGGTCGGGTCCCGCGAGGGGGGCGGGGGGGTGGGACCGGAGCCCGGCGCGACCCAGCGGCCGCCGGAACGCTCCCAGTAGGTGTAGTACAGGCTCGCGTGCTGGATCACGTAGCCGTAGTCGCGCAGCCCGGTGCGATAAATCCAGCGCGCGATGCGCAGCACGGGCTTGCTCAGCAGGTCACGCGGGAACTGTTGGGCCGCGAGCATCTCACTGGCGCGGCGCAGCAGCGCCCGCTTGCGCGGTCCGTGCCACGCCCTCACGCGCGCGGCCTGCCACTGGTAATGCAGCCCCGGGGGGATCGGGAGTGGGCAGGGGACGTGACCCGGGTACGATTGCCAGGGCACCGAGGTCACCGCCGCCGGGAAGAGGCCGAGCCACTTGACGTAGAACTCGTGGTAGAGACACAGGTCGATCGGCACGCCGAGCATCGTCTGCAGGAAGTCGCTGTCGAAGAACGGCAGTGTGAACTCGAGCCGATGGAGATCGATGTCCTCGAAGTGGCCCGCGAGGTGGCGCCGCTGGTCGTTGAGCAGCAGGAACAGGTGGAGGCTGCGCCCTGGATCCGCGCGCCGGAGGTCGTCGAGCTCCTCCCGAATCCCCCGTCCCGGGACGTCGGCCAGGGCAGCGGCGATCTCGGGGCGCAGGAGTTTGCGCAGTACGGAGGCCTTCTGCCGCTCGAGAAACGCAGCGATCGCGCCGTCGCGTTCACCCGCGCGCAGCTGGTCGACCATGGCGTGGGTCAGGTAGACGTGTCCGACCCCGACGCTGCCGCCTTCGCCGGACCACACGACGCGCGGGTGTTCCGGCGCAGGCGCTAACCTGTGCTCCGGCGTGCGCAGCGCTTCCGCCAAGAGCGCGGAAAAGCGCACCTCGATATCGGCCCGCATGGTTCCTTGGTGGTGCCGGGCGCCCACCGCGCCCGCGCACGCGGCGCCCAGGATCCGGTCCTGGGTACCCGGAAGCCCGAAATTGAAGGCATGGACCTCGACGCTTTGGGCGCGGAGCGCCGCGACGACGCAGCGCGAGTCGAGCCCGCCGCTCAGGAATGCGGTCGTGGTCCGGTCCCCGCGCCGCCGGCAGGCGACGGCCGCCGTGAATCGATCGTAGGCCTCCTGGAGCAGCTCCTGCTGCGGGCGGCTGGCGGGCGGGATGTCGTCCCAGCGCCAGTACCGGGAGCGTTCGACCCGCCCTGATATTTCGACGATCTCGGCCGCGTGCAACGCGTACACGTCCTGGTAGGGGGTGCGGTCGCCTAGCGGAAATCCGAAACAGGCCGCTTCGGTGACGGCGCGCAGGTCCATTTGCTTGGGAACTTCGGCGAGACCCTCGAGCACTCGCAGGGCCGTGGCGAAGATCACATGATCATCGCCGATCCAGTAGTACAACGGCCGGACACCGAGCTTGTCCGTGACGAGCGTGAGGCGACCGGCGTCCGGATGGTAGTGCACGGCGCAGAACGCGCCTCGTGCTCCGGCGAGCGGGCTCCAGTCCGACCGGTCCCAGCTGTCGTGCAGCAAGGCGAGATCCGCGCCGCGCCCTCGGGCTACGTGGGGGTCGCCGGTCGCGAGCAGCGGCTCTCCGGCGAGCAAGGACACCGAGCCGCCGGGCCGCACCAGGAATGCGGGTTCTCCATAGGCGCCGATGTCGACCTTGGCGAGGAACACCCGAGCATCGCGAAACTCACTCACGGCGTCGCGGGTGTCCCGCGACAGGGCGCGGCGCAGGGCGTCGCACGTCGAGTCGCCGACGCGGGCACCGGCGTGCCGGCAGAAGAGTCCCGCGAAGATGGTCATGCGACGCCCCGGGGCGACGCCGGAGCGGAGACCACCGGTACGCCGTCTGCCGCATACGGCGGCACCGCGGGGCCCTCCACGTACAGGCGGTGCCACGTCGAGAAGCAGAGCAGCGCCCACAGAATCCCCTCACGGTTGTGACGGCGAGCGAAGTGCTCGTCGAGCAGGCGGGCGACCGTCCGGGGATCGAAGTAACCGAGGCGCGTCAGGCGGCTCGCCGAGAGCTCGTCCTGCAGCATGGGCCGGAGCTCGTCGCGCAGCCATGCCGCGGTGGGGCCGACGAAGCCGCGCTTGGGCGCGGTGAGGTGGGCGGCGGGCAGCCGTCCGGCAAGCGAGCGCTTCAGCAGGTGCTTCAACTTCCAGCCGCCCAGCTTGAGCCGGGCCGGGAGCGGGAACACGCGCTCGGCCAGGATGTGATCGACGAGCGGCACGCGCACCTCAAGCGAGTGCGCCATCGAGAGACGGTCGGAGAGCGCGAGGATGTCGTCAGCGAGGTAGACCTTGTAGTCGAGATAGAGCGCCGCGGCAAGACCGCGCGGCGCGCCGGCGTCCCGGTACAGGCGGCGCAGCCGCTCGCCCGCCGCGCCGCCGGGGAGCAGGGCGCGCAGATCGGCCGAGTACAGCTGCGCCCGCTCGCGATCATCGGACTTGCCGAGCAGCCCCAGGTAGCGGTCGGGCGTCGTCCCCGTGTTACGCGCGGCGCGCAGGAAGCGCTTCAACCGGTACACACCGAGCCCGCGGCCGCGATCGGGGAGGAGCGAGCCCAGGGTCGCCGCCGCAGCGCGCAGCGGGCTGGGCAGGCGGCCGAAGCGCTCCATGGCCAGCAGGCCGGGGTGCCGCCAATAGCCGGCGAACAGCTCGTCTCCCCCGATGCCGGTGAGCGCGACCTTGTAGGAGCTGCCGACGGCCTGGGACAAGGCCCACGTCGGGACGGCCGAGTCGTCGGCATGCGGCTCGTCGAGCGCGCGGACGATCGGCTCGAAGATGTCCCGCACGTCGGGGCGGATGTCCACGATCGTGAGACGGGCGTTGTACCGCTGCGCCAGTTGCCGAGCGAGGTCGGTTTCGTCGGTGTCGGGCGCTCCCGACCCGAAGTAGCGCGCGGTGAAGGCGTGCGGCGGCCCGTCCCCGGCGAGCGCCATGCTCGCGACCACCGCCGACGAGTCGAGGCCACCCGACAGGAACGCCGCCACGGGCACGTCGCTCACGAGGTGGGCCGCGACCGATTCGTCGAGCCACTCCACCACCCGGTCGGCGACGTCTGGAGGCGCAGGCGTTTCGTGCCGCGGGAGGTCCCAGTATGGGTGCACCATGACCGCGCCGGTCTCACGCCACAACAGCCAGTGCCCTGGCTCGAGCTTGCGCACGTCGCGGAACGGCGTCGCCGGCGCCGGGATGTAGCCGAGCTGGACGTAGGCGTCGAGCGCGTCCCAGTCGAGCTCGCGCGCGGTGAGCCCGGCCGCGACCAGCGCCTTCAGCTCCGAGGCGAAGGCGATGCCCCAGTGAGCCACGACGTAGTACAGCGGCTTGATGCCGAAGCGGTCGCGCGCCAGGAACAGGGACCGCGCGGTGCCGTCCCAGATCGCGAACGCGAACATGCCACGCAGCTGCTCGACCGCGTGCGGCCCGTGCTCCTCGTACAGGTGCACGATCGTCTCGGTGTCGCTGTGAGTGCGGAACCGGTGGCGCCGGCGCACCAGCTCGCGGCGCAGCTCCCGATAGTTGTAGATCTCGCCGTTGAAGACGATCACGTGGGATCCGTCCTCGTTCGTCATCGGCTGCCGGCCCCCGGCCAGGTCGATGATGCTGAGGCGGCGCATCCCGAGCGCGACCGGGCCCGCGACGAGAGTTCCCTCGTCGTCCGGGCCGCGATGACGGATCGCGTCGCACATCGTCCGCAGCACCGCCGGATCGACGGGCCGCTCGGCGTTCCGATGGACGATGCCTACGATGCCGCACATACGAGCGCGGGCTCCTCCACGGGGCGCGGGGGCACCCCGGTGATCGCCTCGAGCCCGACGAATAGCCGGTCTGCCTGCTCCCGACGACTGTAGCGGGGATCCGTCGCGAGGCGCGCGGGCCACTCGCCTCGGAGGTGCTGCAGATAGCGCAGGTGCAGCAGCCCAGTGATCGTGTCGATGGCGTCGGGCGCCACGACATCGGCGGTCGAGCCTCGCAGCAGCTGCTCCGTAGCGCTGCCGTCGTCGGCGAGCGCCAGCAGCCAGGCGTCGAACTGCATGTAGTCGAAAATCTTCGCTGGAATGGCCATGTCCGAGTCCTGCGGCAAGATCACCAGCATCGTGGCGCGGGACAGGAATTCGAGCGCCCGCGCCCGCGGGCCAGGCGGGTACGTCCGGATGAACTCCGCGATTCCTTCCTCGGCGGCGATCTGCTCGATCGGCACGCCGTCGAACGCTCGCACGTCTCCCATGAGTTCGATTCCAAAGTCGCGCGCGGTGAGGCCGCGTTCGGTTACGACCTGCGCGGCGGCGCGAAACAGCGGCCGCGGGTCGCGGTCGAGATAAATGGACCCGGCGTACCCGATGACGAAGCGTCGCCCGTGCTGTGAGGGTGGCACCTCCTCCTCGTCGCAGCCGTTCGGCACCGCGATCATCCGGCTCGCGGCCGCACGGTACACACCGCGCATCACGCTGCGCAGCGGTTCGGTGTTGGTGACGATCAGCGACGCCTGGTCGACGCAGCGCCGCTCGTAGCGCGCCGCCAGCGCGAACCACACCGGGCTGGCGATCGCCTCCGGCAAACGCTGGACGAGGCTCCACGGGTCCCGCAGGTCAACGATGAGCGGGAGCCTCGTCCGGCGAGCGACCAGCCGTGCGGCCTCGTGCGCCATGTGCGGTGGGCCGCAGGAGATGACCACCCGGTGCACCGCAGGCTCGATCACCTGCAGGGCGTGACGCGCTGCCGCGCGGGCCCAGCGCCAGGTCCGGGCGTACTCGAGCCAGGCGAAGTACGCGCGTGCGACGTCCCGCGGCCCCCGCGGGCGCCACCGCATCGCTTCGCGCGCCAGCGACTCGGGGTGCGAGCGCGCCGGGCGCGCTGGGGCGTTGGGCTGGCCGGTCCAGCGCCGGAGGCGCCGCGCCGGATCGAGCACGTGCCAGACCACCTCCACCGCCCGCTCCACCCACACCGGCCGCGCGGGGATCCCATAGATGCGGACCCCGGCCGGGAGGTCTTCCGTGCGGGTCGGGTCAGTGCGGGCGAGGCACGCGGGGTCGAGCGTGATCACGTCCAACCCCCAGCCGCGCTCCGCGGCGTGCCGCGCCAGCTTCTGCCAGCGGAGCGCACCCACCGCCGCGTCGGGCGGGAAGTGGTAGCTGATGAGGAGCAGGCGAGGGCGCCCGTCCGACGCCGTGGTCGCGTAGGCCGGCGACGGCTTCGCGCGCCGGACACGCGTGAGCTCGATCACGCGGGCCGCGACCTCCTGCATGCGGGTCTGATGGGCGAGCAACAGCACTGCGACGTAGGCAACCGCTCCCGCGAGCACTACGACGCCCAAGTGTAGCCAAGGAGACCACGCCTGTGGCAGGATGACCCGCAGCGCCAAGACGGTGATCGTGATGCCCGTAGCGGCGCTCGCTGCCGGCCACAACGCGCGGACGTAATCCCGGGCGCGCAAGCCGAGGATGCGCAACGTCGCGCGCACGAAGCAGGGGATCGTGACCAGCGGATACCCGATCACCCACCCGAGCGCGACGCCAGTCGTGCCCCAGTGGGCGCCGACGTAGAGCGCCGTCGGGAGCCACACCGCCATCAAGAGGTTAAACCGCATGTTGAGGCGCGCATGCCCGGTGGCGACGAGCATCTGCGGAAACAGGTTGAAGATTGCGCGGAAGCCGCCGTACAGCCCGAGCAGGCGCAGCGGGACGATGGCCGGCCGCCACTGCTCCCCCAGCACCGTGAGCACGAACAGGTCGGCGACCAAGGCCAGCCCGACGGAGATGGGGAAGGTGATGAGCGCCAGGCCTTCCGTCAGCCCGAGCAGATAGCGCCGCAACGCTTTGTGGTCGTCCTGGGCAGCGGCGAACACCGCGGGCGTGACCTGTCCGATCATGGCGCTGATGCGGTCGACCGGAATACTCGCGATGTCCGAGCCCTTGGTATAGGCGCCGAGGGCTGCCTTGCCCAGCAGCCTCCCGACGATCGTCAAGTCGGCGTGGTTGTACACGTACCAGCAGAGCTGGGAGATCACCACGTACCACCCGAGGTTGATCGCGCCGGCGATCGACCTGAAGTCCCGGGGCCAGGCGAGACGGTGCGGCCGCAGCAGGCACAACACCCCCATGACCGCGAACCCGCTCACGACCGCTCCCCACGCCAGGGCCCAGTACCGCAGACCCAGGAAGGCGCCGGCCAGCGTGGTGGAGCTCCACAGCACCGCTTCGCCGGCGTCGATCCACGCGAGCCGGCGGAATTCCAGGTCGCGCGCGAGCAGCGAGCGGGGCACCACCTGCACGCCGCGCATCACGAACGTCGGGCTCAGTGCGATGATGATCCCGCGGACCGTCGGCTCGCCGAAGAACGACGCGACGGGCCCGGCCAGCCCGACCGACAGCACGAAGATGGCGACGCTTGCGAGCACGGCGAGGCCGCCGAGCTGTGCGATCTGCTCCTCGCTCAAGTCGCGGCGCTGGACGATGGCCAGGCTCAGCCCCAGCTCGTTCACCAGCTGCACGCAGCCCGCGTACACCATGGCCATCGCGAACAGGCCGTAGTCGGTGGGAGTGATCAGGCGCGCCACCATCAGCGTGGCCGCCCAGCTCACGAGCTGTGTGAACCACCTGATCCCCCCCCTCCACGCGATGCCCTGGGCGAGGGAGCGGTCGAGGTTGGACGTGGAGTTACTCATCTAGGGTTGGGACCAGCAAGAGCAGGGCCACGTCCATCGCACCCCCGCTACGCGGCGCCCCTACGCCGAGTGTTGCGGCGCCGCAACGCGCGACGCCCGCAACTCCGTTTGATCGCGTCACCGGCACGACCGAAGGGGCGGCACAGAACTTGTTCCGAGACAAGGCCGAGGAGAACTCGTGATCCTGGAAGCGCTGAAGCACTGGGTGCCGCGCCCCCTGAAAGAGGCGGCACGGAGCGCATGGCAGCGGGAGCGGCTGCGTCGCGCGATGCGGCGCCTGCTGGCCCTGCCGACGGGGGTGGCGCCGGAGCGGCCGCTCCTCGCCGAGCTACGCGCCGCCTGGGGCAACGACCGGTTCACGGCGGACCTCGACTTCTTGAGGGAGGTCACGTGCCTGGCAGCGGTGACGCCCGGGCCGGTGCTCGAATGCGGCAGCGGCCTCACGACGCTGCTGCTGGGTGCGCTCGCGGGACGCCGCGGCGTCGAAGTCTGGGCGCTCGAGCACGAGCCGGAATCGCGACGGCGCATCGCGGCAGCGCTGCGCGATCATGTTGCGGGTCAGGTGTACCTGTGGTTCTCCCCGTTGAGCGACTACGGGGACTTCGTCTGGTACGCGGCGCCGCTCCCGCTGATGCCCGACGAGTTCCGGCTCGTCGTGTGTGACGGGCCGCCCGCTGGCACGCGCGGCGGGCGCTTCGGCCTGCTCTCGGTGATCGGCGACCGTCTGCCGGCGGGGGCCGTGATTCTGCTCGACGATGCGGACCGCGACACCGAGCAGCACACGCTGCGCCGCTGGATGCGCGACGTGCCGCTCGCGGTCGCGCTGCGCCAGCTCCCGAGTGGCACCTTGGCGGAGCTCACGCGATGCTGACGACGCCCGTTGGATTGTGATGCTGACGACGCCCGTTGGATTGTGCAGACCGGCCGGCGCGCCGGCGACGCCGATGGACGCCGCCCGACCGACTCGTCTTCACCAGTAAGCCCGGAGATGCTCTCGTTGCCCCAGGCACTGCCGCTTCCGATCCCTCGCCTGACCCGGGCCGTGGAGGCCCGTTTGCACCAGGTGCGCGCCCACCCGCTGCTCAATCCGGTGGCCTTCGAGGAACTGTGGCGCGAGCGCGCCGGACACGCGGTGGACGCTGTGCACCGGCCGCATCTGCTGGCGGCGCTCGAGTGGCTTGAGCGCGCTCAGGACGCGACGGGCGCCGGCGGGTTCGCGCGCGGGTACAGTCTCGCGTGGAGTCCGTACTTCAAGTCGCGCGGCTGGCAGCCCGCCTATCCCGAGACGACCGGCTACATCATCCCGACGCTGTACGAGGCGGCGCGGCACCTGAACCGGCCCGACCTCGCCAGCCGCGCCGAGCGCGCCGCTCGCTGGGAGGTTGAGATCCAGCTGCCGTCGGGAGCGGTGCGAGGCGGAGTGATGGGCGAGCGCACGTCTCCCGCGGTGTTCAACACCGGCCAGGTGCTGTTCGGCTGGCTCGCCGCGTTCGCGCGCAGCGGCTCGGGGGTGTTCGCGGGCGCTGCGCGGCGCGCGGCCTGCTTTCTGCTCGCGATGCTCGACGCGGATGGTCTGTGGCGGCGCGGCAATTCGCGCTTCACCGATTCCCAGGCGACGTTTTACAACACGCGCACCGCGTGGGGACTGGCGGAAGCCGGGCGGCGACTCGGCGCACCGGAGTTCACGGCGGCCGCGGCCCGGAACCTCCGCGCCGTCGCCCAGCTGCAGCACGACGACGGCTGGTTGCCGGACTGCTGCCTCACCGACCGGATGCGGCCGCTGCTGCATACCATCGCCTACGGCATCCGCGGCCTGCTCGAAGGCGGGCGCGTGCTGGAGGACGCGCGGCTCGTCGCCCACGCCGCCCTCGCGGCGGAGCGGATCGCCGCCGCGGTGGGGCCTGACGGCCGGCTTCCGGGGCGCTTCGCCGCCGGCTGGTCGCCTGCGGCGCCGTGGAGCTGCCTGACCGGTGAGGCGCAGCTGGCGAATATCTGGCTGCGCCTGTTCGAAATCACGGGTGAGCGCAAGTGGCTCGAGCCGGTCGGACCGGTGCTCCGCTTCCTCAAGTCGACCCAGAACCGCACGAGCCGAGACCCCGGGCTCCGCGGCGGCGTGAAGGGCTCCTTCCCGCTCGGCGCGGAGTACGGGCCGTTCCAGACCCTCAACTGGGCGACGAAGTTCTTCGCAGATGCGCTCATGCGGGACGAGCGGGTCGGCTGCGGCATGGCGAGCGAGGCCGAGACCGCGGCGGACGCGGTGCTCGCCTAGAATGGTCGTCCTGCAAGTCGTCGCACCGGGTGAAATCGGTGGTCTGGAGCGCGTGGGCCAAGCGCTGGCGTGGGGGCTCCAGGGCCTGGGTCATGACCTGCACGTCGCGGCCGTGCTCGACGGCCCCGGCGAGCAGCATCCCTTCCTGGCAGGGCTCGCCCACAGCGGGATCCAGACCCATCCGTTCGTGCTTCCCGGGCGAGCCTACTTGCGGGAGCGACGGGCGGTGGCGGGGTTGTGCCGGAGACTCCGGCCGGATGTCGTCCATACGCACGGGTACCGGCCGGACGTGGTGGACGC
>Ga0137371_10001738_pt1 | contig 17312 bp, 18 predicted proteins | sample SagtaG_7_FD_104919 | JGI IMG/M metagenome (GOLD analysis project Ga0137371, IMG submission 104919) | Vadose zone soil microbial communities from Sagehorn Ranch, Mendocino, California, USA - Sage1_R_40_16 metaG | ecosystem: Environmental > Terrestrial > Soil > Vadose zone | place: USA...
ACGGTCGGTATGGTTGTTGGTTTCCTGTTGCTGGATGAACGTGATGATCATATGCTTACCGCTCTGCTGGTCACACCGATGCCTTTAAGAACTTACTTACTGTATCGCATTAGCATACCGATGCTTTTCGCCGTAGCTGCTACACTGATCGGTTTTCCTATCGCGGGACTGACCACGCTACCGTTTGTTGACCTGCTGCTTATAACATGTGTTGGTTCGCTAATTGGCCCACAGGTAGCATTGTTCCTGGCTGCATTTTCGCGCAACAAGGTCGCAGGTTTTGCCATGCTCAAGTTGCTCAACGCCATATTGATGCTGCCCATTGTCGCCTTTTTCATTCCGTCCAACTGGCAACTGCTCGTCGGTATTATCCCCGCTTACTGGCCCTTGAAAGCCTTCTGGTCGGCAGCTGGAGGACACGATTACTGGTTGTACCTGCTTGTTGGGCTGGTAGTCAATGGAGTGGCGCTGGTAGTATTGCTGAAGCGTTTCACTGTGATTGTGCATCGCTAAATATTCATTACTGCCGTAGTGCTCTGTCAAGCTTCATTGAACACTTTTGCGTCGCTCTCGAAACGGCTCCCCAGGCTGTTTTTACGATCACAAAACGGGTCGAATGAAGCTTGACAGAGCAGTAGGGGCGCGATTTATAAGCCCTGTAAGCGTCCGGTTAAGAATGCATGAGTTTGTTCTGACAAGCCCCTCGCAGGGCGACCGCAAGGGTCAGCCCCTACAAAGACCCGTTCAGGCTTCAGCAACCCACCGTCATCTTTGTAGGGGCTGACCCTTGCGGTCGCCCTGCGAGCCATATCATCGCACGTTTCTGTCTCCTTAACTGGATGCCTATGGAGCAAGATTTATAAGTCCCTACAGCAGTGATTGTAATTATTTTTGAACCTTGCCAGCTTTTCCGATGCTTAAGATGCTCCCGGCACTTCCGATACTCAGGATACTGCCGGTACTTCCAATACTGAGGATACTTCCCGAGCTTCCAATGCTGAGAAGGCTTCCAATACTGCCAATGCTGAGTGCACTTAAAGCACTACCGATACTCAAGGCGCTTCCCGCGCTAAAGAGGCTCAGTATACTTACAAAACTTCTAATGCTATAGATGCTTGCATAGGAGGTAGTGAACCACTTCTGCAGCCTCGTCGCTCTTGTATCTTGTACTTTGACGCTAGCCATTATTTTATTCGTCCTTTCATCGCCGGGGGGCATTCAGTGTATTTGTCCCTCATTATATCGTGAAAGTCGTATTAAAAGCAGCCTCTATCCTCGGATGTAAGTTTGCGCCTTTTCCCACGCTTGCTGACCTACCAGGCGTCCAAGCGCTCTGCCGACGAGATCACCCCTCTCAAAGTGAATGCCCCCGTAGCGGCGAGAGATTCCTGCCTCGTTAGCGGCAGCACTAAAAGTCGGGTATGAGAGCGTGATATCCGTGGCAGGAGTCAGACCTGGCTCGATGGAAGATTTTTTCGCTTTTGCGATATAAGACAATCCGAACGTGTCGCTGCCCGTAAAGCGTTTGAGGATCTCCGCGCCGCTGGCGCTAAATGTGCTGTGTCCGGATACATATTCTGGGAAAGGCGGTGTGACAATCGTAGCTTTCTGGTACGGAAGCCAGTTCTTGCCATCCATGTTCTTGCTGCCCAGATAGGGACCAGCCCAGGCCCTGACCTGCTTACCGCTGAAGAGATAGTGTATCGCGGTGATGGGACGTACAGCGTTATAGTGCAGTTTGCAATCCCAGGCTGCGATACCCGCATCAAAGAGCGCATTGGTCAGGGTAAAGAAGAGCTGTACATTTCTATCCAGATCATAACCATCACGCTGCGCTACAAACTGCGCAAACAGAGCCCAGTGTCCAGGCGGTTGCTCGGAGGATGGACCATCCATCCAGTATTCTACGGTTGCCTTGTGCTCAGCGGTCAAATCGGCGCTGTAGGCAAGGATCTGCTGTGCCTGCGCAAGGTACTCGGCAGAATGATAGGTTGCTGGAGCCAGTGCCAGGCGGAATTGTGCGCCCGAGGTCAGGGCAAAGGGCTTAATCAAGCCGCAGCAGGCCGTAGTGTACTTTTGTACAATGTGGCCGCCATGACCGTCCGAGATGTGTAATGGCTGCCAGTGATTGGGATCGTTGATGCTGTCGGGCGTATTGAGTGCTGCATAGCCGCTGTAATCTGAGTAAGCGCCAGAATGCAGATCGCCCAACTGATTCGAGCCGTCTTTGTGACGAAATTTTAGTACAGCCTGTGCTGCTACATTCCCAATGCCAGCAGGCGTACTGATATCGGTAGACCTATCAGCCGAATCGTAGTTCAGGCCATGCATAATAGCGTTGAACTGGGGGATTGCTTTGGGATACAGATCGGCCAGGGCGCGATAAGCTGCATAGCTGATAGCTCTATGCTTGTTGGCAAGTGTATGTTCTGCCCGAGGACGACGTAGAGTTGCGCCTAATCTTGTGCCGACGGCAACCGGGTCGTAGGCGGCCCAGGCATCATAGATACAGGCGTGGACAGTTGCCAGGACGCGTGCAGCTATTGGAGGCCCGGGTTGCGTAGTGCGAATCATTTGTAGCGCTGCATTATTCCACTGGATTACCAGTCGATCCGGGTTTATGGTAGCATGAGCACTAGTCTGCTCTGGTGGTATTCTATCTGTACAGGCATCGAGGAGAGCAGTAGTACTGGCGGCAATTGTCATGAACTTCAGTCCCGTTGACAATACTTCTCTTCGGCTCATGTGGCTCTGCGTCTCCGTGCTGTCGTCGTTTGAAGGGTTCAATGCGATGTTTTGCATAATTATGTTCCCATCTATTTAGAAGATGCAATAATACTGGTGATAGAGTTTCTCTTTTATGCCACCAGTATAGAGTGTCTTATTGAAATGAAGCTGAAATACTATCCAGGGAGAAAAAATCCCCTATAAATTCAGTATACTCGTGGTAATGCATCTTCTGAAGGCCCGGCACGAGAAGAATGTCCCGTAGAGGCAGGCCTTGCGTCTGCCGGGCGAGCGGACGTAGCCCGCGAGGAGTCCGCTGGATCGTCTGGTATCTGAAATGCGTTGGGAGCAAGGCAATGCCTCTACGAGACCGGAGATAACGATGAGATGGAGTAAGCAGCGTATGGAGCAAGGAGCCGCTGCGAGTGGAGCTGTATTCATAGCATTCGCCCTGGACCGCGTCGGCGAACCTCCCGCTAACTGGCATCCAGTCGCCTGGTATGGCAGACTAATCAGGCGACTGGAACTGGCTGCGCCCACTGGTCGTGTGTCCCAGTTCTTGTACGGGATAGCCATGCTATTGCTGGCGGCTCCGCTGGCCTTACTCCCATCCGCGCTCATTCATCTGTTCGCCGGACGGATGCATGTAATGGCACAGAGACGTGGTCATATCATTACCGGCAGCCTGCTCTATGCTCTTATCGAAGGCAGTGCGCTCAAACCGTTTTTCGCCTTGCGTATGCTGGCAGATGCAGGGCGCTTGGTACGACTGGCATTAGAGCAGGACGACCTACCAGCGGCTCGCCAGGCGCTACAAAGTCTCGTGAGCCGCGACCGTTCGCAACTCACAGCAGAACTGACAGCGGCAGCAGCAATCGAGTCGTTAGCGGAGAACTTGAGCGATTCGGTTGTTGCGCCGCTCTTTTATCATTTCCTGGGTGGGTTACCCGCTGCCGCAGCCTATCGCTTATTTAACACCTTCGATTCTATGCTCGGCTATCATGGTCGCTACGAGTACCTGGGCAAAGCTGCGGCCCGGTTGGATGACGCACTTAACCTGCTTCCAGCTCGCCTGACGGCTCTACTCATTGTCCTGGGAGCGCCACTTTTTGGAGGCAATCGGCGCAGAGCATGGCATATCTGGCGGCGTGATGCTCATAAAACAGCCAGTCCGAATGCCGGACAACCTATGGCAGCCACTGCTGGCGCATTGGGTGTGCAACTGGAGAAAGTTGGTCATTACAAATTAGGTGACAACGAGCGGGCGATCACCACCCATGATATCAAGCGTGCCGAGCAGATGGTATTGCGCATTGGCAGCATCGTCATCTTGCTCATAGCCCTGCTGAAGCTGTTCAGGAGCGTGACGTATGAGTGATTCGACTAACAGTCCTCAACGAGCTGTACATGGAGCTCTTGATTATGCGGAGCTGGCAAACCTGGGCTTAGAGCCAGGAGAGATCCTTGATTTCAGCGTCAATGCCAATCCCTATGGCCCTTCGCCACGCGTAAGAGAAGCTATCGCCAGCGTCGTCATCGAGCGCTATCCAGACCGCGAGTGCCTGCAACTACGGCGGGCAATCCTGGACTACGAACTGGCCCCGACGCAGCTATCCCTCTCCGCGCTCGTCTGTGGCAACGGTACAAACGAGCTGATCTGGACCATCGCTCGTACTTATCTGAAGCCTGGTCTCAAGGCTGCTATCATAGGTCCAACCTTTGGTGAATATCACATTGCCAGTCATGCGGTTGGCGCTACCATAATCGAAGCTCGTGCTCAGGCAGAGATGCACTTTCAACCCGATAGCTCAATGCTGAGCGCCTGGATACAGAAAGAGCAACCACGGCTCGTCTGGCTCTGCAACCCGAATAATCCGACGGGTGCCTGGCTGAATAGATCCCAGATCTGTCATATAGTCGAATTTTGTAAGAGAGTAGATGCTCTGTTGGTCATCGACGAGTCATACCAGCATTTTCTCTTCCCTGCTGAGTCATATTCAGCGCTTGAGTTGCTGGAAAGCGCGCCGGAGTCGCAGGTGATAGTGCTGCGTTCATTGACAAAAGATTTTGCCCTGGCCGCTGTACGTCTGGGGTATCTTGTCAGTTCTGTGGAGATCGCGACAGAGGTGACGGCGCAACTTCCGGCCTGGAATGTGAGCGGCATTGCTCAGGCGGCTGGTAGTGCTGCCCTGGCTGATCAGGCGCATCTCAAGACAACACTGGATCAGTTAGCTGCTGAGCGCGGAGAGTTCTTTCACGCCCTGAAGCAAACTGGTCTGACCGTTATACCTTCGCGCACGCACTTCTGCCTGCTGCATGTAGGGAATGCACGGCGCGTGCGGCAACAATTGCTAACGCGAAAAATACTGGTGCGCGATTGTACCTCGTTTGGCCTGCCCCAGTTTATTCGCGTAGCAACGCGCCCGGCACCAGAATGGCAACAGCTATTGCACACGTTAATTTTCAGTATCCTCAAGCGGGTCGTAAAAGAACATAGGCTTCTGCTGCCCCCTCAGAAGGGAAGTATACACACAAAACCCTGAGAGGTCAAGTGAAGATGCACTAAGGTAGGTTGTATGAGTTTAGCAAAGACCATCATGGTACAGGGTACTGCATCCACGGTTGGGAAAAGTACGCTTGTCACCGGCTTATGTCGTATCTTTGCACAGGAGGGTTGGCGCGTTGCGCCATTCAAGGCGCAAAATATGGCTTTGAATTCGTGGGTGACGCGTGACGGTGGAGAGATAGGTCGTGCGCAGGTGGTGCAGGCTCATGCGGCTGGTATCGAGCCGACCGTAGAGATGAACCCTATCCTGTTGAAGCCAGAAGGAAACTCTCGTAGCCAGGTGATAGTCTTGGGGCGTCCACTTTCTGCAATGGAGGCACGCGAGTACTATCGCAATCGTACCAGCATGCTTACGATCGTGCAGCAGGCGCTCGAAAAGCTGCGTAAAGCCTATGATCTGGTCATTATTGAGGGCGCGGGCAGTCCGGTCGAGCTCAATCTTGTTCAGTACGACCTGGTAAATATGCCTATAGCTCAACTGGCTGATGCTCCGGTCCTGCTGGTGGGTGATATCGATCGTGGCGGTATCTTCGCCTCGTTGCTGGGTACATTAATGCTCTTGCCGCCTGAAGATCGCACTCGTGTCAAGGGACTTATCGTGAATAAGTTTCGCGGCGACCTCTCGCTCTGGCGGGAAGGCGAGCAGTTGCTTGCTGAACGAAGTGGCCTGCCCGTGCTTGGAACAGTCCCATTCTATCAGCATATTCGTATCGCGGAAGAAGACTCTGTGGCCCTGGAGGATGGTACTGCAGCAATCTTACAGTCGGGTCAGGAACAGAGTAACAACCAGCTCGAAATCGTAGTAGTGCGGCTTCCCTATCTCAGTAACTACGACGAATTCGATGCCCTGGCCGCCGATCCTCATGTGCATCTGCGTTTTGTCGCCAGCCTGTCTGAGTTTCCTGCCAACCCTGACCTGGTCATTCTCCCAGGCACAAAAAATACATTGGCGGACCTGGCCTGGCTCTGGCGACAGGGATTAGCCCAACACATCCGGCAGGTGGTAAAAAATGGTTGCGCCATACTTGGGATCTGCGGCGGTTATCAGATGTTGGGTGAGCGTGTGCACGACCTGGTAGGTGCCGAAACAGAAATTGGTACAGTGGAACCAGGCCTGAATCTGCTCCCTGTTGAAACCTTTTTTGCGCCGGCAAGCGAAAAGCTGACGGTACAGTGTCGCGTACAGGTGGCTTCAGCGTCACAACGTGGTCTTTTTGCCCATCTCTCCGACCAATACTTTCAGACCTACCAGATTCACCTTGGGCGTACAGACACTACAGGGGAGTATCTACCCGGAACTTCAGCGTTTGAGCTACAGACGACCGCTAATGATGGCTGGCTGAGTAACGATGGCTGGTGTGCCGGTTGCTACCTGCACGGTCTGTTCGAAAACGACAGTTTCAGGCAAGGTGTTATAATGGCCCTGGCGCAACGAGGTTCTAAGCCGCTTGTAATGGAACAGCTTTCTTTCAACCGGCAGACTGAATATGACAAGTTAGCAGATTTCCTGCGCCGTTATCTCGACATGCGACAATTGAAAGCCTTGTGCGGTCTTGTATGAAAATACCTGTTATCCCATCCGTAGGGGTGCTTTATGCTCGATTTTCCTGGTGTGAGTCTTACAATAACTGATGAGGCATATGTTCTATCCAGTGCAACTCTGCTTACAACACTCGCTTCGGCGGTAGTCGGAGGTGGTTTCCAGCAGACGTGTACCATCATCAATCGCTATGTTCAGCGCAACTACAGCCATGCCGATCCTGCAAACGATCTACAACACTTTGCGGCTATCCACCACCTGGAGAAACCGTTGGTGGGCATGATGACCGGCGTCCAGATGAAATATGCACAAACATTCACATTGCGCGATGATGCTATCACTGTTGCAAGTGTGATTACCGCTGGCATAAGCAATGCAATGGCGGCAGGATTGAGTGAACCCGTCCCACTCCTGCCAGGAACGATCAATATTGCTCTCCTGATCGACGCTGACCTGACTCAGGCCGCAATGGTCAATGCGGTTATCACAGCCACAGAAGCCAAAACAGGAGTGCTTACGGCGCATGAAGTACGCACTGCAGAAGGCTATTCAGCAACCGGAACATCGACGGACGCAATCGTAATTGCCTGTACAGGACGCGGAGATATCCTACCTTATGCAGGTCCGGCCACCAGAGTAGGCTATCTCATTGCTTCCAGCGTACGACAATGCCTGGAAAAAATCATGTTAACGTAGGGACCGGATTGATCCGGTCCGGCGATTCATCGCCCTGGGGTGCTCCGAACCGCTTGTTGTCTGCGTCCATCTCAGTACAGGCGATGAATCGCCGGACCGGATTTACCCCGTCCCTACGGATGGTAGAAAAGAGGTGTATTATGCAAGAGCAACCGGAGAAAGAAACCGCTACATCTACTTCTGAGATAGAGGAACTGACTGAAGAGGGTCGTGCCCGTATACGTGAGGAGCAAGCAAAGGCGCGTGCTCGCAAACGGCCTGGCCGTCATGGTCTGGTGATCGTCAATACGGGAAATGGCAAGGGGAAGACCACGGCAGCGCTTGGCGTGCTATTTCGTGCCTGGGGACAGAATATGCGCGTCGTCATGCTGCAATTTCTCAAATCAGAAACAGGCAAGTGGGGAGAGATTCGCGCGGCCACAAGCATGGGCATCGAGATTATCCCGCTTGGACAGGGCTTTACCTGGACCAGCGAGAATCTCGAACAGGACCGCGCCCTCGCTCAAGCTTGCTGGCAACAATGCCGCGCAAAGATTGAGAGCAACCAGTACGACATAGTGATCATGGACGAGATCACCTACGCGCTCAACTATCACTGGCTCGATATTGAAGAAGTGCTCATGACACTGCGTAATCGCAATCCCCAGATGCACGTTATTCTGACAGGGCGCGATGCTCCACAGGCCCTTATCGACTACGCCGACCTGGTAACCGAGATGCGCGAAATCAAGCATCCTTACAAAACACAGGGCATACTGGCGCAGAAGGGGATCGAATTTTAAGCGCCACGACTATAACTAAATCTTAATAGTCGCGTGTATTTCCATACAGGTTTTTCATTGAAGCTACCAGTTGATCGAGATCGGTGCCGGTACGCAATCCTGAGAGCGAATGTTGAGAAGACAATGGCCTTTTCTGGATAAATTCGTTGTATGCTGAGATCGCCTGTTTCAGTTGCTGTAGTTCACGTTCGGTCTGCTGAGTTCGCTGTAGCCTTACCCAGAGCGAGTTTATCACGCCGACCAGGGGCCAGAGTACCCTGGCCGGAGGATACGGGATGCGTCCGGCAATCTGGTTATTGGTAGCATTAACATGCGCGCCCACCAGTTGTTGAATGCTCTCCTCTAGCTCCCGCTTTTCTTGTTCACTCGATGCTCTTTGCTCTGCCATCGCGTGTTCGAGCGTGGCGACCATCTCCGCGCGGTTGGCTCGCTCAATAGCTTTCGTGGCGCTGTCTATCCAGATGAAAACAACGCCCGCAATAATAAATTGCAGACCCACCGGTCGCACCAGGACTGGCAGGAATTGGGTTGCCATATCCTGTGCTAATACTGGTGTGTGTGGATGATAGGCCAGGTCGATCCAGGTAAAGATTGAATTGAGAACAGCTACGATAAGGACATTGCGCACAGGAAGCAGCGAGATCGCGAGCAGTTCTCCAATAATGAACAGGTCGTACAACTGAAGATCCGTCTCATTGAATGAACGGATCAGCACAATACCCAGTGCCAGGGCAATTTCAAAGGTAACAACAATGATAATACCAGCCAGCAGCGTCTTCCCGTTTTTGTTGACCAGTAACGCTCCGAGGGTGATAGCGATGGTGATCAAATCAAGATAAAAGGTAGAGATGGGCATCTGTAGCGTTGCTGGAATAAAGAATATGAGTGTTGCAAGGAAGAAAAAAACAACCATGCTGAGCAGACGTGCCTTACGATCCGCCTCGCGTTTGACATAACTGGTGGGTGCAGAAGCAGGAGTGGTAAAGGAATACCACCACTGAAAAAGCTTTGCTTGCCGGGCAGGTTGTTGTTCGATGATTACTGCTGCTGACCAGGGGAGTTCATTCGCAGAGCTTTCAGGAAATGGTGCGCTATTCATCGAGAGGTCTCCTATCAGAAAATAATGACTTGCAAGGCAAGCAGGATACGCAACGTCTCGTCAACAAGATGGGGAGTGAGGGGGACGCTGGCTTTAATTTCTTGTACCGAACGTCTTCCATCAATCATTTTCAGTACTGTATAGAGCATCTGCTTTTGTTCAAATGTCCAGATGCTCAGGCGTTCCCAATCGATAATTGAAATAATTGTCGGTACAAACCAGTCTTGTATAGGTGACGAGAGTAGTCCCAGACCTGGATAAGATCTGGATGACAGGGCTGGTGAAGCTTGTGGAGGTGGTGTGGGGTACAGTAATAGCCCTGGCGATGAAACTGATTTCGCGGGAGAAAGCTGTGTTATGAGTGGCTGGAAACTCCACTCAAAGGGCCCTTTCTTGTTGTCTACAGTGCAGAGAAAATCCGAGCTCAATTGGTAGCGCTGCTTTCGCTTATCATCGACGTAACATGCAATAACATCACCATCGACAAGGCGTAGATAAGCCTTGCACGACCCTGCCACGCCAGGCACATAGCGCATCTCAGCTTGTAATACCCCACTTTTCCGGTAGTGCTGAAATAATTTCAAACTAAATGCAAGTCCGACGCTCGCATCAATACTGTCGTTGCTCACGCAACCCCCTTAGTAGGGGCGGGGCTTGCCCCCGCCCGCGAACTCGCTCACGGATGGGAAGCGCTCTTCGAACTCGCGGGTGGAGGCAAGCCCCGCCCCTACTGGAAGGCGTTCCCTTTTTTATGCATATAGTCAAAGAACTTTGTGGGTACGATTGCGAAATATACAATCAGTTTATGGTCTGATCACTACAATAAATAACGTACTCTCTCACGTTCTTAGCTTGTCTATATCTCCCATGGCAAATATTTCCAACACGGATAGAAGATTGCTATATTGTGTCAAAAGTATCATATGCCTTATCTACTGTCCAGCAAAACACCAGAAATGGCTAGCTTGCTCTGCCCTAAATATAAAAATGTAAGACTTATACATGTCAAACAACCCATATTTTAATTATTCTAAATCTGCTAAATACTCAGTATGATTTCATATGCAAAATATCCGAGTAGTGATAGTATTGTGAGCAGGCAAACTCTGTACGTGATACTGACGTGACACAGTTTATATACAATAAGCATATAAATGTATATCACATTTATATGCTTATTGAGATCTAGTGCTATGTCTCACATGGAGGTGTCAGACAGAATAGCCGGGGCAGGTGTGGGTGGAAGAAATCCCTGATCTGCAGATCACCGTTGAAGTTGGGGTTATCGGCGGCCTTGCCAGTAAGCACTATCCACAGAGTACGCGGAAATCAGAGGAAGGTGCATTATGACGGATCGTTTGGCAATTATTGCCCGTGATGCTTCAGGCACAATTATCAGTCGAGTGGACGTGGCAGCGGACCGGGGGAAGCAACCATTGCAAGGGGTAATGGCGATTGCTCGCAATATGTTGCGTATCAAAGGGTGTGTTCGTACGGAGGTCTACCCCTTCGAAAGCGAAAACGCAACCTATGAAGGTACCCCATTGGCAGTGCTCCAGCTTGATGATCTGTTCTGGGGAAGTTCTTCGCCATCCGAGGCGGCGAAAGAGGCATAGCTTTTTAATATTCGCATATCTCCAGAGCGATTCAAAAGTCGCCGCCTCTACGGGTCAAGGCGGCGACTTTTGAATCGCTCTGGCATATCTCTGAGGGTCATACAATTGACACTTCCCCGCTTAAAAGCAGGGGAATTCTTCCTTCGTCCATGAGACTTGCCCATCAGTCTCACAACTGAAAGGGAGTGGCCCGCATGTCCAGAAGCGTTTCGTCTCGTTACCCAGACCCGTTGCCGTGTGCCCCACGGTACGGTATGAGCCTGACTTGCCCGGCTTATCAGAGGCGTCTTTTGAGAAACATCTGCCCGTTAGGAGAGAATGCGCGTCTCTCACTCAAGAGAGACTCTTACGCTGATTTCTCGCTCTGTGCGAACGTGCCATGTTTGCCTAGCTCTGTTTCTATTGTCTCATGGTTGTCTAGACTTTCATTGAAGAGTCATAGGCGGAGTACGCACACAGTCAGTTGTGCTCCGTCTGCGGACGGCAGGCTTTTCATCCCCCACTTAAAAGATGGGGGCTTTCAAGTCCGTTTTCTGTAATGCCAAATGTGCGATAGAATGATAAGATAGATGCGCAGGGATGGGTTCCATCTCCATATTGCGCATCTTACTATCGTAGAGAGTATCGCTTGTTTTGCTCATAAAGAGGTAGTATCCATGAGAATCGTTGCTATCATAGCCGGCCTGATTTTTATCATTGGCGCGCTACAAGACGGCTTTGAGTCGATCGTCCTCCCGCGTAAAGTCTCCCGCCGTTTCAGGCTCTCCAATATGTTTTATAATTCTACCTGGATGCTCTGGTCTGCAATCGGACGGAAGATGCGCCCGGGCAACCGACGAGAGTTTTACTTCGGATACTTTGGTCCGCTCTCGTTGATCCTGTTACTGATTGTCTGGGCGATTCTCATCACTATTGGCTACGCTTTGCTGCAATGGGGAACTGTTGCGCCGTTGACCTCACCAGAGAAGCAGGACACTTTAGGAACCTATCTCTATCTGAGCGGAGTGACGTTCACTACGCTAGGTTTTGGCGATGTCGCACCGCTCTCAGGTCTGGGAAGAGTCATTTCCGTTATGGAGGCTGGAACTGGCTTTGGCTTTCTTGCACTTATTATTGGCTACGTCCCGGTAATCTACCAGGCGTTTTCGCGTCGGGAGACTGATATCTCTCTGCTCGACGCACGTGCAGGTTCTCCTTCCAGTGCTTCAGAGTTGTTGCGTCGCCACTCGCGAGAGCAGCGTCTCGACGGCCTGCCTGACTATCTCAAGAGCTGGGAAGTGTGGAGTGCGCAGGTACTGGAGAGCCATCTCTCCTATCCAGTCTTGATGTACTACCGTTCCTTGCACGAACGCCAATCCTGGCTGGCCGCTCTGACTACCATCCTGGATACCTGCGCAGTGCTTATTGTGGGGATTGAAGGAGTGTCTATTCCGACCGCGCGTTTCACCTTTGCGGTGGCGCGCCATGCCGCTGTTGACCTGGCCCAGGTCTTTGGAACCCCACCGATGAATCCAGAGCAGTCTCGCCTCCCCCCAGCAGAGTTTGAACGCCTGCGTAACGCATTGGCCGAAGTGGGTTTGCACTTCCGGCATGAAGAAGACGCTGAGCAGCGCCTCGCCGAGACGCGTCGCATCTATGAACCCTTTGTGCATGCGCTGGCCGATCACCTGTTCGTAAGCCTGCCGCCCTGGATACCTGCAAGCAGGACTGTAGATGACTGGCAGACCAGCGCCTGGGATCATTTTGCCCAGTGGTCTCCAGATAAAATCGAGGAGATCACTCACATCATCGTGGATCATAAAAAGAAGGTGCCATTATCTGGTCAGCACACGCATGCTCATAACCAGGAAGGACACCATGCCGAGGAGAGACCTCGCGAAGTCTCGTGAGTAGGGGCCTGCCTTGCACGGGCCATGGGAGCCGATGGACCGGACCCGCGCAAGGCAGGCCCCTACTCATGCACTGTCATGAAGCCTGAAGAGCAGGTATCGTGCTAAAAAAGCACGATCATTGGGAATAGAAAGGTGCTGTGCCCACGTGGGCAGATCGATAGGGGTCATCCCCACATACAGGCGCTCTCCACTCTGAAAGACCAGAGGCACTCCCGATGCTGACAGGAAGCGTGCCACTGGATGACGCGCTCGCATGCCATGCGGCGAAAAGAGTCGTTCTGGATCGGCAGCCAGCCACTCAGAAAAGCGCCTTGGGTTTGCCAGCAACTGCTGAACCATGGTGACTGCTTCACTATTATCGACGAGCGTTCTCATCGTTCCCCCTCCAACGAGTGCGTTCTCTCTCTATTGTAGCGCTCTATACTAGAACAGTAACGTGTTGTGTACATTCTTATCTTCCCGTGCTCCCTCCCTGCATCTCTGGACCACTTAAGACAACCACCTGCCGGTCAGCAATAGTGCAACCTTCACGCAGTCGCACCTCGTGTGTTCTGGAATGAATCATCCCCAACGGTTCCGTCTGCCCAACAAGAGAGAATGGAACCCATTGTGGAGGCAGCTCCGCCAGGTAAGCTATTTCCCAGCGCAAGGTAAAATGCGCAAGCAGTTGTGATCTGTTTTTTATCAGTCGCATGTTTGCTCTCCGATCTCTACAGATCAGGCAAAAGAGAAACAGGTCGTTTTGACGATAGTACATGTGGTGTACCTACAACCGTATTCTAGCCTGTTTATGGATCGGGGTCAACAGAAAGACGCAGCTTCGCTGTAAATCAATAGTTTAAGAGCTGGTGCCAATTCCATCTACAGACAGTATATAATGAAATTTACAGCAAATGCCAATGCTCAGCAACAGATTGCAGCGTCTCCTTCCGCATCAGGCTGCAATCAGGCTGATGGGTCGTGTATTGCGTGGCATGTATGCCCAAAAATAGCGGAAGTGCCTCAAACTCATGAACTGTGCTTTGAGACACTTCTGAAAGGACGTGCTTGAAAAGTCAACCCATGGCTCGTAAGCGATTTTTCAAGCGTGTAACATGTGAGGAACTATGTTGAAAAGATGAGTTCTGTGCTGGCATCTCCTCATTTGAGGGTACGTCAGGCAGCATCTCATTTTTGGGAATCGACACCTGTGCAATTATCGGATCAGTTTCCGGGGTTTGTAAATGCTCTTGCCGGGCGTTACGTCGTCTTTGCGACAGCAGGAAATTAACGCTGAGCAGTGCGGTAATCAGTACACACACGCCAGTCAGAATCAGGTCGCTTATGGTATCAGGGATAGCTGTCCCACTTCCCCCACGCATTCTGGCATTGTTAGTAGTAGGACCTGCGATTGGTGATGCGACTAACTGCAACCGCGCTGATGGCATCAGCGTATGCGAAAATACAGGAAGCACATGATCTGCTCCCAGGAAATATCCAAGTGTAAGCAGGAGAAGTACTACTCCTACATATCTGGGCAAAGACTTCGGTTGCATCATTACCTCCCGCAAAGAAACGTTCGTTTTCTTTTCACCAGAACAATCAAGGAGCCGCTTATCTCTAAAACGAAGGAATAATCTTGCTGTAACAACGCCAGGCATCCTGCTATATCAGGGCACCCCCGTAGAGGCAGGCCTTGCGTCTGCCGAGTGGCCTGCAATGGGCTCTGTCCACGCACTCGGCAGACGCAAGGCCTGCCTCTACGGGGATATAGGACCTTTCATTGGCATCAGTCATAATGCGTTGTTTGATATGATTTGAGAGGCCGACTCACTCTGCAGATTGTAGAACGGGACGAGTTTCTCCATAAAGAAGGTGAGTGGTTGGATGCTGGTCCTCAAGTTGCTTTTAACGCCGCTATTTATTGCCGGGGCTACATTGGCGGGTCGTAAGTATGGTCCTATAGCGAGTGGATGGCTGGTGGGATTGCCACTCACCGCGGGTCCCGTAGCTCTGTTTCTGGCATTGGAACAGGGAACCTTATTTGCGTCCCGTGCCGCCCAATCTACGCTGCTTGGCCCCATATCCGTCGCTACGTATGTGCTGGCCTACTGCTGGTGTTCTTTGCGCTCTGGCTGGTTCGTCTGCTGGCTATGCAGTTGGAGCGTATTCTTTGTTGTAACGGCTATCTTCAACCAGCTTTCTGTTCCGGTACCTGTTGCCTTCTTCGCAGTGGTCGGCTTCCTGCTGGTTGCACTTTTGGTGTTGCCCAGAGAACAAGAAATAGTGGATAAGCCCTCTCAGGTAGCGCCACAGTGGGATCTTGCAGGTCGTATGCTGGCGGCGACAGTGATGGTTGTGCTCCTGACCGGTTCGGCTCAGTCACTTGGCCCTCGTCTCAGCGGACTACTGTCGCCTTTGCCTTTATTTTCGACAATTCTGGTTCTTTTTACCCATCATCTCCAGGGAGGTACCGCCGCTCGTTCTCTGCTGCGTGGCGTCGTGGTTGGCTCCTTCGCCTACGAAGTCTTCTTCCTCATCGTTACTGTACTGGTCGAGCCACGCGGCATCCTGATCGCCTTCAGCCTCGCGTTGCTGGGAGCATTGCTTACTCAGGGCTGCACACTCTGGATTCTGCGTGGAATGGCGCGCCCTTCACGATAACCTGGGCAAGTGGCATTTATCAATGGCAGGCCGCCGGGCGCACAGGTAGCGCGTCGGACCTTGTTGCCGCTATGGATCAGGCCTTACGCTCAGTATTAGGGGCATATGCATCGGCGACCGGGCGTGCTAAATCCTCGTAGAGTTCTGAGGTAAGAGGAATAGAAACTATACCCTTGAGAGCTTTAATGTAGTATACTGGATACACCCTGTACCGTGTGTGTTTGCTCAGAAGAGATCGTCTCTTGGAAGCTGCGCGATACAAGAATATCATCTGGTAAAAGACCAGAGATGTAAGACCAGAGAACGGGGACGATATTATGAGCGATCAATTATCTGAAACAACTAACCAGACTGCGTTCAACAGGATGCGGGGTTCAGCATATGCAGCCCATATGCAAGAGGCGATGCGCTACGGCGAACTGCGCTCCTGGGAATATCCTGTTGCCATGACCATTATGCGCGCCCTTTCGCAAGGGCTAACGGAGGAAATGTGGAGACAGGAGCAGCAGCGTCCGCTCCAGGCATTGACCGAACGATCTCCCGACACAAACACTCCACACGCTGACCTGTCCAACCGCTATGAGCAGTTGATGGCTTGCTTCAAAGAGTTGGTTCTCTGGCCCTGGTAAGGATGGGTAGGATGCCGGATTTTCCGATCATCGATGCTCACCTGCACCTGTGGGACCCCCAACACTTCCGTATATCCTGGTTGGATGGTAACGCTCTCCTCAATAAGCCCTACGGATTGGCGGCCTACCAGGAGCATACCCAGGGTATTGCAATCGAAGCAATGGTGTACTTGCAGGTTGATGTTGAGCCTGCATATGCTCTGCTGGAGGCTCGCTGGGTGGTCCAACGTGCACAGGAAGATCTCCGCATCCGTGGCATTGTACCCTGGGCCCCGCTTGAATATGGTGAGCGCGTACGTGCATTTATTGCCGCACTCGTCGAGACTGATCCTCGTATCAAGGGCGTGCGCCGTATTCTGCAAGACGAACCAGATCCCGAGTTTTGCTTGCGCCACGACTTCATACGTGGTGTGAAATTACTGCCGGAGTATAATCTTTCATTCGATATCTGTATCAATTATCGTCAACTTGCCAGCGTCATCAAACTGGTGCAGCAATGTCCTGGCACTGCATTTATTCTGGATCACAGCGCCAAGCCTGCGATCAAAGCGCACGTCCTTGATCCCTGGCGTGAACAGATGCGTGTACTGGCAGCTTATCCTAATGTCGTTTGTAAGCTCAGCGGGCTGGTTACTGAGGCCGATGCTCAGCACTGGACATCTGAAGATCTTGCTCCATACGTCTCTCATGTGTTAGAAGTATTCGGCGAGGACCGGATCGTATTTGGCGGCGACTGGCCTGTCGTTTTGGGCGCATCCAGTTATGCGCGCTGGGTCGAGACTCTGGATAGACTCACATATCATCTCTCAATGGGAGCAAAGCGCAAGCTGTGGACCGAGAATGCGCGCCGTTTCTATCGACTTTAGCAGGTTGAAGCGGTATCCTCCCTGCAAAATGTTTCCTTTGTCTGCGTGTACATTCGTGTACAGGATTGCGATTGTTATCGAGCATGCGCTTCGACGTAGTTGAGGATACACAAAACTCCTGATACATTAGATTAGTATGTTGTGTACTTTTTATGAGGAGATCTGGAAGATGGCTATTGTTTTTAACGTAATGGTTCCGCTATTTATTGCTGTGTTGTTTGCCTGTATGCTGGCATTCCAGCGGCGGGCATGGAGC
>Ga0137371_10001743_pt1 | contig 17278 bp, 10 predicted proteins | sample SagtaG_7_FD_104919 | JGI IMG/M metagenome (GOLD analysis project Ga0137371, IMG submission 104919) | Vadose zone soil microbial communities from Sagehorn Ranch, Mendocino, California, USA - Sage1_R_40_16 metaG | ecosystem: Environmental > Terrestrial > Soil > Vadose zone | place: USA...
CCGATTTTCATACACGTTCTGCGCCCGGCGTACTTCGTCGCTCCTCCGGCACGCCAGTATCGCGGCGTACTGCCGATACTCTCGCAGGAACGCATCCACCGAGCGCTTGGCGGCCACCAGGTTGTCGAGCGTCCGGCGGTCCTCCTCGAGCCCGCGCATGGCCTCGGCTACCTGAGAGACAATGCGCTGCGACACGGGCGGCAGGGCACTGCTCAGCGCATTCGACAGCCTGCCTTCATCGAGCTGTCGAGCAAGCTGCGGTTGACGCAATTCGATCAGCAGGTCGATCAGGGCCTCGTAGCGATCCGGCTGCAGCTCAAACAGTCGGCGGTTCACTTCGGCGCGATATTCCGAAGCGGTCGTAAACAGCTTGCCGGCACCGCCCACGGCTTCGACCAGAGAATCCTTTGGCAGCGGGTTGCCGAGTGAAGAGCACAGCCGAAGGTCGCGCCCGATCCGTTGTGAGGTGACGAAAAACCACTTTCCGGCGATGCCCCTTCCGCTCACCGCGCGCACGCCGCAGCCGAGCGTAAGATAGTGCTCGAGACCGTCATCATCCCGCCTGCCAAATTCGATCCAAGTATAGCCAAGGCGGTCGTCGTACTTGCCCATTAGCAGGTTCCATTCAAATCGCTTGGCGGGATCGCCGTCCGGCTCGGCCCGATGGGGCGCAGTCTCCCCGTCGAGCAAGAACGGCAACTGCAGGGCCAACACCCGGCTCTTCCCGGTCCCGTTGTTTCCGCGCAGCAACAGCCGGCCGCAGTGAAAATGGAATTCCTGATGGTCATACCGATAGAAATTGACGAGCCCCGATCGCAGCGGCTGCCAGCGCACGCTGGTTGCCTGCGGCAACGAAGCCGCTCGACAAGTCACCGTGTCTCTATTTTCGACGCTGTCCACGCTGCTCCTTTCCGCACACCCGGGATCCCGAGCTCATTCATTCGCCGGGACCGCTTCGTCCCGAACGGTGCCGATCGCGAACCGGCCGATCGCCGGCAACGGCGTGACCGTCTGCACTTTGCGGTCCAGCTCAATCAGCCGCAACATTTCCAGACGAGAGAGCGCTTCTTCGAGCAATACACCCGCTGCGCCCGGCTCGCCGACGTCCTTCCTCCAGTGGTGGCGATGTTCCTGAACGAGCGACTCCGCGCGAATTTCCAGCGCGGGAACGCTCACCGGATGCGTTATTCCTTGACGAAGCCGATTTGCCAGATATTCGGCAACGAGCAGGGTGGCATGCCCGTTCGTGCCCTCTTCCGGCATCTTCACGTCGGTCATCCATTCCTCCGGGTCGACCATCGCAACGCCTTCCTGACGAGCTTCCTGAGCCAATCCGGTCGCGCTCTCGATCTCCTTCACAACCGAGGGGCGTTGCGATACAAAATATTCGCGTTCTTCCTCGCTGAGCTCCGAGTAATACACCACCGGATCATCCAGCAACCTGCGAAAGAGTCGTGTGCGCAAGCGCCGGTGCCGCCCCTCTTCGGTGTCGGGAAACGGTTCGTCTGCCATGGAGCGGATCCGCTCTTCGGTTGATTGCGCCCGGATGGTGGACGGCCCCCTCCTCGCATTCAGCAGGGCGGCCAAGGCCGCGCTATTGATGTTGTAGAGTACGTCGTGTTGCCGAGAGGCCAGAAAGTGCTGCTCGTCGCCATCCACGCGCGTCAGGACGTTCTGGCTGATCAAATACTTAATGACTTCTATCAGATCTCGACGATGCTCGCGCACGGCCAAGTCAAAGGACACTCCCTGGCGCTCGAGTTCTGCGTCTGACGCAAACTCGGCGGCGATATCGTCGGCCAGGCGCCGCAGAACGGTCTGCCGTTCGGATCTCTCAAGGGCCGCCAGAGTCAAACACAGCACGACGTATCGTCGTCTTGTAAACGGCCGGTCGGCCGTGTCGAGCAGCGGTCGCGTGGAGTCGTTCAGATGGCCGGGCGTCTTGCGAAGGCGCGCGAGTTCGCTTCCTACGTGGAGTGTCCACTGGCAATGCTTCGAAAACCACTCCCGTAGCCACACCGCATGGCGGCGAACCAACAGAAAATCGGCATCGTCTTTCCCGCCGGGGGCGAGCAGTGGCCGTCGCAACAGTGCGGTGAGGGCACGTCCCCGCTCCTGCTGAGTCTGTACATTCACGCTGCTCGCTAGCTTGGGTGGTAGCGGCGGGATATGCGCTTCCATACTCTAATCCTTGGCCACAAGCAGGGGCACCGGTTCTGCGGGGGGCGGGTCCTCTGGTTCGGCACGATCTCCGAGGATCGGACGAACCGTGAGGTAGTGCTCTTCGCCAATCAAGGCCCCGGAACTCGTGCGAATGACGGCCATCGCTCCGTCGTTTGTCGGCTCAAGATCGATACGGAGCGCGCCATCGCTCGAGGTGAGGGAGACGGCTTGATGGGGTCCGGTTTTCGCAGCCAACGCGTCCCCGAGAAGGTCCAAAAGCAGCTGGAAGGCCCCGTCTGGCAGCTCGCCCAGCTCGGACAGGCGGCGGCGTTGTCCGCTCGCGAGCATTTGCTGCCAGTGGAGGATCTCTTGCGCCTCCTGGGCAGCCTGTTGGGCCAATCTCGCTCGTTCCGCGCTCCGGTCGATGACCTGGAGAGGCCGTCCGCGCGCCGTATATCGCCCCGAGACGTGCAGACGCGGCGAAATTCGCAGCGGCGGGGCACCGATCCAGCTCGTCCCCGACGGCACCGGTTCAGTGCCACGCTGGTCCAGCGTTTCGCCGTCGATCAACAGATGCCGGCAGGAATGGAGCCCGAACGCGCAGCGCCACAATCGATGGGCTGCCTGATCGTCCTCGGCTTCGGCAAACCACCGCGCCAAGGCCCGCAGGTCCGCCGTCCGATCGCTGCGTCCCGATCGACGGTCATTGATGCCCGTGACCGCCGCCACGAGAGAAGGAATCGCCGCGCGTGCCGCGCAACGTAGCTCCTCGGCTTGCGACGGCCGCCTCTCGCTTCCAACAAACCATGCGCACAACCCTTGCCAGCGTTGGTGCCACGCTTGCTGTACGGCCGCGCGATCCTCGTCGGTGGCCATCAGCCGATCCACCAATTCCCGTTCCGCCGCCCGGCGAAGCAAGGGGGCGATCCTCTCCGGGTCGATCGATTGAATGGTCATGGCAATCTCGTGGGCGGCCAGAACCAGGTGTGACAAAAACCGCTCCAGATAGTCGATCAGTCGCTGCTTGTAGGTAAGGAAGGATTCAACATTCAGCCCCTGCAACTCCATCCGGCGCTGCAGCCCACCAATGAACCTCTGGGCCTGCGCGGTGAGCTCTTCAAACCGCTGCCGCAGGAGGGAGAACGTATTAAAGACCTCCGCGTCGTCCACGTCTTCCCGATAGGAAAGCGAGATGACTTGGCTCAGTTGCTTGCGTATATCATCGAGGGCGGCCGCCTGTAGTTCGCCTGGCCGCTTGAGCGACTGCTCGAACACCGATAGCGCCGCTTCGGCTGCTTCGCCGGCAGGAGACATCTGGTACAGATTCCGAACTCGCCAAAAGTCCTGCACCGTCGACACTTCGGCAGTGTCGGGGTGCGCCTCCAAATTCCCCCACGCCACCAGCTGTTGCAATGTCCCTTCTATGGCCGCGGCGTCCGCGTGCCTCGCGGATCTTTCCGCCAGCTGCCTTTCCACGTCTGCGGGCCGAAGATGAATGACAAACCGGGCCTTCGCTTCCACAAACACATTCAGAACCGCGCGATAGATCTCTGACTTTTCCGCCGTCAGATGTGCAAAGGCGTTGTAATCGGAGCGCGAAGTCGACCTGAGCGCTCCGGTTTGTTCCGCATCGGCGGGAACGGCAGCGCTCGCCTGCCCGCAGCTGGTGTCCGGTTTGGTCCTCATATCCGACGGTTTACTTTGCCAGGCCATGACATCTAAGAAGGAATACGAACTTCTTCCGCTCTTGAGGCCGATTCAACGTCGATACCGTCCAGGAGGGTATGTAACTCCGCCTTAGAGACGTCCGCACTGCCGGCAATCTCCTTAAGCTTGGATCGAGTGATTTCACCGAGACGGAATGCCTCAAGGGCCATGCTCAGCAGCTTGTGTTGAAAGGCGGATTCGCGCTTCCTGAAGCGCTCTCTGTGGCGCGAGAACCTTTCGCCGAGAACTTTGCGAAAGGCACTTGCGGAGGTTTGTTTCTGCGCAAGCGATTCTCTTTCCTCCTCCGAGATGATCTGCAGGCTCTTTAGCCGCCACAGCGCGGACTCATAGCTCACACCAAAGTAGAACGCCAAACGCGCAACATCGTAGAACTGAAGGCCGTGCGGCTGAGACGGACCGCGACGCTGTGCACGGACAGTGCCACCCTCCTCGTCATACACCTCTTGCAGAGTGGGCACATCCTGCGATTTCCCCACACCCGACAAGAACTCGCGGACACCGCCTTCCGGCATCAAAAATGCCGCCGCAAACGAATTGGCCCTTACCTCGGTTTGGTCCTCGCGATTTTCTAATCGGCTGACGACGCCCTCCTTCTGTCTGTCAAAAAGCAAATGGCAGTACTCATGAGCATGAGAGAACAGCTGTCTTTGCTCCGAGTGCCGCGAGTTCACAAGAACCGTCAAGCCAACGGTTTCGTCGGTCAGAAACAGGCCCGAAATCGAATCATCCAGCGGAAGCAGCCCGACCCTTACGCCCTGGCTTTCCATGATTTCCGGCAGCTCCGGCAGCGGGCCAGGTCCGAGCTTGAGCCGGCTTCTTTCTTGGTCCGCAACGGCCGTCCCTTGTTGAATCGCCTCCCACTTGGTTCGCGGCTCAGGCATGTCATAGCGAACCGGCGGCACAAGACCACGATCAGCGCCGACAAGTTTCTCCAAATGCGTAAACTGTCGGCAAAGGCCTAACCACTTTGAAATCGCCTGACTCAGGTTCTTGTCCGCGGCTGCTCGCGGTTCCGCGCGGAACAAGGCCCTCACCGAGTCTTTTTGCTCTGAGAATTCCTCTGCAAACAGGCCTCTTGGATCAAAACGGAGTTCCTCCGATAGTTTCATGAGTTCGAGGCTGTCTACCGACCGGTTGCCCGATTCAATTTGAACGACGCTCGACCTCGGGATTCCCAACAGTTCAGCGAGGTCCTCCTGGGTATAAGCGCGGCTCTCCCGAATCCGTCGAAGTCGCGATCCCAATTCCTTCCGATCGATGGCCATGGCGGCACGCTCTTGAAGAGCGCCCAGTATGTTATGAAATCGAACGCTAGTCAACATAAAATAGTCTCGACATGTTCGATCCTACTTTCGTTCTACCTTCGTCTGTCGCCAGGTTCAGGGGATAGGGGCGTGCGAAACTGCCCTTTCGCCAGTTCTCTTCGTCTGTCAGAACGTAATCGCACCGGAAATCTGCAGTGCGTATCCCTGATAGGTCGAGCTGCACGCGAATTCATGAAAATACTTAACCCCTACGCTCGCCTTGTGCCCCGGGAATATTGCATTGGTCGCAAATCCTAGACCGTTGACCTTATAGTGTGCCCCTGCCCTGCTCCGGCGTGACCGTTGGGCCGTGCTTGTCTGTGGTCTGCCACTGGCCGTACCCAACTAACCCAAGCTGAAGGCGCAGGTTTCCTTGCAGTGCAGCGGAAACGCTTGCGTTAGCGAATAATCGAGGTTAACGGTTTGGCCTGGGTGGATCATGATCCCCTGCGCACTTTTGGCTCGGGCCAACAGCATCTCAGGATTGGTACCGAGATGTGTTGATTGAAAGTGAGCAACATGGCGCATCAGACTATTTCGTCACGCTAGGCGAGACGTTCCATAACAGCGTCACCGGCGCCAGCGCCTATGTGGTTGTTCCCGCGAGCATCTCTCAAAGTCGTTGACACGCGCCGTTTTGCTTGTTATATAGCGAGCCAAACGCCATCCAGGTAGAGACCTGATTGACGTATGCGAGTGGCGACTAGAGTGCGTCTACATTCTGCAAAACCGGTCCGCAGGATTCTGCCCCCAAAATTTACTCTGGATAATCTGAACTCTCTCCTTTCCCGGAGGCTATATGTATCTTCACAGCGTTTCGTTTCAATCTGTGTCGAGCTTCGGACGGGCTTTCTTCTGCCGACTAGTCCTTGCGATTTGCACGATTGGACTGGCGATCGCGTTGACTGGCGCACATCCAGCTTCTGCACAAGTGCTGTACGGGTCCATTGTCGGTAATGTGGTGGATCAGAACGGGTCAGCGATCCCGGGAGCGGCAGTCATTGCCACCAACCAGAATACCGGTGTGGCGGCCAGCACGACTACCAACGGGGTCGGCGAATACAACTTCGTGACCCTTCAGGCCGGCACGTTCACCATCAAAGTTGCGGTGGCTGGCTTCAAGACCTTCGAGCGGCGAGATCTTGTGGTTGAGGCCAACAATATCACGCGCACCGATGTGAAGCTCCAGGTCGGGAGCATGGAACAGTCAGTCACTGTCAGCGGCGAGGCACCAGTGCTCCAAACCGACCGCGCCGAAACGCGCGCCAACGTCACTTCCGTGGAACTGGAGAATCTTCCCGTTCCGCTTGGGCGCAATTACCAGCAGCTTTACCGCACGTTGCCCGGGGTCGCGCCACCTTTCAACTCGCATTCGATTCCGACTAATCCGTCCCGTTCGCTGGAATTTCACGTGAACGGCACCAGCGACGATCAGAACAATACACGCATCGACGGCGTGAGCTCCACTACCGTGCAGTTGCCGCACATCGTTTCCTATATTCCGGCGCTCGAGTCGATCCAGGAAGTCAACGTAGTCACCAGCAGCTTCGACGCGGAGCAAGGCTTGGCCGGAGGCGCTACGATCAACGTGCAAATCAAGAGCGGTACGAATGAGGTACACGGTTCGGCCTTCGAATACCACAGCAACCAGCACCTGAAAGCGTGGCCGGAATCCGTTCCCCCGGGTCAATCGCAAAAACCGATGCTCGTATATAACCAGTTTGGCGGCACGATCGGCGGGCCGATCAAGAAGGACAAGCTCTTCTATTTTGTCAGCTATGAAGGCAGTTCCGATCACCGCAACGTATCGCGAAAAGTGACGGTGCCAACGGACGCCATGAAGGCTGGCGATTTTTCACAATTTTTGGCGAACGGGATCATTATTTATAACCCCTACACTGACGCGTCGGGGACTACGCTTGCGGACCCGTCTCAACGGCTGCCGATGATGGCGCCCGGCGACCCACGATGCGATACAGCCACCAATCCGAGCTGCGAGAACATTATTCCGGCCAGCCTCCTAAATACACCGTCAGCACAGATTGCGCAAAAGATTAATGCCCTATGGCCGGAGCCGAATCTGCCCGGTTTGAAAAACAACTATTTCGCCTCAGGCGGCTTCGCGTTTGACCGCCATACGATTGACACCAAAATGAACTGGAACATCAACCAAAAATTCAATGTTTTCGGGCGGTTCAGTTTTCTCCATTACTCAGACTTCACGCCGACTGTTTTTCAATCTACAGGGGCTCAGGGAAGGCCAATTGGCGGCAGCAGTAACCCCGGCCACGGGCACGGTGAAACTTACAGCACGACTTTCGGTGCGACCTACACGTTCAAGCCGAACTTCATTATGGATGCCTATTTCGGTTTTACGAAGCAGGGGACCAATTCTGAGCAAACCGGGCTCGGCAAGAATATCGGTCTCGATGTATTGGGTATCCCTGGAACGAATGGCCCGCGCAAGTTCGAAAGCGGCTGGCCCGAATTTCAACTTGCCGGGGTTAGCGGCGGCAGCGATTTTGCGACGATGGGCAATGACACGAATTTCATGCCCTATTACCGGCACGACCCGCAGTATCAATACGTTGTGAACTTCAACTGGACCCATGGCAGGCACAACGTTCGATTTGGGACAGACATTTACCGCCAAGGCCTAAATCAAACGCAGGCGGAATGGATCGGCGGCGGCACATTTTACGGGTCGCAAGGCGGATTTGATTTCGGGCAGCAGATCACGGGGTTGTGCCAGGATCCGCCGGACTGCACCACGAGCAGCAAGACCAATCGCGCGAACACCTATGGAGCCTTCTTGCTCGGCTTGCCTGACCAAGCCAGCAAGTCACTGCAATTCCCCGACGCGTATCACATCCGCTCGATGCTGTACAGCGCTTACATCCGTGACCGCTACAATCTCACGCCACACCTGACCGTCGCCTATGGCATCCGCTGGGAGTACTTTCCCTATCCAACCCGCACCGATCGCGGTTTAGAGCGCTATGACCCAACCATCAACAAAGTTCTGATCTGCGGCATGGGGCAAGTGCCGGCCGGCTGCGGCACCGAAATCAGCAAGAAGCGCTTCTCGCCCCGGCTCGGCATTGCCTGGCGGCCCACCGACACGTTCGTCATTCGGGCCGGCTATAGCGTGATCAATGACCCATACGAGGGCCTGGAGTTGATGCGGAATAACTACCCGATTATGGAACCATTCGGGATCCAGACTCCGAACGGCTTCACCCCGGCAACTACGCTTGCACAAGGGCTTCCGGCCATCCCGCCTGTCACCATACCTAGCAGCGGGATTCTGGATTTACCTCTGGATGTTGGCTTTGAAGGGCAACCGAAGAACCTGCACCGCGGATATATTCAATCCTGGAACCTGACGTTGCAAAAAGAGATCGGCTGGGGCTTTACTGGAGAGGCTGGCTACGTTGCAACCCGCTCCGTCCGCCAGCTAGGTTTCATCGATATCAACGCCGGGCAGATCCCCTTTACGAACAGGACCACTCAACCGCTCCTGCAGCAATGGGGACGAACTGCGGCAACCACATTCCTCGAACCCCTCGGCACCGGCCACTACGATTCGCTTCAGGCCTCTTTAAGGCGCCGCTTCAGCAAGGGCTTGATGCTAAACGTGAACTACACATGGGGCAAAAGTATCAATTTTGTAGACTCCAGCTCCTCCACTCCGAATATCCAGTCGCAATCTTACATGAAGATGAATCGGGCGCCGACCGGATTTGACATCACACACAATATCGCAGTGACGAGCATATGGGATCTGCCGTTTGGCCGAGGCCAGAAGTGGCTGGGCGGCAAAGGCGCTCTCACATTTGTGGTGTCCGGATGGCAGGTTAACAATTTAATGAGCATCTTTGGCGGTACGCCGTTCACGGTTTGGGGCGATTGTGGCGCCGCCTGGCCAGGCAATTCTCCGCCGATGAGCAATTCGTTCGGGAAACCGAAAAAGATCGGCAGTACATCCGGCTTTTGGTACGATCCTTTTGCTTTTGGGGAAACGTATGACCCCAACAATCCGGGATCTTGCCTCAGGGGCTCTCTCGGTAACAATGGCTTTAATAATCTGCGCGGCCCAGGCGTGTTTAATTGGGACTTCGGGTTATTCCGCGATTTTGCCGTGAAAGAGCCGCTGCACATACAGTTCCGGGCCGAGGCATTCAACTTCACGAACACGCCTCACTTCTGCACTAACGCTCTCGACTATTACCTTGGTGACGCAGGCGCCTACGATCCAACAACCGGCCGGGTGACGGATCCTGGCACCTTTATGCAACTAAACGGCGGCATAAATGGAAATTGCGACCTGGCACGTGAAGGCATTGACGAGCGCCAGTTCCGCCTGGGCCTCCGTTTCCAGTGGTAAGCCGTAAGCGAGGAGCCGCAACTGGGCAATACAATGGCCTTACACGCGCGTGTTCGTGCGGTGTCCTCTTTGCGCTCGCCGCCCTGTGTATCCGTGCGCAAGGTCAACGCCTCCCGGAGCAGCCGCAGGTCGACACGTCCGGTTTTCTGCCAGCCATTCGGGCTCAGGTCGAGCTAGCAGAACGGAATGCCAGGGAGCGGCCGCGCGATCCTGCAATCGTCGGCGCACTGGCAATGACGCTTCACGCCTACCAGCAGTACGACGCGGCCGAGCGCGCCTATACCCGCGCACATTCGCTAGATCCACAGAATTTTGATTGGCTTTATCTCCTCGGCGCCGTGCAAATGGCCCAGGGAGCATTCGATCGTGCCGTGAAAACATTGCAGTCAGCGCTCCAAATTCGGCCCGGCGACTTAGCCGCCGAGGTGCGCCTTGCGGAAAGCCTGACCGCTGTTCCCGACTGGAATGGCGCGGCCGCGCTCTACTGCCGTATTTTAGACGACCGGCGCGAATGTCCGAAGGCGTGGTATGGCCTGGGGCGGGCGCAAACAGCGAAGGGCGACCATGCGGCGGCCATTGAATCTTACGGCAAGGCGTGCGAGCTGTTCCCGGCTTACGGTGCCGCACATTTTGCGCTGGCCGCGGAGCTTCGCAGGCTGGGCCGCAAACCGGAAGCGGAACGGCACATCGCAGCTTACGCGAAGAATGTCACAAGCGAGCCGCCGCTTGACGATCCGCTATTTCAGCGGATCCACGAGCTGAATCTAAGCTCGCAGGCGCACCTGCAGCGCGGCGCGGAACTGGAAAAAGCCGGCCTGCTCGACGAAGCCATTCGCGAGCACGAAGCCGCACTGGCCAACGATCCCGGTAACGTGCAGGCGCATGTGAATCTCATATCTTTATATGGCCGGGCTGGTGATCCGGGTAAGGCTAAACAGCATTTCGAAGCGGCTACGAGACTAAACCCCGGCCGATCTGATGCTTGGTACAACTACGGAGTTCTGCTTTACATGCAAAAGCATTTCGATGAGGCAGAAAAAGCATACCTGCGTGCCCTGCAGATTAACCCCGATTATGCCGAGGCTCACAACAACCTGGGTGCCATTTACGAGCAATTGGGCCGCCCGGCAGACGCGGAGAAAGAATTTCGGGCGGCCATTAATGATCGTCCGGATTATCCGCTCGCTCGCTTTTATCTCGGCCGCATTTTAGTCAACGAGCAAAAATACGATGAGGCCATCCAGCAACTCCAGCGCGCACTGACGCCAGACGATGACAAGACGCCAGTCTACCTTTATGCGCTCGGTGCGACTTATGCCCGCGCCGGAGATCGTGCACACGCACTTGAGTACCTCCAGCGTGCGCATGATGCCGCCTCCCGCTACGGGCAGTCCCAGTTACTCGCGAGTATCGATCGCGACCTGAAGGCGCTGCAGAGTGCAGAATAGTGGAGTGCGCCGGGCGTGCCCGGCCCCTACAGGGTTTCACGAACTTTGGTTCCGCGCTGAACCATCAGCACAGACCTGCGACCGTCAGGGAGCGGACAAGGAGGCCCGCTGCGCCGCCGCGATCTTCTGAAAGCGCTCGCCGCGTTCAGCCTCGGCGTCCCGCGCGCGCGGGCGCACGCGTCTCCGGCCTTCCGGGACGTGGCGACCGAGGTCGGGCTCAATTTCCAGCATTTCAACTTTGCCACAGGCCGCCACTACATGCCCGAGATTATGGGTGCGGGCGTGGCTCTACTCGATTATGACAACGATGGCGATCTCGATATCTATCTCGTGCAAGGCTCGCGGCTGGACCACGGAGGCAAACTCCTGTCGCCCCCGCCATCGGGCTGGAAGCCAGGAAGCCGGCTCTTCAAGAATCTGCTGGCAGAAACGGGCGAATTGCGCTTCGTTGATGTTACTGAAAAGGCCGGCGTGGGACATATTGGGTATGGCATGGGCGTAGCCGCTGGAGACTACGATAATGACGGCTTTCTCGATTTGTACGTCACGAATTTCGGCCACAACGTTCTTTATCACAATAATGGTGACGGCACATTTACTGACGTGACGCGACAAGCTGGGGTAGATGATACTCACTGGTCCACCAGCGCGGCATGGGTTGACGTGGATGGCGACGGTTGGCTTGATCTGTTTGTCTGCAACTACGTCGATTTCACGGTCGAAGGCAATCGTGGCTGCTCGTCGGCGGCTGGCGAGCCTGACTATTGCACGCCGAAAATGTATCACGCCGTTCCGTCGCGATTGTTCCGCAATCTCAGGAACGGCAAGTTCGAAGACATCACGGAAGCCTCTCGCATCAACAGCTCGTACGGACCGGCTCTCGGCGTGCTATGTGCGGACTTCAACGGCGACGGCCTCACCGATATCTACGTCGCCAACGACACCTCCGCCAATCTCCTCTGGCTTAATCAAGGAGACGGTACATTCCGGGAATCGGCGCTGGACATGGGCGTCGCTTACAGCATGGATGGGTTGGCAAAAGCCGGCATGGGAGTCACGCTCGCGGATGTTGAAAATAACGGCGGCCTGGTGTTGCTGGTGACCAATCTCACCGGCGAGGGCGTCACCGTTTTTCGCGGCGATGCTCATGGACAGTTCGATGACGCCACCGCTGATTTCGGACTGCTGCAACCGACATTCGGCTACACGGGTTTTGGCACCCAATGGTTCGACTATGACAACGACGGCTGGCTGGATCTTTTCATTGCCAATGGTGGCGTCACGCTCGGAAGCGCATCGCCCGCCCGCGGATCCCGATATGCCCAGCCCAAGCAGTTATTTCATAACGAGGGCCGCGGTAGGCAGTTTCGCCATGTGTCGCCCGAAGCCGGTTCGGTGTTCCAAATAGCGGAGGTCAGCCGTGCCGCCGCTTTCGGTGACATCGACAACGACGGCGCTATTGATATCGTCGTTGCGAACAATAACGGCCCGGTTCGGCTGCTTCGAAATCAGATAGGCCAGCGCCGACACTGGCTCACGGTGAAGCTTGAGGCAGAAAAAGTGAATCGCTTTGCGATCGGCGCGCGCGTGACCGTCATCCGGCGCGGCAACGACGCGCTAGTAGGGCGTGTTCATACGGATTCGAGTTATCTAAGCGCGAACGACGTGCGCGTCCACTTCGGTTTGGGAGACCAACCGGAAATCGAGGCCGTGCAGGTGAGCTGGCCGGACGGATCGAAGGAGAGATTTGAGAGCGTTAAGTGCGATCGCATCGTAACGCTCCGCCAGGGTTCAGGAAAGCTGCTGTAGAGGCCGGGCACACAAAAGTCCTGCGCATCTAACGACCCGCTCGATTTCGGGACCCCAAGCTTCAACGGAACTGGCGACAGCTTTGAAAGTCTGGGCGAGGACTCCTTTGGCCATCCGCTGCAAAAAATCCAGAACACGTACGAATACGGTGATGATTGGTCGAAGACTAAAGGCCGCCATGTCATCAAAGTCGGAGCCGATTTCCGCCACGAAAATCTCAATCTGCTATCACATAATCTTGCGCGCGCTTCCTTCAACAATCCCTGTTTTGTGACACAGACGGTCGCAGGAATGAAAGACAAAGTTGACTGCAATCAACCTGATCCAAAGGCCGGCCAAGCAACCACAGGTGGCCCCTCCCTGCCACCATGCTGCTCGGCATTAGCAACGATTCCGAAGTTGCTACTGGTGACTCCCACGTGCATCTTCTTCGTTGGACTTAGGCTTATTACGCTCAAGATGACTTCAAATTCCGTGGTCCTGTTTGGGATGTTGAGTCTGGTGGCACAGTTTGTGTACTGGTCGCGGATTGTCAGCGGCCTCAATCAAGAGCACGCCTGAAACCTAAAACCATGACGGTGACCTTTGACTTCAGCCCTACGCACGACTTTTTTGACCATAAGGGAACCATTCCGCACAGCGATCGCTTCGATGAGGCGTTTCAAGTTCGGACTCGATCCGTTGTTTCTAAACATTCCCCGGCAGGACGAATCCTGAAGGCCCGAACGAGCCAGAATCAGCGCAGAGGGGAGGGGGGGATCGCCTCTACGTGTTGCCGAGGAGATCCCCACTGACGCCTCAATCTGGCTGCATGTCCCACATTCTTGTGGAGCATGACGCTGAAGTTTCTGGTGTGCTTACGGCGGGAAATTCATGCGGCGTACGAGGTCCTGGAAGCGCGAGTCGGAACGCAGAGGGTCAAACAGGGGGTCAACCTTAAGGAACGCCAGCATCGAGTTTCGCTCCTGGTAGGCCTTTTCCAACCATTGGAAGGCCTTATCTTTGTCACCTAAACTGCAGTGCAGGTACGCGATTGCGTATGGAGAGACGTATCTGCAGCTCGATGCCGACTGGAGCGTATCCACTACTTCAAGCGCCTCAGCTTTCCAGCCCGCCTTTGAATAGGCACAACCGAGGTGCGCGACGAACCACACCGGCAGATCTTCTCCGGAAGAAGTAATAGCTCTTTGGAAGCACCGGATTGCCTCGTCATAAGGTCCTGCTTGAAGATACACCGCGCCTCGAAGGTGTTGGGCCCCTGGGTAAGTCGGGTCCATCTGGCCAAGCTTTTCCGAGTCGGATGCGCAACGCTCATATTGCCGCGCCCACCAGTAAGACGCTGCCGCTGTGTAACCCACTGAGAGCGACGCCGGATCAAGCTTGAGCGCACGCTGGCTTTCCGCGAATGCTTCCTCATGTCTCTGCATCGCGGAGAGGTACCAGGAATACAATCTGTGCGCCTGGACGGAATTGGGGCTGAGTTCGACGGCGCGCCGGAAACGACGCTCACACCCGGCCCAGTCCCACCCGCCAAAAGCCTTCACCCACGCCAAGCAGCTATGTGCCTCAGCGAGTGTCGCATCAAGCTTCATGGCCTCCAGGGCAGCTTGCTCGATCTGCCCGAAGGCCTGTTTCGGAGGCAAAGGACCGTGTCCGAAGCCCATTTGGATGTATGCTAAGCAAAGTCCAACATAAGCCTGACTGTAGCTTGGGTCCTTGGCGATGGCTTGACGAAAGAACTCAATGCCGGTGACAGGGCGCCCTCCGATTCTCGTGATCGCGTAGCTGCCCTTCAAGTAGGCTTCGAAGGCTTCAGGATCAATGGGGCGATTGAGCGTAAGGTGCGCCTCCTCCTTCGGCGTAAGTTTGACCCTGACTTCCTCGGCGATGGCACGGGCCACTTCGCCCTGCAATGCCAATACGTCGCGCAGGTCACGCTCGTAGCTCTCTGCCCATAGGTGGCGGTCGGTGGGGGCGTGGAGCAAGTTGGCGGTCACACGGACGCGGCTGCCGGAACGCAACACAGTGCCCTCGACCACAGCGTCCACGTCCAGTTCGCGCGCGATTTCAGGCAGGGTCTTCTTGGCTCCCTTGTAGTGCATGACCGTAGTTCGCGAGATCACATTCAGGGAGTTAATCTTACCGAGATTGGTGATGAGCGCCTCAGTCATCCCGTCGGCCAAGTAATCCTGATCAGGGTCATGCGAGAGGTTTTCGAGTGGCAGGACAGCGATGGAGCGAATCTTTGGAGGCGACCGGCGACTCGCCCTAACGACCCTCATCAGTCGCCCCCGCAGGCCAGCGATGTTAAGCCATGCCCGGCCTAAGAAGGCCAAGATCATTCCTGCTGGCCCCATGAGCCAGCGACTGCGGAGGAACCGTTTGCGGACTGTCCCTATGGGCGGAATGAGTGCCTCTACGGGCGTGATGAAACGGTATCCGTGACGCGGCAGGGTCTCGATGAACCGTGGGTGGTCAGCCGAATCCCCCAACACTTTCCGGAGCCTGTTTACCGCATGATTGAGGCCATCCTCGAAGTCCACGAACGTCTCACCCGGCCAGATGGCCCGGCGCAGTTCCTCGCGTGTTACCACGTTGCCCGGATGCTCGACAAGGGCCTGGAGCACACGCAGTGGTCTCTCGCCGAGTAGGATGTGCAGGTCTTTCTTGCGCAGTTCTCCCGCGCGAGCATCCAGCTCGAAATCTCCGAAGCGGATGGTTTGTGGAGAGGGAGCCTTTGTCTCCATGGGTGCTCCCCGAAGTTTGAGCCCATGGTAACACCGTCTTGGTCGACGCGAAAGACGACTACATTTGCCTTTTGTGCACGCGACAATTTGTCTCGGCCGCCTCGTGCATTTCGGTGTCATCCAAAAGCCAGCCCGAAATCATCTAGCAGTCATTGACAAAGCGGTGTGACTGGAGCAAGTAAGCGCTGAGAGTTTGGTGTTATGTTAAGGATTCCGCAAAGGGGTGTCGTGGGTCTGCCACGCCGCTCCAGAATACCTAGAACGAAACGAGAGGAGCCATGAAGAGTAACTTGAGACGCATGGTCAGAACGGCCGTCGTTACCCTCGCCCTGGCGGCAGGGGTTGCTTTAGCGCCACATCAAATAAAGGACTGGGCCTCCGGGATTGTTCCCAGAGCACCGGTGGTTGTCGAAGCCGCTGCGCCGGACAGTTCGGCGCGTCCGTGCTCGGTCGCGAGCATCGCTGGTGACTGGGCGTTCCTAACGCGGGCCAAGACTTCAGGCGGTGTGGATGGTGCGGGAACGGGGATATTTCACTTGGAAAAAGACGGCAGCAGCAACTTCCACGGTTGGTCTAACGTCGGTGGCGTGTTTTCCGAACCTTCAGCCACTGGGATAACGACGGTGGAGGCCGACTGCACCGGGACGCAGGCATGGGACAGCGGAGGACCCACCGCGAAGTTCGTGATTCTCCGCAGTGGGCGGGAGATATGGGCGATCTACGACGGGCCTAACGTCGTCACGGTCACCCTCAAGAGGATTGGCGAGCCATAGTGAACGCCCGCACCGGCGGCTCCACCGCCGCTGTAGGGGCAGGATCACGATGGACCCGATATGTAGAGGCGATTTTTGAGTCGGCCCTACAAACGTATAATATCCGGTCGCGCACGGCGCTAACTTGAGCGCCATGAGCGCCCCGATCACGACCGTTGCCTTAACCGTTGCGTTGGCGTCTTGCAGGAATTGGAAGTGCGATGCCGCCAGGAGTGCAGCATCACGGCGACGGAGGAAGGCGCTCGGCGTATGGCACGATCATTGACACGATGGTCTCGGATAGTGTGAAGTTCTCGGGCGACGCCGGCAAGTACGCGCGCGAGGCTACCGACGCTCTTCGAGAGGACGTAAGTTTACAGCGAAGAGGGATTGACATTGCCCAGAAAGTGATAGCTCTAATCGCGTCTTATATTTGGAGAACCGAGTAATGCCGACCTTAAGCGGGTCAAAGAAGTCGCCAAGCCATTAGTTTGGACGCCCAGGAAAAGCAGGCGGCCGAGCATCCCGTAAAGAGCGCGAGCTTCGGCAATGGCTGACTGGCGCCCGCGCGAGAAAGTATCCTCGCAGCAGCTAGGCGTGATCTCTGTCAACACGTCAAGAACGCGGGAACAAATAGAGGGGCTGGTTTCAGGGCTGTCATGTGGTTAATTGTACGCCTACTTGGAAGGGGGCAGGCGGTCATCTGAAAAAGTGTTTGCTGCTAGCTCCTATTTCCTGCCAGGATTTTTTGCCATAGCGCGCTAGGAAGCTGCGCATAAGCGTAGCCGATGCCTGCGCTGGGGCCAATCTGCGCACGCCTTCAGCGTGAAGTTCCCCACGGTCGAGAAGTTCAAGCATCTGATCTGCGGTGACCGTAAAATCCTTGCCCACTGCGAAGACTATCTCCCCATTGGCGGTCCGCATCGGAAAACTCACATCA
>Ga0137371_10001746_pt1 | contig 17264 bp, 17 predicted proteins | sample SagtaG_7_FD_104919 | JGI IMG/M metagenome (GOLD analysis project Ga0137371, IMG submission 104919) | Vadose zone soil microbial communities from Sagehorn Ranch, Mendocino, California, USA - Sage1_R_40_16 metaG | ecosystem: Environmental > Terrestrial > Soil > Vadose zone | place: USA...
CGCGAGGAACGCCTCGTCGGAGTGGGCTCCGATCAGAAGCCTGACGAGCTCGCTCGGTGGGGCACCGCTGTCGTACTCCACCCATGCTGCCGCCAGCGAGGCGAACTGGGCGTGCGCGAGCAGCTGCGCAGCCTCCCAATCAAGAGAGGGGAGCAGGTGTAGGAAGTGTGGCAGGCACAAGGCCGAGGGGCGCACGATGGCTGCACGCACCTGGCTGTCGGTGAGCCCCAGCGGCAGACCGCGGGCGATCCAATCGGCTGCCGTCTCCTGGTGCTTGCACGCTAAACACGCAGCCTGCGGGCGTATCCGGTCGGCCAGCATCCCTGGCAGCACTGACGCTTCACGCGCTACCGACCTCAGCAGGTGGGCAGCGGGGGCGAGCAGCTCCCGGTACACCGTCGACACGAGATGGGGCGACGCGATGGCAACGAACTGGCGGGTGTGTTCCGGACAGAAACCGCGTGCCTCCTGCATGCGTTGGATGATCGACGGCTCGTTGTTTTGCTCGATGAGATACCAGGCGAAGAACCGGTCAACCGCGGCGTGTGCGGCGCGGCAGACGACACAGCCGGGTTCGCGCGCCAAATGCAGGAGCTCGCTGCGTTGGATGTTGTCGGGAATGGATCGACCCATGATCTGTACGTCTCGCCTCCCTGTTTCTCTTGGGCACCCGGACGTCTCGGCGCAACTTCGTGCTTTTGCGGCTTCGAAGAGACGCCCACGATCCGGCCTAGCTCCGCTTGCTACTCTTGCGTAGGGAGCGGGCGAAGGCCCGGCAGTACGCGATCTGCGCATCGCCCCGACACACGGCAAGTGCCTCTTTGTAGCGGCGAAGGCAGAGGAGTGCCTCGACCTTGAACGTCCAGGCGGGCATCGCCCGCGGGTTGAACGCAAGCGCCCGCTCGCTGGAAGCTCGCGACTCTTCGTGGCACGCAAGCTTCCAGCAGGTGTGGACCGCAGTACAGGTCACTCCCCATATCGCCACTACACTGTTCCTTGATCGACCATCATGGCGCCACCGCGTGCTGCACGCTCGCCCACCAGTTAGACCAGCGCACGCCGCCACGCATCCGCTTCCTCTCGATGCAAGAGTCCACGGCGGAGCGCGTCGCGCTTGAGCGTGTAGCTGCGCAGATCGTCGGCAAGGTCCTCGAGCCGTCGCACTTGCTCGCGCAGCAAGAACTCGGCGACCGCTCTGCGCTCGATGGTCCCGTCGACGCTGTCCTCCACGTGGGCGAGTGTCGCCTGGAGATGGGGGAGACAGAGCCCTGCGGAGGATGCGTAGTCTTCCCGGCCCTCCGCCGTGACCAGACGTGTGAGGAGTTGCTCGACCTGCTCGGTGGCTGTCTCACGCACGAGGCGGCACACGGCACACGTTGCGGTGCCCGCGAGGAGCGCCGCCAGAGGTGCCGCCGCGTGCTCGAGCGTGCGCTCAATCAGACGAGACAGCTCGACTGCCAGCGTCTCGATGAGCGGTGCATAGCCCTCGCTGATCCCTTGTGGCGAGGCCATCTCCTGATACTGCCACGTATGCACGGGGCACAAGCCGCGCTCGGCCGCGAAGGCACGCTGTGCCGTGGTGTCCGTGGCGAGCGTGTATTGCCAGTGCGCGAAGAACGCAAAAAGTGCCTGCCCCTGTGCCGCACAGATTGGACAGGTCCGCGTGCGTGCGTTTGCTTGCCCACCGCCAGCCCTGCGGGCCGGAGATCGGCCCGCGGCAATCGCCTGATCGATGACGCGCGGATCGGCGGTTGCCGGTTCTGCCGCACTACGCGCGGCAGACAGGGGTGCCTGGGCCAGCAGCGACGCACGCAAGGACTCCATGGTCCGCCGCAGCGCGAGCACGCTCCCAGGCGGCTCGATCTCACCGTCGGCCGATGCCGGGGCGAGCGTCGGGTCTGCCTCAGCCAAGAGGCGCAGGGCCCGATCCAGGACGGACACGAGAAAGGTGCGTCCCTGCGCCTCGGTGAGAAAGGCGGTGAGCGCCTGCTCGAATGGGGCGAGCCCACTGCGATGGATGCCGATATCGTCGTGGTTGAGCTTCGCGGCCAGCCCATCGCGAGCAGAGAGCGGATAGAGGTGAGCAGTTCCTGCCCCCACTAACTGCTCCACACGCATCTGAATGTAGCCCAGTACTTCTTCGCGATCCGTGTCGCCAAGCATGTCCATTTTGTTCACGACAACGAACAGTTGGCGCACCTGCCCTCCAATGTCGACGAGGAAGCGTTCCTCTGCTTCCGAGAGCGGTGCCTCGACGCTCGTCACGAAGATCACCGCAGCCATCTGCGGCAGAAACGCGTAAGTGGTCGCAGTATTCTCGTGGCGCGTCGATCCGATGCCGGGCGTGTCGATGAAGTGCAGGCCGCGTCGCAGGAACGGCAGCGGCAGCTCCACACGCGCTTCAAGGAGCCCCTTCTCGTTGCCAGGATTGCCGCGTTCGGTGATAAAGGCCGCCAGCTGCGCTAGCGGGACTTCCTGTTCTAACGTCCACCCCTTGCGGCGGAGTACCACGCGCTCGGTGGAACCGTAGCAGAGCGCGGTGATCGCCGATGTCAGGGGCAAGAGTCCCGTGGGCAAGAGATCGCGCCCGAGTACCGCGTTCATCAGCGTACTCTTGCCGCGCTTGAACTGGCCGACCACCGCCAGATTGAAGCGATCTTCGGCAAGCTGGACCACCAGTACCTGGCAACGCTCGGCCGCTTCTCGCGCACCGTGCGCCTGGAAGAGCTGCTTGGCGGCACGGACCGATGCAGCCACCTCCTGCTTCGCGAGCGTGTAGTGCCGTAGGGAGGCGACCTCATCATTGTCAGTGCCTAGTAATGCTCGCTCCACGTGATCACCCCTCTCCTGGAGTGCTGCTTCCGACATCGGTCGGATGACACGCTGCTCGTCGTTGAGCACATCTCGATGCATCCTGAGGGAAGGCGAGGAGTGCGACAAGAGGCTTCATCGCTCAGAGTACTTCGCCCTCCTCAGCTCTGGCAGCGCCGAAGTCGTCGGTGCCGCCGGGTGCCGTCCATCAGTGTGGCCGGTGGTGCGGCCCACGGCTCCACTGATGGCGGTGGTGCCAAACCATCCCCAGCTTTGCTCGCGATAGGCAGCCTGGCAGGAAGGAGCGACAAAAAAAGCTCCTACCACCGCGTCTATCCGCGAGGGAGAAGCCATTAGCCGCCACGTCCATCAGGCGGCGGCAGTTCGGGCGAGCTTCATCGCCCTGCGGAGCGCCTCGCGCCCCTAACTATCATTATAACACGCAGGCCATGCCCGCGTCAACTGCACCTGGCCTTCGGGGTGCGGTTCATTTTTTTGCACAGCTCTACCATTGTGAGCGTGGCAGATTTAACTCATCCATATATCCCTGCGCATAATAAACTCATCCGTGCAAAAAAATGAACCGCACCCTGGCCTTCGGCACAGGGCAATCGCATCTAAATGAGGAGGTGATAGAATAGGAAAAAGCCGAATGAAAGTGAGGAGAAGAAGATGGAAGGGATCAGCATCCGAGAGCAGTTTGCGACCCTAGAAGACCCGCGAGTGGAGCGGACCAAACAGCATCAGTTGCTCGATATCATCACGATTGCACTCTGTGCCGTAATTTGCGGAGCCGACACGTGGGTGGACATCGAAGCGTGGGGCCAAGCCAAACAGGCCTAGCTGGAGACATTTCTGGTGTTGCCAAACGGCATCCCCTCTCATGATACGTTTGGACGAGTGTTTGCTCGACTCAATCCCGAGCAGTTTCAACGGTGCTTTCTCGATTGGGTGCAAGCCGTCAATAGCGTGTTGCCGATGCAACAGATCGCTCTAGATGGAAAAACGGTGCGCCGGTCGCATGATCGCAGCGCGGGAAAAAAGGCCATTCATATGGTAAGCGCCTGGGCGTCGGCCAATCGACTGGTATTGGCCCAAGTCAAAGTGGAGGAGAAATCCAATGAGATTACGGCCATTCCGGCCTTGTTAGCGCAGTTGGAATTGGCCGGATGTATTGTGAGCATTGATGCAATGGGCTGTCAGACCGCCATTGCCAAGCAAATCAAGGAACAGGACGGGGAGTACGTCTTCGGCTTGAAAGGCAATCAAGGCACACTACATCGCGAGGTGGAAGAGAGCTTTACCCATGCTCAGGCGACCCAGTTTGCTAGGATCGCGCATGATTACCAGAAAACGGTCGACAAAGCGCATGGTCGGCTCGAGATTCGGGAGTACTGGACCATTTTTGAGCCGGAATACATAGCTTATCTCAATGCCGACCAGAGTTGGAAGGGCTTGCGCAGTATAGGCATGGTGCGCTCCCAACGGCGCCTTGGGGAGCAGATCACCCAGGAAACACGCTACTACATCATGAGTCTGGCAGGCTCGGCCAAGACCTTTGCACGAGCGGTGCGTGGTCATTGGGGGATTGAAAATAGCGTCCACTGGGTGCTGGATATCGCTTTTGACGAAGATCATAGTCGCATGCGTAAGGATCACAGTCCAGAGAACTTCGCTGTCCTGCGGCATATGGCCTTGAATCTGCTCAAGCACGAGCGCACTGCCAAGTGCGGTACCAAAGCCAAGCGCCTCAAAGCGGGATGGAGTGAGGACTACCTCTGCAAAGTGCTTACCGCATAAGATGCAATTGCCCTGGCCTTCGGCAGACATTTGGAGATAAGAGGAGGAGGTGATAAAATAGAAAGAAAGTTCTAAAGGAGGAGGAAGAAGATGGAATGGTATCGTAACGATAAAGCCGCAGTAGCAGAGGCGTTGAGACGGGGCGAACGCCCGGATTTGGCCACGACGATGGCCAGTGGCCCCTTGGATGAGTTGGTGGCCTTACACGAGGAACTGGGGATCTTGGCAATCTTAGACCAGGTCGAAGTGCAGCGAGAACGGGCGGGCGTGCCCGATACGTTGCTGGTGCGCACGCTGGCGACATTGCCGTTTGTGGAGCAAGCGTCCTTGAGTGGGGGAAGCTCGGTGCTCTTCCGCGAACCGGCCGTGTTATTGCAACTGGGATGGGCGCCGGTGCAGATTCGTGCGGGCAGTAATGGGCGGCATCGCCATCCCCAAGGAAGGCAAGAGGACTCTTTGCCCTGTCATCCCGATACGTTGCGGGATGCGTTACGGCGGGTAGGTGAGGCCGCCTGGCGCAAGGCGCAACAGCAGGGAGTGCGAGCGCTCTACAAGCGGCAGTTCGTGCGTGGCAAGGTCTACGCCGTGGATGGCAGCGGGTTGGGAGATGATCTGCGCTTAGTGGCCCTGGTCTGTGTCTCGGCCACGCGCCCGATCATCGTGGCCTGGCGGCTACTTGCGGGACCGGCGTCCGAGAAAGGCAAGGAGGCCCAGGTCACGCGCACTAGTGGAGCAAGTCTTGGAGGTGGCAGGGCCGCAGGCGATCCGCTTACTGCTCGCCGATGCGCTCTATGCCGATGGTCGGCTGCTGGCCTGGCTCAAGTACAGCAAAGGGATTGATGCCCTGGTGCCCTTGCCCGAGGATCGGCTGCTGTACCAGGATGTGCAGGGACTGGCCAATGCCCAGCTCATTGACTGGACCCATCATCGCTATGTGCGCACGGTGCAAGGACACAAGCAACTGCGCGAGGTCGAGGTCACGGCGGCCAGCGAACTCTCCAGTTGGGACGGCTTCACGGAGGCAGCCGCCACCTATGGCGTAGCGGATGCCAAACTGTGGGCGTGACTAATCCGTGACGTAACGACGCTGGAAGCGGCCCAAGAGCCACCCCTGGGCTTGGTGAGCACGCGCACGTGGCGTGACGGCTTTGCGGCCTTGCAGGCGTTCCGCCCCCGCTGGCATATCGAAGATGATGCCTACCGCGAACTCAAGGAAGGATGGGGATTGGAGAAACAACGCTGGGGACGGGATCTGGCCGCGGCGCGTGGGCGCATCACCTTGACCTGTCTGGCCTTCAACACCGCGCAAGTCTATCGCTTGCAAGCTGGAGAGCGTGTGGCGACGATGGCCATTCGGCAGCTGCGTCGGCTGCGGCAGCGCGAACTGGGGAACGCCCCAGCGGTGATCTACCTTGCGGGGTGCTATGGCGTCTTTGCTCTGGAAGAATTACTCCGCCTGCTTGGCACTCCTGTCCGGGAAAGTCTCCTGCCCACCGTCAAGCAGACCTCTTCTCCTGATGCTCCTACCTAATTCCTTATCTCCAAATGTCTGGCATACCTCATTTTTCATGGTACTTTTGGAGCAGAAAATACGGACAATATCTAACCTCATTCCTCATCAAGCGGCTTCTGAAGCCCTCCGCATGCCGACGCTCAGCACCTAAATTTCGTCCAAAATCGCGCCAGAAAGAGGAAGTCCGGATGAGCTTGTCAAGGAGAGAACGATGATCCATCCTGAGAGAGAAAGTACTGTTTCGATAGCTCTTCAAAGGAGGATCACCATGTCTGAGTCTACCACACCTCTTGACTCCCTTTTTAGCCCCCATGCCAGCTTGGCCGCCCGCGGCATCTTCGACATCGTGCGTCGAGGCGTGCAGATCGCACAAAAGACCGTCAAAGATAGCCCACAGGACAAACTGATCGATATTCTGATGACCTTACTCTCGGGTGCCCAGAGCCTCGTGCAGATCAATACGCTTCTGCGCTCTGATCGGGCCTTGCAGCAGAGTGTGGGTCGGCAGCGCTGCTCTGAACAATCGGTCGCGCAGCAAACGCTGGATGCCGCGACCTCGGAGAACGTGGATCAGATGCAACAGGTTCTCACCACGCTCTTCCGTCAGCACAGTCAAACGGCTTCCCACCCCTACCGCTCCGACTGGTTGATCCTGGATGTGGATCTGACCGGCATGCCCTGTGGGAAGAAAGCCGAGAAAAGCACCAAAGGCTATTTTAGTCAGCACCGTTCTCGCCGAGGTCGAAAACCTCGTCGCGTGTTGGCAAGCCAGTATGGCGAGATTGTGGTCGATGCGCTCTACCCAGGCAACACGCTCTTGCTGGGCGCGCTGCCCAGTCTGATCGAGATGGCAGAGCAGGTACTAGCTTCGACCCCGTTCAAGCGCAAACACACCATCATCCGCCTGGATGCCGGTGGCGGCAGTGTGGCCTCCCTCAATAGCTTGCTTTCTCGCGGTTATGCGGTCGTGAGCAAAGATTATTCTGCTCAACGGGTGAGTCGTTTGGTCAAGAGCGTGACCCAGTGGGTTGACGATCCGCAGCAGCCTGATCGGCAGGTGGGTTGGGTGAGGGAGCAAAGCCTGGATTATGTGCGTCCGGTCCGGCGTCTGGCCGTGCGCTCCAAGAGTAGCAAGGGGCGTTGGCAATCTGCGGTCCTGCTGTTTGCTGGGCTTGATGACCACGATATCCTCACTCTGACGGGAGAGCCACTGCTTTCGGATGAAGCCACGATTATGAGAGCGTTTCTGCACTTCTATGACCAACGGGGAGGAGGGATCGAAACGAGCTTCAGCGAAGACAAGAGCGGTTTGGGCATCACGAAACGCAACAAAAAGCGGTTCGAGGCTCAACGCTTGCTCATGCTTTCGGGGACCTTGGCACATAACCTGCTGATCTGGTCGCGACGCTGGCTTTGCCAGACCAGCCCAGAGCAGGCCGGTCGATTGCGGCAGTACGGGATTAAACGAATGCTTCGTGATCTTTATCAGATCAGCGGCATCCTCTCGTTTGACAAGCGGGGACGGCTCCGCGTCATCACCCTTCAGTCGGCCTCTTCGCTTGCTAAGCTCATGCTTGTCCCACTGCGTCAGCTCCTCGCTCCTTCCTCCATTGTCGTTATTTTGGACAAAACTTAGGCAGCAAGTCCATTACTGCGCCTAGCGGAAAGCTCAACAACACGGTTTACCTCCTTCCAGTGAATTATGGGTACCTGCGTATTCATGATGAGGAAAACCTAAGCAGCTTTTAACTGAACGAGTTGCCAGTTGAGGTGAGGCACTCGCTCAAAATCACGATCTATCGTGAGAAGCGTCAGGTCATATTCTAATGCGGTTGCGGCAATGAGGTATCAATATCGCCAATATCTTGATGCAGAGGTCTGAGAGTACGACGGATATCAGCGTAGCGTTCTAAAATCGGGTAGGTGAGAGGATAGGGGTACACCTCTTCGAGAAGAGCTTCTAAATTGGTTTTGTACGTCCGAAACTCGGCAAACTGTTTGACATACTCGGCCACTTCCCCATACACCAGAATACTGGTTGCGGCTTCTTCTTGCTCAAGAAGGGGTGAGACCAGCTCTGTCTGGCAAGAAGATATCCCGCAATCACAGACGTATCAAGCAGGTACTTGGTCATAATGCAAGCGGTGGAGTCGGTTTGCTGCTATGCCTGATCCGATCAAGGTCTTCCTCCATATGTTCTGACGGTAAATCTTTCCAGGCACCAGCTAAGGCTAAGACTTTTTCAACAGGCTGATGTGATTTGCGGCGTGAAAAAGTCCTCCCAAACGTCCACTTGCTTGTCTGTCGGTGCTACAATGGGGTAGAACGGAACACAAGGATACAAACAGGCAGAAGGAGGAAACTACACATGGATTATCTCACGATAGGCGAGTATACCGTGACCTTCGACGAGCAAGGAGCCTCGATTGAGCGAGAGCGTCCATGTGCAACTTATCGTATCACGGTGGCCACGGCGACCAATGCAGTCGATTTCATGAGACACCATAGAGGTCTCTGCTTCGCCATGGTGAACAATCGTCCAGAGGACTTGGCGGTATACAAGCGGCAAGACCATGTCAAAGGCGGCGGGAGATGAAAAGCTTTGAAGAATTGAGGTCGATGCTTTCCAGAGACCTTGCTGAGTTGAGGAAGCTTGAAGAGAGCCGATTTACTACCATTGAAGAGCGCCATACCAAGGAACAGGACATCGGTCGGCTCTGCTATGAGGCAGAGGAAGACCTGGGCACCTTGGAACTGAACGCTCTGAAGCGGACAGTGGGTCTCGGCGAAATCCAGTGGCGAACCTATAAAGCAAAATTTATCGAAGGGAGTTCTCCCGAAGAACTCACGTAGGGTTTTCATCGGAAGTTGGAAAACCACCAAACTGACGGACTTCTCATCAGAAGACGTCTCTCTTTATACCTGTTGAGAATGCCAGTCTCGATGTGCAGACCGGAAATATCTTGATAATCCTCCACATTGCGGGTCACTCTGCTGAGATCGTGTTCAAGAGCCATCGCGGCATTGATGAGATCAAGTGCCCGCGCTTTCACCCGTTTTCCCTCGTGTTTAAGCTGTTCACGAAGCATGGCGCACCGTTTCGCACACGTCAGCGAGAAGGGAAGAATGGGGATGGTCTTACGAAAGGCTTGAAATTTGGCGTGTGCTTCTTTTAGGTTTGGGCTTCTCAGGACTCCCTGTCTCATCGCTCCTCCAGTACCGCCAGAACTCCACGTCAGAGATCACCATGCACCGCATGAGCGATATTCGAGGCATGGGAAAGCACACGACTCATGGCATTGAGCAGGTCGAGATGGATTTCACTTGACGCTAAACTCGGTAATACCCCAGAGTGCAGGCGACGGAGGTGTCGCAAATGGAACTGCCGCTTCATCTGACTCAGGTATCGTTTCCGAGTCAGGAACTCGGCGGCAAGGGTCGCGTCCTGAGCGGCGAGTGCGGCTAAGGCCTGCTCTAGTGCCGCAGTCACCTCCGCATGGTAGGTGACCAGATCACTCCACCCTTCGTCAGAAAACGCGATCCGGTTCCGGCGTTTGCGACGAGCCAGGCGCATGAACTGCTTGTCGATGATATCGCCAATGGCTTCCAGGTCCGTGATGGTGTAGAGCAAGGCGATCTCACGGCGTGCCTGCTCCTCGGTCATCTTGTCCTCATCGAGTTGTGTCAGATAGCGCTTAATGGCTGCCTCCAACGCGTCGAGTTGGTCGTCGAGTGCGTCCATCCGGGTAGGGATCGTCATCCCCTGCTCCTCAAAGGCGTGAATGCTCTGCCGCAGCATCTCCGTCGCGAGATCGGCCATACGTAGCACCTCGCGCGTGGCCTGACCGAGTGCGACCGCTGGTAGTGCGAGGGCTTCAGGGTCCAGGTAGCGCGGCCCGGTTATCTCCTTGCTCTCGCGATCAGGCAGGAGTGCCGTCACCAGACGTGTCAAGGGTGCTGCAAGTGGAAGAAAAATGGCCGCCAGGGCCAGGTTGAACCCCAGGTGCGCCAGGGCTACCTGCAGCGCTGGCTCGAGCCGCACGTTCGAGAGCAGAGCGGCCAGTGGGCCAAGTACCGCCAGCGCTACGACCGCACCAGCGAGCTTCGTTCCAGTATGCAGCAGTGCCAGCCGTCGACCAGCGACCGAGCCTCTCCCCAGCGCGGTCAGCAAGGCAGTGACGGTAGAGCCAACATTGGCACCGAGCATGAGCGGCAGCGCCGCCACGAGCGGCAGCGCTCCATTCGCCACCAGCACCAGGACCACGCCAATGGCCGCGGCACTAGAAGCAAACGTGATAGCCAGTACGACCCCGATCAGCGCCAGCACCAACGGCGCTCCCGTGAGCGTCCGCAATACCTCGGCGGTGATGGAACTGGCAGCGATGGGCGTACTCCCTGCCTGAAGCGCTGCCAGACCCAGGAGCACCAAGCCAAACCCAAAGAGTGCCTGGCCACCATCACGCAGCACCGTGCGGCGCGTGGCCATGGCAGCGGTAGCGCCGACTCCTGCGAGCACCACAGCGTAGTCGGTGATGTGAAACGCCAGCAGTTGCACGACCAGTGTCGAGCCAACATTGGTTCCGAGGACCATGATGACCGCCGCCGGAAGTTCCACGAGTTGTGCACTCACCAGTCCCACCAACAACGAGGAGGTGGCACTGGAGCTTTGCGTCAGGGCAGTGGCGAGCACACCGACGCCAAATGCGGCGAGTGGACGTCGTGCAAGGGCCATCGCGGCCCGTCGTGAGCGCCCTCCTGCAGCGCGCTGCATACCATCCGTGACCACGCGTATGCCGTAGAGGAGCAACAGCACACCGCCCAGGAGTAGGCCCAGGACGGCAGTCGGGTTCGTGGTAGCAAACAGCACCTGCCTCACCTCTCTCCAGTCACGACTAGGTACGATGGACAAGAAAAAAGCTTCTAGCTGGAACCTCAGAGGGGCATACTGGTAGAAGCGATCAGCCGAGCAGCTCAGCAGAAACGCCAGCTTCATGGTAGAAATATTAAGCCAATGTTAAGAGAATGTTAAGAGAATGTTAAATGCCATTATAGCAGAGGATCCGCTCTTGAGCAAGCAGAACCACGAAGATCCAAAATACTTGACAGACTCAAAAAGTCAACACCATTCACCGTGATTATTTCCTCGACAGTAGCACATGCTATGCTAAAATAATTGTTCGTCGAGTAATTCACGGTGTGATTTGTCTCAGCAAGAAGAAAGATCGCTCGATGCCCCAACACCTTCCACGTATGGACGCGCGCATAGCCAGGTGGCCCATCAAGAAAAAGAAGAGGCTGAACGCTTACCGACAGCTGCTCACTTTCACTGTCCCTTGTGTTCCTCTCAGGTTTTTGCAACACAGCCAACTTGCCACCGTCGTACATTACGGCGGAGCCGGGAAGATGGTCACCGCTGTACATGTCGGCATCATACCCTTCTTCAGCGACCAGCCCTTCTGGAGCCATCACTACACCTCGCTCGGCGTCATCTCCCCGCCCATTCCCATTAAAAGTGTGACAGCAGACCGCCTCGCCCACGCCATCGAACAAGCCACCGGAGATAAAGCGATACCCGAACGAATGAGGGCGCTCAGCAAACAGGTACGAGGGGAGAAGGGAGTAGCAAAGGCGGTAGAGATTATTCAGCAAGTGGCAGCGACACGGTAAAGGTTGAACCATGCCCGATCTTACTTTCAACCGAAATTTTCCCGCCATGAGCGCGCACTACCCAATCCACGATAGCCAACCCCAATCCATTGCCGCCAGATGTTCTCGAACGAGCAGGGTCCGTGCGGTAAAACCGTTCAAAAATACGTTCGAGATGCTCCTGTGCTATGCCAGAGCCGGTGTCGCGAACGCTCAGGTAAGCGGTGGTGTTGTTGATTCCAACATTGAGCGTCACCTGTCCGCCAACATCCGTATAAGCAATCGCGTTATCGATGAGATTCATGATGACCTGCATCAGCCGGGCATCATCGCCCACTACTGCAACAGGCTCTTGCGCATGCACCTCCATGGTGATACCCCGTTCGCTTGCTAATAGTTCGATCGTTGTTGCAACGTCAGTAGCGAGGCGATCCAGCCGGACTCGCTCGCGTTCGATCACGATCTTTCCCTCGTCAGCCGCTGCCAGTACAAATAAATCGCCGATCAGATCGCCCAGGCGTTCGGCTTGCACGTTGACCTTGCGCAGTGCCATGCCATATTCTTTGTCATGAGAGGAAGGATTCCGTGTAAGCACAACATCCGTCATGCTGCGAATGGCTGCCACGGGTGTGCGCAGTTCATGAGATACGTCCGCGACAAAGCGTCGCTGGCGTGCAAATGCCTCATCCAGGTACTCAATCATTTCGTTGAAAGTCAGCGCGAGATTCTGCACCTCATCTCTGGCGCGTGGCACTGGAACACGTTGGTGCAAGTCGCCAGCTTTGATGCTCCGTGCAACGCGGGTTAACCGGGTAATAGGCGCGAAAGCGCGTGCTGCGAGCCAGTAGCTCACAAAGATGCCAAAGAACAGGACGAATGGCATGGCAATGAGCAGCTCAATAATCACGCTCGTTAAGGTAGCATCTAAGGGTGCGAGCGATTCCCCCGCCTCGACGACCCCGAAGATGCGGCCATGTTCGATGAGAGGAACGCTATTCAAATGGATGCTTTGTCCATCGGGTTCTGTCATCGCTCCCAGCCAGGAAATGCCCTGCAAGGGCTGGCTGAGGCTACTCGCAGACACCTGGAGGCTGCGAAAGTCGGGGGTCGCATAGACGAGTTGCCCTTGCGCATTATAAAAGCGCATCATGGTTCTGAGGTCCGCGTCGATATATGTTTCCTGGTGCTCCACGTTGATTTGTACGTCATCGCTATCAATCAACCAGGGCAATGCCGCCTGAATATCTTGCAGAGTCAGCGTGTAATCATCGCCTGGAAAGCTTGCCGCGATTTGCTGCGTATGCAGTTGCAGTGCATTGTCAAAATTCGAGGTCATCGAGGTGCGAAAGTTCATGTAGAAGATAGTCCCAAAGAGGAAAAGCAGCAAGGTCAGCACCACAATGTACCAGAGTACCAATTGCACGCGAATCCCTGGGGGCAAGCTATGCCGTATCATCCTGATCATGGTTAGGCTCCTTGAGTTGATATCCAAATCCTCGAATAGTCTGAATAACGTCAGGTTCTCCTTGCTCGCACAGTTTGCTTCGCAGGTAGCGGATATAGACATCGATCACATTCGAGAGGCTCTTGGAATCAAAATCCCAGATATGTTCCGCAATCATCGCACGGCTCAGTACCTGGTGTGGACGGCGCATCAGTACCTCTAGCAACAAGTATTCTTTGCGTTTGAGGCTAATCTGGCGCGTGCCTCTGTATACCTCGTGCGTCGTCGTATCCATTACAATATCTAGAAAGCGCAACTGCAGTGTCTTAGAAGAACTCTCACGTCGCAGCAAGGCCCGCACTCGCGCCTCAAATTCACGAAAAGCGAACGGCTTCGTCAAGTAGTCGTCCGCGCCAGCATCTAGTCCGGTGACCCGGTGATCAATCTCATGGAGCGCGGTCAGAAACAAGATGGGAAACATTCGCTTGCGTTGGCGCAGCTCTCGACACACTGCAAATCCATCGAGGTGTGGCAGCAGGATATCTAAGACCAGGAGATCATAGGGAACGGCTAACCCGAGAGATAAGGTATCTTCGCCATCCGTCACAAGATCAACCGCATAATGGTTTTCCTCCAATCCTTGTTTCAGGCTCGGCCCCAAATCCAAATCGTCTTCCGCAACCAGGATACGCATACGTTACTCCCTAAGAAAATTTCGAGTGCTATCGAATCCAGCAGAGGTTCCAGGTAGTTCAATTTTTTCAACTCTTCTACCCCTGGTTTCTTCACGCAGTTTCGCCCGGTTGTCACAAAAGTACTATCCCATGTTTGTTTTAGGAGGGCAAGCAGTGTGATTCATCAGAACTTCATCAAGATACAGTAGGATGAACAGGAATTCTGCTTGGAGAGACATCAAATGCAACACTAGTTTGGGGGAATTGTGTACAGGGATAAGCAATATCCAGATTTGTCGATACAGCCTCGTCTGAAACGGGTCAAACTGGTGCAAATGACACCTGTATGTATACCTGCACCGGAGAACGAAAGCAGCGTGACGCTCATATTACCAGTGCCACGAACATTACCAGTGCAACAGAAACCAGCCTGGCATACCTTTTTAGGGCCTCCTCTGGTAAAGGGAATGCTTGGGCTGCTTATCGGAATTGGTTTACTGGTGGCAATCTCTCATTTTGTTGACTTTCCTACGATCATTCATCTCATTCAACAGTGCCTGACAACGCCTCAGGGGGTCCTGTTAGCACTCTTAGCAAGTCTGGCCTTCGTGCTGGCGTTTTCGATTCGTGCCATGCGCTGGAAGCTCTTCTTAAACCCCATTGCGAAGGTTCGTTCCCTCACCATTATTCAACTCTTCCTCGTCGGCGTCTTTCTCAATTTCCTGTTGCCCATCCGCGCCGGCGAACTGGCAAAGAGCCTGGTGCTCAAACGCAAGATAGGTATTCCCCTCAATCAATCGCTGCCTACGATCACTATGGACAAGGCATTTGATTTGTTGCCCGCACTCTTTGTGATGGCGGTGGTCCCGTTCGTGGGTGTGCAATTGGACATCAAGCTCTGGACGGTATTGGTGATCGCCAATGGATGCCTGCTTGGACTGGCACTCTTTGTCACTCTCGCTGCCTGGAAACGTACTGTCGCTATTGGCCTGCTCCAACGAGTGACGGGGATGCTTCCCAGGACCGTTGGAAGCAAAATAGAGGGCTTTCTCACCGGCTTTGTCGATGCCCTGCTGCTGAGCGCGAAAAATCCCAGAGCGCTGCTCTCGGCAGTCCTGCTGACCTGTGTCGCTGTGACCTTTGATGGTCTGTACAATTACTTCGCCTTCTGGACGATTGGGTACCACATCACCTTTGGGGAATCCCTTGTTGGATATCTGCTGTTCAATATGTTCTACATCCTGCCCAACCCACCAGGACAGGTCGGCAGTAATGAAGTGGTGGGGCTCCTCATTTTCACCGGACTGCTGCATTTGGCGCCCGAGAAGGTGATCGCGATGGCCGTGTTCTTCCATCTCTGGTCGGGTCTGCTCATGTGTGTGATGGGGATGGCATGTTTAAGTTCGCTGGGAGTCTCTTTCTCCCACACGCTGAAACTTCAGACGGCAAGCCACCTGGAATAAGCACTGCAAACCGCCATATGGACGACATTGAGCATAGAATGTACTGGTTGGGGAAAGGATACAATGATGCCATCGCAGGCTGAACAGATGCCTTGCATACAGAACACGGACATTCCAGAGCAACAGCGACAGGAAGCAGCAAGAAAGAAGCTTGACATTCAGGAATACATCTCCTCGGGGTTGACGAGACTCTGCTTACACACTGGGGAGCGGATGAACCCCTCACACCTTGTCAGACTGAACCATGCCATCAACTTCCTTGAAGTGGGACAGTGGTTGAAGGAGAACGGCTACAGCTTTCGCAACGCACCTCGCTTTCGAGACCGAGGTGACCTGTATACCGCTCTTGCACGTAAGATCGAGCAGGAGGTCGTTCTGTATCTCGAATTTGGTGTCTGGCAAGGAGCATCGCTTCGCACGTGGAGTCACTTGTTGCGAAACCCCCTCTCTTCACTTCACGGTTTCGACAGCTTTGAAGGCTTGCCTGAAGCCTGGGACAGATTTCCCAAGGGGACATTTGATGTCAAAGGGGTGCTGCCGCAGTTCGATGATCCCCGCATTATCCTTCACCAGGGCTGGTTTCATGAAACGCTTCCCGATTTTGTGTTGCCTGCGCATGAGCGTCTTTTGCTCAACCTTGACGCCGACCTTTATTCGTCAACCAGGTATGTTCTCGATACATTAGGGGCTCTCGGCGTAGGCAAGTTCTTTTTCTTTCACATCTTGACCCAGAAATTTTTCCTCTACCCGCTCCTTTGCTCGCTTCATATCGTCAGCACATCCCTCCGATACCATCGGGTTTTCTTCTTGTCCTATGCGTTTATAGAACAACTTTTGGGTTACGAGGCCAGCATAATCAATGGTACAGCGATCTCTAACTCTCTTATATTCCTGATATGGTTCAGGGTATGTGGGATACTCAAACTGCAATTCGTCATAGGGAATTTTGCTATCCAGACGAAGGTTATCCCACATCCAGTCCGGAATAAAAGATGGATCGAAATCGAAATGGCCATTATGCTCGCCTTCCCACTTTCCAGATCGTTTTCTGTATTTCAATACTATCCAGTTAATTGGTATCCCCGGCAATCTAGTAACAACTGCATGTCCCGCTTCGTGGTATGCAGTAATTTCCAGATCGCTAAAGGAATTCCTTTCCTCAAGCATTACTTCCCTCTTCTTTAAATCATCCTGAACTGAGTCTGCGGTATTCTAGCAAAGTTGCTCAAGACAGAAAAGATAACTAGTACGAATTGGTAGTAAGGGGAGGTGTTGGATTATAAAGCAGAGTCGGACAAGGTTTTTTGTCCGGCATCATCGGGCGGGGTTGAGGCTAATAGCATACTTATGTATAAGCTTTCACCAGAGGCAAAGTAGAGATTACTACACGTTTTAAGAATATTTTTCAAGTAGAGCGGGAGCGGTGAAAATATGGTAGCGTATCCTTTGCTAAGGGTCAGATTGGTAGGATCAGATATCAACCCAATTATGAGCCGTAAAAAACCTACACCCTTAGCAAAGGATACGCTACCTGGCCTTCCATCGATGGATGAAATCGATACAGGCGAGCTGGCCGGTGGGTTCCTTCCATTTTCTTCGCACCGGTCTCTTCTAGGATGCCCGTCGCTACAATCTTCTTACGGAAATTGCGTTTGTCTAAGCGCCGATGCAGAATGATCTCGTAGACCCGCTGCAATTCACGCAGGGTAAATTGCTCTGGTAACAGGCGAAAGGCAATCGTGGTATAATCCAGCTTGCCACGTAAGCGATTCAGGGCATATTGGAGGATGTTCGCATGGTCAAATGCCAGTGAAGGCAAATGATAGACCGAAAACCACCCAACAGTCGCTGCATCATCAGCAGCACGCACGTACAACCGTTCAGCGTCGAGCAAGGCAAAGTAGACCACCGTA
>Ga0137371_10001747_pt1 | contig 17261 bp, 14 predicted proteins | sample SagtaG_7_FD_104919 | JGI IMG/M metagenome (GOLD analysis project Ga0137371, IMG submission 104919) | Vadose zone soil microbial communities from Sagehorn Ranch, Mendocino, California, USA - Sage1_R_40_16 metaG | ecosystem: Environmental > Terrestrial > Soil > Vadose zone | place: USA...
ATGACCCACTTGGGGTCGGGCATTTGTTCCCACAGGTGCCGCAGGCGTGGCGCCATCTTGACCGAGACGGTCCCGGCCACAATCATGAGATCGGCCTGGCGAGGACTGGAGCGGAAGACCTCCGAGCCGAAACGGGAGAGGTCGTACTGGGGAGCAGAGGCTGCAGCGATCATCTCAATGCCGCAGCAGGCCAGGGCGTAACTAAACGGCCAGATCGAGCGAGAACGCGCCCAGTTCTGCGCCCAGTGCAGCATGTCGGCGACGCTGCTGAGTACCGCCGGCTCTTCCTGCTGGCCTGGCATATAGTCCTGCGGCCCTCTTGCCATGCTCAAAGGAACCGGCTTGCGCCTGGTTCCCGAAACGCGCTTCTGTTCTCCATGTTTTTGTTCTTTGCTCATGTTCCAGACTCGTTTCTTCGCTTTTCGTGCGCTTCTTCACTATCTTACAACATTAGTGTATTGCTGGCTCAACTCAGTTGAGACGTTCCAGAGACGTTGGCGTACGGCCACGTCATAGGAGCGCCTGGAAGACGTGGTCTGCTTGCAATTGGCAAAGTACTTTCCACTCACGCACTCGACCGCAGGCTCGGTCGCCAGGTAGAGCGTCGTCTGTGCTCCCTCCTCTGCGCTTCTGCCATCAAAGAAGTAGATCACCTCCGCGATGACATGCAGCAGGCCTTTCGTTCCGTCGTTGAAGTGGGAGACCACATGACCAGGATCAAGCGCGTTGATCGTGACGCCCGTGCCCGCCAGCCGTTCTGCCAGCTCATAGGTAAAGCAGATCTGCGCCAACTTGGATTGGGTATACGCTTTCAAGGCGTTGTAGTGGTGTTCGCCTTGCAGATCCGTAAAATCGATCTTCCCGATTTTATGCCCGACGGCGCTGACATTGACGATGCGCGCTGGTGCGCTGGCCTTCAACACGTCGAGCAGCAGTTGGGTGAGCAGAAAGGGAGCCAGGTAATTTGTCGCGAAGGTGGCTTCCAACCCATCCGACGTCACCTTGCGCTCGGCATTCATTCCCCCCGCGTTATTGATCAGGACGTGAAGCTGGGGGTAGTGCTGTTTGAACTCGTGGGCCGCGCGGCGCACCTCGGAAAGCTCAGAGAGGTCTGCCACGATCAGATCCACCTGTGCGTTGGAGCTTTCCGCTTTGATCTCGGCCTGCACGGCTTCTCCCTTCGCGCGATTGCGGCAGAGCATCACCACGGTCGCGCCCATTCTTGCCAGCTCTCTGGCCGTAACAAAGCCAATCCCTGAACTGCTGCCCGTCACCAGGCACACTTTTCCCCGCATATGGCCCGTTGCCATGATCTGTTCTCCTTTGTATTGTCTGGTGAAATGTTGTTGCTTTCTGGTTCAGACTCCGGCTTCGACGTGCCGTGGCAGACCGAAGAGACGGGCTTTGACCCGATCAAACACCCGAGGGGGTAGCCAGCACGCAAGCAGTGGTAGGCGCCTGGATAAAGGCCCCACCGGGTAGCGAGCCCTGGGCGTTGTGGCGGTCAGCGCTTTGAAGACGGCGCGAGCCATGACCTGGTGGTGGCGCTCCGGCCTCCTCATGCTGCTTCACGAATGTCCGGACAAAGGCACGGTATGCCGCGGCATAGCGTTTGGCCCCTACCGGGGGAAAGGTTTTCAGCATGGCCTCGCTATCCTGCACGAGCTTATCTACAGCTGGCGTGCGAATGCTGCCGGGAGCCACAATCACCACATGGATGCCCCAGGGGCGTAACTCGATACGCAGCGCGTCGTTGATCGACTCAAGCGCGTATTTTGAGGCGCAGAGGGGACCTCCGAAAGGGGTTGTGATTTTGCCTCCGACCGAGCTAATGTTAATAATGCGACCACGGGCCGCGCGGATCAAGGGGAGAAAAGCCTGGATCACCGCCACCTGCCCGATCACATTGATGTCAAATTGCCGCCGTAACTCTTCCAACGGCACTAATTCGATGGGAGCTGTGACCCCCACCCCCGCATTATTCACCAGACCCACCAGTCCAGCTGACCCAACGGTCTCGCGAATCAGGTGGAAGGCTTCGGCAATGGTTCGCTCATCCGTCACATCAAGGGTCACCGGGATCAAACGAGAGGAGGCCGTCTGCTTGAGCATGCAGGCATCGCGCTCCTTGCGCACGCCAGCAAAGACAGTATACCCTGCTTGATCCAGACATAAGGCGCAGGCTTTCCCCATGCCAGAGGATGCGCCAGTCACTAAGACAGCACCAGTTGATGTCTTCATGGAAACAACTCCTTCCTTCTCTACACGACGGGAGACACGGTGGAGAAATTCCTCCGGATTTTCCCGCTGTGTCCAATCTCACAGTCGAAACTGGGTAAAATCGGTGCCGGGTCGGGTCACAAAAGCAGGCAAGTGCTGCAGAAAAGCTTCCCAGGTGATGGTGCCATCGGCATGGCCGGGAACCAGATTGACTCCGGACCGAAAGACACTGAACATGTCCCCTGGAAGCGCCTCTGGCCGTACTCTGGCCTTTCTTCCTCGCAGGCGGAGATAAGTTGCGGCCATCTCCTCGATCGTCAGCACCTGCGGGCCTCCTATATCCGGCGTGTGCCCGGATGGGCCTTGTTCCACGAGTGTCACCAGGCGATCTGCTACCTCGCGGTGATCAATCGACTGAAACTTCATCCCTTGCGGAACCGGCACCTCTGAGCGCGAATCAATGCCAAACGATTGCAAGAGCTTCCAGACCAGATCGTGAAACTGGGTCGCGCGCACGATGGTCCAGGGTAGAAATCCTTCCTCTATGAGCGCTTCCGCTGCACGTTTGGCAAAGTAGTACTTGTAGGTGCTGTGGTCTACTCCGACAATCGAGATATAGACCAGGTGTGGCTTTCCCCCGTCCGCCAGGGCAGCCTGTACCAGTGCCCGCGTCCCTTCGGTATCCGTCCAGGGCTGCTCTTCTCTAAAAAGTTGCTGGCGCAGTGGATGATGGCATCCATTCCTGCAACCGCTGCGCTCAGTCCGGTGCCCTGAGCCAGATCGCCAACGCACACCTCAACCTCAGGTGACACTGAAGAAGACGCGTGGTGGTTGAAAAGACGAACCGTGTGGTGGTGCGTCAACAAACGAGCGACGACTGCCTGCCCAAGCGTTCCGTTTCCGCCCGTCACGAGAATCTTTGACATGCTCATACCTCCTTGCTAATATCCTATATTTCTGGTGAGCTGATCGGCTCACCTCTCTAGATGCTAGTATGACTGGGGAGCGCCCTGAGCAGCGCCCTGAAGAGGCAGTCCCTCCGCATGAAGGCGCCATTCCGCTACAGTCAACCGGAGCTTCTGAGGTTGAGGCCTTCACTTCCACGGCCTGCCTCTTTCGTTCCATGTCTCTTTTCCTCATCAGACGGGAAAGGCATGGCCCACGGCTCCTGTTCCACCTGGATTCCATTGATCACAAAACCGATCAGATGATACCAGCCGACAAGGATCAGCAGTTCCAGGAGTTGGACCGTAGTCCATTCGGCAGCAAGCTGCTCCCAGAGCGAATCAGAGAGCGTAGATGTCTCGTGTAATTCATCAACCAGGCTTACAAGCAGACGGTCTCGTTCTGCCCAGACAGGATCTTGAGCGGTTCCCAGGACGCTTGCACGAAGCTGTTGGGGAGAAAGTCCGACCTCTGTGCCGTACACAACCGCATGCACTCCCCATTCGTATACGCAGCCACAGCGCGCGCAGACCCGAGCAATGACGATCTCACGGTCGCGTGGATCAAGGGAGCTGTGCGAACCGAGCAATCCTGCTCCAAGGGGACGCATCCGATCACTGAGTTCTTTATGCTGCATCAGGGTACGAAACAGCTTGAGCGGCTCCCACTCTCCATGGGGAGGCATCCACTTGGAGAGGGTAGCAGCAATGTCGGGCTCGTAGGGGGGCTGAAGCGGTGGAATACGCGGGGACATAGGTGACGGGTGCATCGTGATCTCCTTCTGTTCTCTCTTACTCATGTTCTGCTGGATTTGCTATGCGCTCCAGATGACGAAGATGGCAATTTAAGTAACATCTGATGACGAAATCAGTGTTCCCCTCGCCAGCCACGTTGGTTTCTGGACATAATAGCCTGAAACGGCAGCGGCAAATGCTTGAAAGTAGGGCCCGTTGGCGTGAGTCTCGAAGGCCGCCTTATCCTCGTATGCTTCGCCAAGGTAGAAGCGATTGGGATTACTTTCATCCTGAAGCAGTTCAAATCTTCGTGTTCCTGGCTCGCTAATACTGGAGTCATGACCATCTCGAAGAGCCGCTTTGATAAAGTCTTGACGATGTTCTGGTTTGATCTCGAGGCCGACAACAATGGCGTACATGGTATATTTCTCCTTTTCTCTCTTCGCTTACGCTTCAGGCGGCATTCCATCAAGCTGAGGGTGCATGGGTGCTGCCCACGGTTCCCAGTTGGCGCTTGATGGTCTCCATGTCGAAGTACTCGTGAACGCGATCAATTTTGCCGTTCGTGATATGGAACACGAAACAGCACAGGAACTCGTAATGCTTCTCAGTGGGTCGGAACGAGATCGAAGGAAAGTCCGCTTGATTGGTCAGCGTGCCAGCCGTGCGGTATTCCAGACAGGCAAAGTCTTCGTTGGCAAACACATTCACCAGGGTTTTGATCCGGTTGGGCGAAGCTGCCCAGTGGTTCGAGGCCAACCTGGCGATCTGCTCTTTCCCCTTGAGTGTGTCTCCAGTAGGGACAATCAGCCATTCGATGTGATCATCGATCATCTCCAGGATTGGGTTCAGATCTTTGCCGAAGAGCGCGTCGAAGTAGGTGTGCATCATCTGCAGATTGTCTTGAATACGCTGCATCCGCGCCTGGAGATCTGTTTCGCGAACGGGAGCAGTGGGCTCTGGTTGTTGTGCTTCAGTGTTCATGTTGGTGTGTTGCATGGTTTCTTTCTCCTTTGGTTAACTGTTTGTGGTGGGATGGTTGTAAATTTTGGACATGAGCGGAAATTCGATAATTCAATGGGCGGCAAAACAAGCAGTAGGATGTAGGAATGGTTTTGCGCCTTGTCAGAAGCTAACTCTTTCCGCTCTGCTGGCCGTTCCTGGCTCCCTGCGAACTCACCCACAGAATTGTCAAAATTCTTCACAATCCGCCCACTTTCATTCCAAATTTACACCCGGTGAGCAGATCAGCTCACTTCACTATTGCAAGTATGAGGAGGGTGCGCCCTGAAAGCGCCCTGAGCAGCGCCCTGAAGAAGCAGCCCCTCCACACGAGATCACCGCGCTGCCACAGTCAGCTGGAGCATTCGAGAGGCCGTGGTTGTGTTTGATCTGGTAGAGCACACATGGTACGATAGCGGCAAAGGTCTCCTGTCGTGCATGATCTTGCCTTAATCGTTGTCCAGGGGAAGGAAAGAGATGAGGAACACGAGACGGATTGATGTCCATCATCATATTGTTACTCCGCAGTATATTGAAGAGCTTGCAAAGGTCGGCGTGGTGGAAGCAGGAGGCTTGCCACTGACACCTTTGGCGCAATGGACGCCAGAAGGTTCGCTGGCGGTGATGGATCGCTATGAGATTGACGCCGCGCTGCTCTCAGTGTCCTCACCGGGAGTGTGCTTTGGCCACGCAACGAAGAATCGCGACATGGCGCGGTCCCTCAATGAATTCGCGGCGCAGTGTGTAGCAAGGTGGCCCCGGCGCTTTGGCTTTTTTGCCGTGCTGCCCTTGCCCGATGTCGAGGCCGCGCTCTCCGAGATCGGCTATGCCCTGGATCAGCTTTCTGCCGATGGGATTGGGTTATTGTCGAACTACGCGGGGATCTATCTCGGTGATCCTCGTTTCGATGCTGTCTTTGCCGAACTGGATCGGCGAGAGGCGGTGATCCATCTTCATCCCACCGTTTTCACCGACAGCGAGATTCCCTCGGCCAAAAATGCGGGTTCACCTATTCCAACATTGCCGGGCTCTATGCTCGAATTTATCTTTGACACCACGCGAGCCGTAGCAAACCTGATCTTCACGGCTACGCTCACAAGATATCCACACGTCCGCATCATTCTCTCACACGCGGGCGGCACAATCCCCTTTGTCGCCAACCGGATGGTTGCGAACTCAGATATTGTGACGGCGTTTTTCAAACAAGTGCAAGCCGGTCAGGTTGCGCCACCATCGCCTGAGATGATTGAGCAATTGACACGGGAGAATCGCGAAGAGGCGTTCAGGCAGTTGCGAGGACTGTATTATGACACGGCCCTTTCGGCCAATGCCCATGTGCTGAGGGCCTTGCAGTTTCTTGTGCCACCCTCACAGATCCTGTTAGGGACCGATTATCCCCCTGTCCAGGAGGTCGGGACTCGTTCCTACTTGAACAAACTTGCCACCTACCCAGACTGGAGCCCGCAGGACCGATCAGCGATTGAGTCTGGAAACGCGCTGGGTCTCTTCCCACGTCTGCACGCTTCCGCATAAGGAAAGCGCGCGGACGAGCGAGTGAGGAACATCACCGGACGAGGATGTCCGATACGCCTCCTGGAAAACGATTTTGCGTTTCTGGAAGTGATGTTGGGGCCGCCTTCCCCTATGCGAGAAAGGGAGGGGATGCGGCGGCCCGGTCCTTAAGTTGCAGGAGCTCTCAGGCGCGAAAGCCGAGCAGATTCCAGTAGACCAGTTGCCAGGCGAGCGCCAGCGCGGCCAGGGCCACCAGGCTATAGTGGACGCGCCACCCTACGCTCCAGAAGCGCCCCCACCACGAAAGGCTCGCAAAGACCACCACGCCCACAGTCAGGACCGCCGAGACGAGCGCCAGGATGAATATGGCAGTGAGCAGGGGCGGCACACCGAAGTAGTAGTCCGGTGGACTGCCGGTGAGTTGCTCGAACAGGAAGAGCAGCAGTCCGATCACGAGGAGCACGTTGAGCGCACAGAGCACCCCGGCCAGCCACCTTGCGAGGTGCGGGAGAAGACCCCAACGTGTGAGAGGAGGCGTTCCCTGCTGATCGGACGGTTGTGGAGGCGACCCTTCACCCTCTGCCTCCCGGCCAGACTGCGGGCTCGGCGCCCCTCGCCTCAGGGTCCTTCGTACGAAGCCAAGTGGCCACAGCAGCAGCGCTGAGAGAAAAATCAGCACACACGCCACGGCCAGCAAGAGAAGAAAGGTGGGAGTCTCGTACCAAGCCACCTTGGTGAAGGCCATAACCGGGTAACTGCTTCTGAACATGAGCATCCCGCTGGGGTCGGGGCGGAAAACGACCGTCTCCGGCCCATCGACCCGCTGAAAGACCCAGGGAGCGACCTCCACAAACGTCACTGGTGGGCCAAAGACCCCAGGAGCGAGGGGGCCAAGGAGCCAGGAGATCACCAGGCGACCGTTGCCTCCATCGCTGACACTGTAACCCCAGATGAAGGAGTCAAGCAGCTTCTCCCAGGTGGTGTAGCTGCGATCCGTCCCCCAGTAGGTGCCGCTGATCTGGCTGATCCGTTCGGCGGACCCGGCTGGCGGCGAAGAGGCAGGTTCTTTGGACGCCGGAAAGTAGTGATCCAGAAACGCCTGCAAGAAGGGGTACGAGAGGAAGTCTGCAGCTCCGCCAAAGCTATTGTAGGCGACGAACACGCCCACATGCTGTTCTGGCAGCAGGGCGAGCAACGAGTAGAAATCAGCGGTGCCACCGGGGTGGACCAGCAGGCGCTGACCGTTGCGGTCATGCACCTCGAAGCCATAGGCCATGCCACCAGGCACACGAGGATCGTTGCTGAACTGCTGCGTCTGCATCTCTTTGGCCGTGGCTTCTTGCAAGATGCGCCGGGTGCCCAATCGCCCGTCCTGCAACTGGGCAATCATAAAATTGGCCATATCGGTCGCCGTTGCGCTCATCGCGCCAGCCGGAGATATCGGAATAGCCTCGAAAGGATCGGGACGATACCCCCCGTTGCTGTAGCTATACCCCTGGGAAAGATCAGCCGAGAGGCGAGCCTCCAGGGGCTGACGGAACGTGCTGGAGCGCATCAAGAGCGGCTGGAAGATGTGTTGCTCGACATACTGCTCGAAGGGCATGCCCGAGACCTGCTCCACGATAGAGCCCGCCAACGTATACCCGTAATTGGAATAGGCGGTCAGTTCACCGGGAGGGCGCACCCGCGCCGGAATATGCTCAGCCAACAACTGGCCCAGCGGCTCCAGATCGCTGGTCGTGCGTGCGGCCTGGAGCCCGGTGTCCCGGCCCTCGAACCCGGCCGTATGCGTCAGCAGATCGGCCAGGGTGATCGGCTTTGGATAGGTGGCCGGGATATGAAACATTTTGAGGTAGGTATTGACATCGGCATGCAGATTCAGCTTGCCTTGCTCGGCGAGCTGCAGCACGGCGGTCGCGGTGAAGAGCTTACTCACTGAGCCAATCCGGAAGAGCGTCGTCTGGGCGTTGACCGGCTTGTGAGCTTGCAGATCGGCAGAGCCATAGCCTTTGGCGAACAACAGCCGGCCATCCTTCACCACGGAGACGGCCGCTCCCGGAATATGATCCACCCGCAACTGCTTGCTGATCACGCCATCCAGAAAGGTCTCCAGCTCGCGCGGATCGCTCAGTCCGGTAGGAGCGGGTGGAGGTGGAGCCGAGCGCCTGGCCTGCACCGGAGCCATCGAGAATGCCTGCAGAAGAAGGCTCACCAGTAAGACCAGGGAGAACAGAGCAGCGCCGCTGTGCTGCGCTCGGAAATGCCTACGATGAATGTGTAACATAGCGATCTCCTTGGGGGGATAAAGCCTTAAACATCATCATGAAAGAGTGTCGTCTCCTATTCGTGTTGTTTGCATAAACATGGACCCTTTCGCGATGCAGGGCCATTTCACCCAGGTTTCCTTATGAACCAGGACTTTCATCTGGCCAGGCGAAGAGCGGCTCCTGCTGCTGCTCAGGGAGCACCTCCTGCACGTTCCATCCCAGCAAGTCCAGCAGCTGCCCGCGCAGCCAGCGCTCAAAGGGACGCTGTGCGTTCGCCAATTCCAGCAAGGCTTGCTGCGGTTGCTGGGCGTGCAGTCTCATGAGCAGGAGTTCGCCCCGCCGCAGTTGCACCAACCAGACCTGCACCTGGCTGATCCCCGCTTGCCGACAGGACGCTTCAAACTGTGCTCGCCGTGTTCCGGCTATGTCCTGAAACAGTCGTCGCCAGCGCTCCTGGGTTGCCGGGCGCAGGGGGCAGACGATCAGCAGGTGCGCCATGAAACCATGCTCCTGTTGCTTCTGTACTCGTCTGTAAACATTTCAGCCATTACACGTCTAGCCTGCCGCTTACGACCAGCCGCTTGAGAAACTCCCAGTGGCGCACCAGTTGCATGCGATCACTGCCCCCGCTTTGATACCAGGTTCTGAGCCAGAGCAGGGCCGTGCTTTCCGAAGCTGTGAAGCCGCACTCGGCAAGTCTCTCCAGAGCCGTCAGGATCGGCTCTAGCTCTGCTGCTATGTGACGCTGTTCATTCATTTCGATGGGTGTATTCATAGTCCTATCCTTTCCACTCAAAGGCCGTATCGAGGATCGAAGTCTCCGTCATCGCAATTATTCTCCTTTAGGCTTGCTTGTTCTCTCTTCGCTTACGCTTGCTGTCTCTGACACAAGATCGACAAAAGCACCTGCCTCAGCTTTGGCTGAGGACTGGGAGGCATGGTGTCGGTGCGCCAGGCCACAAAGCCATCCGGCCGAACCAGCACCACACCCTCAGCCGACATCCCCATCTTCGCCTGCCAGCCGTTCCCCAGGTCGAGCAGGTCGGCATCTGCCCCGATACGGTAGGCCGCAAGAGCGATGCCCAGGTGCTCAGCGACTGCCGCTGCTGCATCCTTCCAGGCCGTTCCATCAGTGCCGGTGAGCAGGACGAAGCGACCATCGAGCAGATCCAGCGTCGAGATGAGCTGCCCCCCCGCTCAAGCCACAGGTGCGGCACGCGCGTCCCGGGCTGCCCGGTGAGTTCTTCTGGCTTCTCCAGCAGTTCGATCTCCTCCGGGGAGGGTGCGACGGCGTCTTCGCAGAGAACGGCCTGAGAACGATACCGATAGCCAGCGATGAGAGCGAAGAGGGGAACTTTTTTCTCCGCGGGGAGCAGTTTGTCATCGCCGCCCTTCGTCAGCAAGGAGGCGGCTGGCCCCACCAGCGACTGTTGGGAAGCGAGCTGACCGACTGGACGGCGCTCGGTCTGGTAGGTGGAGAGCAACTCTTGAGAAGCCTGTCCGCCGATGACGGCAGCGAGTTTCCAGGCCAGGTTCTGCGCACTCTGAATGGCTGTGTTGGCGCCCAGCCCCAGTTTGGGCGGCATGCTATGAGCCGCGTCACCCACCAGGAAGACCCGCCCCTGCCCGAAGTGCTCGGCCACCAGTTGCATGGGCTGCCAGTGCGCGATGTCCAGGATCTCGACGGCCAGATCCGGTTTCCCGATCCCCTTCTCGACCAGCTCCTTACAGTGCTCGGCGGTGTAATCCTGCACGGATTCTCCGAGGGCCGGGGCGTATTGGATCAGAAACATCCCGCGATCGGCATCGGTGATCAGGAAGAACCCCCGGATGCCTGGCCGATCGATGAGGATCGCGTCAGCTTCGTAGCCTCGGATCAGCTCACTCCACTCAGCTCGAAAGTAGACAAAGAGGTAGTACTCATCCAGCGCTCCCAGTCCCTCAGCTTTCACGCCGAGCGCCTCGCGCATACGACTATGAGCGCCATCGCAGGCGGCCAGGTAATCCGCATGCAGCACGGACGAGATTCCAGTCGCGCGGTCTCTGATGGTGGCGGTCACGCCCTGGGAGTCCTGGGTGAAGGAAACCAGTTCAGTGTGGTAGCGCACATCGCCGCCGCGTTGCCTCACCGAGGCCCTCAGCAGCGGTTCCAGCCGACTCTGGGGACAATACCAGATGGGTGGCTCCGGGGTGAGGGTTTCCGGATGGTCCACGATGTGAAGCGCCTCCTCGATAGCCGGGAACTCCTCTCGTTCGGGTGAGGCCAGCGTTTCCTTGCGGAACACCCGCGAGACATGGCTTCCAGCCGCGATCACCTCCGCCTCCAACCCCAGCCCGCGGAACACTTCCAGCGTCCGGAAATTGAGGTTACGCGCTCGCGGATACCACGACACACCGGGACGACGCTCCACCAGCACCGAGGCAATCCCCTGCTGGCGCAGTAAGAGCGAGAGGGGCAGACCGGCGGCTCCGGCCCCCACAATCAAAACCGGGATGTGTTCTTGAGTCATCATGGGATTCCTTTCTTTTTCATGTGTTCAAGTGCTTCACGTCTCTTTTCCTGAGAGAACGCTGAGCCTGTGGCAGTGTGGCTCGACCCAATCGACTGCTTCTCGTCCCCTCTGCTGCAAGTATGACAGGGGGGGCGCCCTGAAAGCGTCATGAGCAGCGCCATGAAGAGTAAAGGCCTCTGTGCGAGATCACCACGAGGCCCTCGTCGAGACAGAGCATGCGGTAAGCCATGGTTGTGTTTGATCTGGGAGGGCTCACATGGTACGATGGCTAGAGAGGGGTCGCTCCCCTGTGAAAAACGGCTGGGGTTTGTGCTCGTCAGAGCGATCGATGACGGACTCGCATCGCAGCAACGCTTGTAGGCGAGCGCTGGCATGCGTGTGAAGCCCTCCTCGTCCAACCGCTGTCTCCTCTGGAGAGGACATGCTATGGGTCTGTTACAACTGGCCGTGTTCGGCCCGCCAGAAGTGTTGCATGACGGAAGTCGCCTCGCCTTTCCCTTACATAAGGCACAGGCGCTGCTGCTCTACCTGGCAGTCGAGGGGGGAATGCATTCCCGCGCCAAACTGGCCCCCTTCCTGTGGCCCGACAGTGAGCCCTCCGTCGCTCGGAAGGTGTTGCGCAACGCCCTGGCCCTGCTACGCCACCTGCTCGATGACCGCGATACCTCACCTGCCCGGCACAGCCATCTGCTCAGTTCGGGTGTGCTGCTCGGCCTGGACCCGCAGGCTCCCTTTGAGCTGGACCTGGACGTGGTGCAACGCGCCTGGAACGAGGCCCAGCAGATCACCATGCCACTTGCCCAGGAGCAGCGCGCCGCCTTGATCGCACAGGTCCAACACGCCCTCACCCGGGTGCGTGGGCCGTTCCTGGACGGCTTCTGGCTGGGCGAGGACGCCCCCTTTGACGAGTGGGTCGAAGAGCAACAGCAGCAGTGGCAGGTGCGCCTGCCGGGACTCTTCGAGCACCTCTCGTCCTGGCAGGAGGAAACCGGGGAGCAGGAGCAGGCCAAAGCGACCCTGGTGCGCTGGCTGGCGCTCGATCCGCTCGCGGAGGAGGCCTACCGGCGCTTAATGCGCGTACACCTGGCGCTCTTAGATCCGACGGCCGCTTTACGTGTGTACGCCACCTGCCGGGCGCGCCTGGCCGAGGCGTTGCAGATCAAACCCTCGGCGGAAACGGTCGCCCTGGCCGAGCACATTCGCGCCAGCAGGGCAGCTCGCTCCTCCACTGCCACGGCGCAGAGTCGACCACCAGCCGAGTTCGTGGCCCCGCTCGTGGGACGGCAAGCCCCCTTCAGCCAGCTCGTGAGGAGCTATCAGCAGGCGCGCGGAGGTCTGCCACAGGCGGTCTTCGTGGAGGGGGAGGCTGGCATTGGCAAAACGCGGCTGGCGCGCGAATGGGGAGCCTGGGCAGACGCGCAGGGCGCTCTCGTGCTCGCCGGGCAGGCTTTCGAGATGGGGGGACGCCTGCCCTACCAGCCGCTGATCGAGGCCCTGCGGCCGCGGTTGGAGGTGGAAAACGCGCCGGAGGACCTGCTGGACGACCTGTGGCTGGCCGAACTGTCACGCCTGCTGCCGGAACTGCGGACACGCTATCCCGATTTGCCAGCCCCGACTGCGGACGAACTGACGGCCAGGGGGCGGTTGTTTGAAGCGGTGGCGCGCCTCTTGGACGCCCTGGCCAGGCGCGCGCCGCTGGTGTTCCTGCTGGATGATCTACAGTGGGCAGATGGTGCCTCCCTCGACCTGGTGCGCTACTTGGGACATTACTGGAAGGAGCATAGCAGCCGGGTGCTGCTGCTCGTGACGCTGCGCAGTGATCAGCTCGAGTTCAACCCGCAGCTTGCTGTCTACCTGACTGACCTGGGGCGCGATTTGCCGGTCAGCCAGCTCCCGTTACAAACGCTGAACCGAGTGGAGACCCTCCACCTCGTGCAGGCCATCGCCGGGGTGGGAGCGCAGAGTACGAAGAGTGCTGGTGAGAGACCTGAGCAAGAGCTGGAGGCGAAGCTCTCCGCGCTGGGCGATGTTTTGTTTACGCAGACTGATGGGCACCCGTTGTACCTGCTGGAAACGCTCAAGCTGTTGCGCGATCGGCAGTGGCTGGTCCCACGGGTGGATGCGGAGGGAGCCTTGCGGCTGGAACTGGCGGTGGAGCTGGCGACCATTGTAGCGCAGGAGCGGTCCGGTGGCGCGCTGTTGCCGCCCTCGGTGCGCACGCTGATCCTGGCCCGTCTGGCCCCACTCTCCCCAGTCGCGCACCACCTGGTGATGGCCAGCGCCGTGCTGGCAACAGCGGCGAGCGCACGGCTGCTATGGCAGGTGGCCGAGATGGGAGTGCAGGAGGGGGTTGGGGCGCTGGAAGAGGCCGTCAAAAGTGGCATCCTGCGCGAGGAGGAGGTCGGGGTGGGCCGCCTGGGGAGCTATCGCTTCTCCCATGACCTGATGCGCGACGTGGTCTACACCGAACTCGGCGCGGCGCGGCGGCAGGTCCTGCACCAGCGTGCCCTGACGCGGCTCGAGGCAGAGGGAGCGCGGGTCTTCGATCTGGCCTATCATGCGAGGGCCTCAGGGCAGGCCGGGGCAGCTTTTCGCTACAGCGTACAGGCAGGAGAGGGGGCGATAGAGGTCTTTGCCGTCGAAGATGCTATCGGGCACTACGAACAGGCGCGCGCCCTGCTGCAGGAGCATGTGCAGCAGGTCATGCCGGAGGCCTCGGAGGTCGAACACCTCTACGTTTGCCTGGGGCGAGCCTATTTCTACCAGAACGCCTGGCAGCTGGCTCAGGAGGTCCTTGAAGAGCTGTTAACTTATGGGAAGCAGCACCAGCTGCCAGCGCTGGCCAGCATGACCTTGAACCGTCTGGCGCTCCTGGCGGTCCATCAGTCAAAGGACCGGTCACAGGTGCAAGCGCTCCTGGAAGACGCCTGGCAGCTGGCCCAGACCAGTCACGATCAGCAGGCAATAGCAGAAACGGAGTGGAACCGGGCCCAGATCACGGCCCTCATGTGGGAGGACCTAAAGAGCGCCCTGGCTCAAGGCGAGCATGCGCTGGAACTGGCACGAGGAATACACCATAGGGAGCTGGAAACCAGGAGTCTCTACTTGCTTGGCTGGATGCATATATTTGAAGGAGACTTTCAGGAGGGCATGGACTGCCTGGAAGCGGCCCTGGCGCTGTATGCGCGACTGAGCAACGAGTCGGCTGCTGCGCGGGAGCTTTCACTTCCCTCCTTTGTCATTGGCGCTCCGCTCACCCAACCCTTGACGAATCGTTCGTCAGAAGCCTGGTGCTGGGCGCTGCTGAGTTTCGCGCAACTGCATGATGGGCAGGTGCAGCACAGCCTTCGCAGTGGCCGCAGGGCACTCGCGCTCTCAAAGGAGAGCAGGAATATCTGGATGCAATTCACCAGTACGCAAGGCCTCGCGCTTGGCTTGCTGGACGCGGGGATCTATGAAGAGGCGCTCATGCTCGCGCAAGAAGCCCTAGCGCTGGCGCCGACCCTCCCTCCGACGATCAACGTCCCGCGCCTTCTGACGGCCCTGGGCAGTGCCTATCACGCCTTGCAGCAGTGGGAAGAGGCGCGCAGCACGCTCGAAGAGGCAGTAGCCCTGGCAGAGCGGCTCGGTCGCGGATTATATCACGTGCCCGTCTTTTCGCAGTTGTGTATGCACTATGTCCTGGCAGGCGAGTGGGAAGCAGCCTACCGGTATGCCTTGAAAGCCATCGCCTTACGCAAAAGCTATGATGCGATATTGATCGCATGGGATTTCTCGCCTCATTTTGAAACGGAGGCCTTACTGCGTGGGGGAGATGAGCGCCAGGCGCGAGAGGAAGTACAGCGACTGGGGGGACGCCTGGGATCCACTCGGCGCGTTCGCCTTACCTATCTGCGGTCGTTGGCAGTCCTGGCAGAGTGGGAGGGGCACGGCGAGCAGGCCATCGACCGCTTGCGTGAGGCAGCGGGGCTGGCGGCAGACCTCGGCTTGCCAGCAGAACACTGGCAGATCCAGGCGGCGTTGGGGACGTTGTATGAGGCAGCGGGCGAGCCTGCGCAAGCGCACACCGCCCGGGCTTCGGCCGCCAGGATCATTCAGGAACTGGCGCAGGGAATTAAGGATGAGACGCTGCGGACACGCTTTCTGGCTGGGCCGCAGATTCACCCCGTGGTGCAGTACGCTCAATCCGAGGCCTCCCCGGTGCCGAACGACCACACAGAGCCGAGAAAGGCGCGTCCTCGTGACGGGAGAGCGTAAAGGACGTCATGTGATATCATCACCACTTCCTCTTGGGATGCGAGAGGACCCCGAGTCAGGTGAGCTTTTGAGCTAGTCCTCAGTACAGCCTACCGCATATGCGTTCCACCGTAAGACAAGGCACGAAGCCGTGGGAAGGGCACCAAGCTTGGCACGAACTTGCGGTAGCTTGTACTCAGCAACAAACTGCGATGAGAGCGGCACGAGGGGGACAGCTGTGGGTGGGAAGTCTGGGTCAAACAAGGGGCAATCGCTGTTTCCAACTGGGCAAGCAGCTCAGTCTCATGGGCAGCGGCAACGAGAAGCAATCCACCAGCACCATCTTGCCAGTACTGTTCAGGTGCTGAGCTTTGTCCGTGATTTTTTTCCCCTCCGAGCGGGGTGCCTTGCCAAGCCATGTGCCGCACGGATGCGATTGAGATGGGTAATGCTGACCAGCACACCGAAGTGGGCGTTCAGCTCTTTCTGAAGAGAGGAGCTTGGGAAAGTTGGCTTCAAGCCACTCTTGGACGGGCTGGTCCCACGCGATGCGCAACGAGATGGTGCGCGTCTCGTGAGGCGTTGACAGAAGGCCTGTTTGTCCATTCAGCTTTCTTCAAGATTCTCACAACACCGCCGAAGCACCTTAGCGACCATTTCCTGGTCTGCTGCCGCGACACCCGAAAGCATCTTTGTTTCTATGCTCTCCATCACCTGATGGGCGGCAACGAGGTGGGCACGTCCACTCTCGGTCAAATGCGTCTGCAGAAAGCGACCATGTTCGGGGTGAGGTTGACGGGCAACAAAGCCAGCCCCTTCAAGACTCTTGATCAACTCGATCATCGTCTGCGGCGTGACAAAACAAGCACGGGCAAGGGACGCATTTGAGGCAAGAGGCTTCATCTCAAGAGCGCTCAGTGCACCATATTGAGCCGATGTCAGGTTGAGATGCCGCAATTCGTCATCCATTGCTCGCCGAAAGGCGTGTTGTGTGCGCTTGATCAGGTAGCCCAAACGTTCAGCCATGTGTGAATCTCCCCTTCTTCTTGACACGAGTCAGTCTGCTGTGATAGTATCAGGTAGCTGATATATATCAGCTACCTGATACTATCACAGAAAGGAGACACTGACAATGAATGAGTCTATCGTCAAGAAGCTTGCTGATGACACTCTCTCTCTTCCCGGCCTTGCCGCAGCCCCCGACCTCTTGTCGAAGCAACAGGCTCCCATGGCTTTCCGCATACCTATCAAAGTCGAGCTTTGGACCGAAGAAGGAATCCGCAAACGAGCCCGTGTCACTCCTGGGATGAAAGGCTACAGCGTGTTTGAACTCCTCTCGGACGAGGGCACGAGCATGCCGCCAGGAACCGATAGCGCGCCGGCACCGCTCGCGTACTTTGCCGCCGGTGCGGCGTTCTGCCTGGCGAGCCACCTCACGCTCCTGATCAACCAGAAGCACTTGAACGTGCGTCAGTTCAAGATGGAGAGCGAACTGTGGTTCAGTTATTCCCAGGAAGGTCGGGGGCTCTGTCTCGGGCTGCGCACCCTTGTCGATTTCGATTCTGACGAGCCTGCCCAACGAATCCGTGAACTCGTCAGCGAAGCGAAGGGTCTGTGCCTGGTAGTAAATAGCGTGAATGTTCGACGATTTTTAGGGTGAAACCTGGGAAATCGGCGTGAAACGTAGGAATCTTCTCGGCTTCGTCTGGTGGTAGTTTTGGCCAAGGTTCGTCCATTTCTTGCTCAAGGGTGAGCCATTTTTTGAAGGTTCGAACACGCTTGGGGCTTTCCTGCTCATTTCGGTTGATACGTACAATGAAGAGAAATGGAGG
>Ga0137371_10001750_pt1 | contig 17253 bp, 16 predicted proteins | sample SagtaG_7_FD_104919 | JGI IMG/M metagenome (GOLD analysis project Ga0137371, IMG submission 104919) | Vadose zone soil microbial communities from Sagehorn Ranch, Mendocino, California, USA - Sage1_R_40_16 metaG | ecosystem: Environmental > Terrestrial > Soil > Vadose zone | place: USA...
GAGCGCGAGCAGAAGCAGTACTGTGGCACCCACGAGTACTGACTGGCCGAGCAGCTTTGCGCTCGTCACCATGACGATCGCGGTGCCAGTCGCGAGACTCACCGTTTGCATGATCACCGAGGAGCCTGCAGCGGCGATCGCCGATAGGCCGCGTCGCCTTGCCATCACACCCATTGCGGTGAGCGACCAGATATTCCCAGGCACGTACTTGCCGAGGTTCGAAAGAAACCAGATGCGTGCTGCATCGCCGAACGGGACGTGAGAATCCCAGGCGACGAGGATGCGCCGCCAGCCCTCGATCAGAAGCGCGTAGGTAACAAGAATGAGAACAGTCGCCGCCGCGATCCATTCCCATCCAAACCGAACCTCGATGAGTCGTAGCTCGACTCTGTTCCACTGGGTCGCCAGTGATCGCGCGGCGAAGAATAGAACGACCGCGGCAAAGATCCACTGCGCGAGCTTGAATAGCTTACGACGATCTAGCGCCAAGAACCTGTCGGTATATCTCTGCGTAACGGCGCGCGGAGGATTCCGGCGCAAAGGCAGAGAGTGCGTAGAGGCGCCCTGCCCTGCCAAGTTGACTTCCTCGGCCGTCGCGGGCGAGCAAATCATCGAGTGTGTTGGCCAATGCGGCTCTGTCACCCGGTTTCACGAGCAATCCTGTCTTCTCGTGCTGTATCACGTCGCGGAGTCCGCCCGAGTCAAATGCGACCACCGGTGTCTCGCAAAGCAGCGCTTCCACAGCCACCAATCCCAATCCCTCGTCAATGGATGGTAGAACGATCGCTGCTGCCTGTTGGTAAACCGCTGGAAGCTCCGATTGTGACAGTTGACCACGCCAACGGATGCGTGAAGCGACTCCGAGCTGCTGTGCGAGCCGTTCGAGCGCGTCCCGATTCGGCCCGTCGCCGACAATATCGAGTGAGGCAGGAGTCTTCATTGCCGACATCGCGTACAGAAGATGTTCCACTCCCTTCTGCTCGGTCAGTCGACCGACGTACAGCAGCCGTAGTCCATCGCGCGACGGAATTGCGTGTGGGGATGGCTCGAACAGATCGGTAGCGACCGGCATCGGCGCGACCATCGGGTGCACGCCTGGAGCGAGCGCCTCCGTCTCCTCTTTCAGCCATTTCGAGACAGTCGTCACTGCCGCCGAATGCTTGAGGACGTGCCCGAAAAGAGGTTTGGCGACGCCGACTTTGCGCGCCAGGCGCACGTCCGTGCCGTGCAGAGTCGTAACCAGCGGAATGTGCGCCAGGCCACCAACCCATGTACCCACCACCCCGTTGGGAAACCACCAGTGCGCGTGAACCACCTGGGGCTCGAAGCTGCGTCTGGCGCGAACCGCGTGCACGAAATCGGAGCCGAGGAAGCTGACCAGGGCAAGCTTGGCGGTCCAAGACGAGGCGACATCGCCCGCCATGTTCCCGGTGTAGGCCAACTTCTCGAAGCGGCGTGGCGCGTATCTGAAGCGCTCGACACCAATGCCCTCGAGTTCTTCGGAGGCGGGAAGGCCAGGAGCCGCGGGCGCAACGACTTTGACCTTTATTCCTTCTCCGCGCAACGCGACTGCCAAGCGCAGAATGAACGAGCCCGCGGCGTCTCCTTCCGTCCGTGGGAACGAGTGCGTCAGGAACAGAACGTTCATTTGCTCAGAGATTTTCCGTCGTTTCGCGTTCCCGCGCCAAATCTTCGATACGCGCTCGCAGGTGACCGAGCTCTGCGCGCTGAGCGGCGATCATTTCGCCGAGGAATCCAGTTGCGAAAAGGACGCTGCCCACCGTGACGCACGTCTCGACGAGATTCACCAGCGGGCGGAACCCGACTCCCCCGATCACGCGCCACAGTATTGCTACGATTCCGACGATGACTCCAACGATGAACAGCACCGCGCCCAGCAATCCAAAAAGGAGAAGCGGTTTTCTCGCAAAGCGGAGCTCGAACCAGACGGCAAGCATGTCGAGGACACCGACAGGAATGCGGCCGATTCCAAACTTGGACTGCCCTGCATTTCGCGGATATACGGGCACCGAAACCTCCGAAACGGAGAATCCATCAGCGGCGGCCATCACGACCATGTAGCGATGCCAATCGGGCCGGTTCGGAAGGCCGTCCATCACCTCCCGCCGGTACGCCTTGACCGAGTTCAGATCGCGCACAGTCACCTTGAAGAGCGAGCGACTCAGTCTGTTGTAGATGCCAGACACGAACTGCTTGTCGTACTTCCCTTCCTTGTAGCCGGTGACGATGTCGGATTCACCAGCCAGGATCGGCGCCACCAGACGCGGAATGTCCTCGGGCTTGTACTGGAGATCGGCCGGGTAAAAGACGAGAATGCTGCCACGCGAGTGGAGATAACCAGTGCGCAGTGCGTCGGCGATTCCACGCCGAATGCCGTGTCTCACTGACCGGAGAAACGGGTACTTCGACGCGAGTTGCTGAAGGACGTACCATGTATCGTCTACGGAGCCATCGTCGATGACGATGACCTCGTATCGCTGCGGCGCCGACGCGAATGCAGCGCGCGCTTGTTCCATGAACAGCGGGAGATTCTCGGCTTCGTCTTTCGCTGGTACGAGGATGCTTACGTCGGCCCTGTTCGCCACAGGCTGAAGCGGTGGGCCGCTGTTGAAGCGCTGCGCCGCGTCAGCCTGCGGGACTGAAGTCATACGCGCTTCCGCATCCGTGCAGACAGTACTCCCAGCTGGTCGCGATACTTGGCGACGGTGCGCCGCGCGATCTGGACGCCGCTCTCACGCAGGATGTTGACGATCGCCTGATCGGTGAGCGGGTGCTTCGGATCTTCCTCCTGGACGAGTTTCTGAAGTTGCGCCTTGATGCCGCGGGCGGAGACATCTTCGCCATCGGAGGTAGCGAGACCTGACGAGAAGAAGAATTTCAGCGGGAGCACACCCCGCGGAGTTTGAACGAATTTCTCGTTCGTCACTCTGCTGACCGTGGACTCGTGCATGTTGATCACTTCAGCGACTTCGCGGAGCGTGAGAGGTTTTAGGTACTGTATTCCCTTCTCGAAGAACTCCCGCTGCCGCTCGACGATGTAGTTCATCACTTTGAGCATCGTCTGGCGGCGTTGCTCGATCGCCTGGATCATCCAGTTGGCCGAGTTCAGCTTGTTCGAGATGAACTCCTTGTTCTCGCCGTCGAATTTCTTCTTGTCGCGCGCAATTTCCTGGTACGCACGACTCAGCTTGAGCCGCGGAAGATTGGCGTCGTTGAGGAAGACATGGTAGCGATCGTCGATCTTCTCGACGATCAGGTCCGGAATGATGTAGTTGTCATCGCGGGAGCCGAATTGCAGGCCTGGCTTCGGGTCGAGCTTGGCGATCTCGTCGGCGGCCTTCTGAACGTCGGTGGCGCTGATACCGAAGCGCTTGGAGATCTCGCTCCAGCGGTGGTTGATCAGCTCCTCGAAACAGTCTCTGACCAGGCGGAACGGGACCGACTGCTCGAGCCCCGACTCGCGGAGCTGCAGCAGCAGGCACTCGCGCAGGTTTTGCGCCCCGACTCCTGGCGGGTCGAGGCTCTGAATGGTGGCGAGCATCTTCTGCCCTTCTTCCAACGTGTAGAGCGGAAGATCCTCGATGTCACGCCCCGCTTCCTCGGCAGTTTTCGTGACGACGTCGTTTAGCGCCCGGACGATATCTTCAACGCCGCATGCGAGATAGCCGTCGTCGTTGATGTTCCCTATGAACTCGTCAGCGAGCAGAGTCTGGCGGGGGGTGAGCTCGAGCAGACTGACCTGATCCCGCAAGTGATCGCTCAGATCGCGCGTGGCGACCGTCACCGGCTCGAAGTACTCACGCTCCTCGTGCTCTTCGCGGCGACCTCCGGCAGTGTCAAAGCCATCGAGCAGGATCTCTTCCCAATCGATCTCGCCCGCCCGCTCATCTTCTGTCTGTGTCTGTGCCTGCTCCTCGGTTTCCGCGTCCTGCTCCTCTTCCTCCTCTTCCTCCGCCTCAACAAGATCAAGGAACGGGTTGTTGAGAAGCTCCTGTTTCAGGTGTTGCTGGAGGTCCAGCAGCGGCATGTAAAGAAGGTCCATCGCCTGATAAAGGCGTGGATTTATCTTGAGCTCCTGGCGGAGCTGCGTTGACTGATTGAGGCCGGGCTTCACGAGCTCGTCACCTCGCCCTTCTCGCGCAATACACGCTCACGCAGCCGCGCGGTAAGTGTCGGACCAAGATAGATATCAGCCACTTTGTCATCGAAAACGAGGTCCCGGACCGTTCCGGAAACCTCTACCTGTCCATCGTACATAATGTATGCGCGGTCCACGATGTCGAGCGTCTGTTCAACATTGTGGTCGCTGATTAGCACCCCAATCCCCCGGTGGCGCAGGCCAGCGACGATTGTCTGGATGTCGTGAACTGCTATTGGATCCACCCCGGCGAACGGCTCGTCGAGCATCATGAATTTGGGATCCGTGACGAGCGCCCGCGTGATCTCGAGGCGGCGGCGCTCGCCGCCAGAGAGTGCGTACGCTTTGCTCTTCCGCAGCCGCTTGATACTCAGCTCGTCGAGGAGCTTCTCGAGGCGCTCTGAGCGCTCGGCAGACGACAGCGGAAGTGTCTCGAGGATCGCAAGAATGTTGTCTTCGACCGACAGCTTGCGAAAGATCGAAGGCTCCTGCGAAAGATAACCAATTCCGCGCCGCGCCCGTTCGTACATGGGAAGCTTCGTAATGTCCTGTTCGTCGAGGAGAATTCTGCCGGAGAGCGGTTGAATGAGTCCCACGATCATGTAAAACGTCGTCGTCTTTCCCGCGCCGTTTGGACCGAGCAGTCCTACTATCTCCCCCTGCTGCAGCCGCAGTGCAACGTTGTTCACGACTTTCCGACCCCGATAGATCTTGGTCAGGCCCTGGGCCTCGAGTACGCTCCCGCCGATCAGTTGCGGGCGCGGCGGCGTGGATAGGGCGAGGCGGGAGTGTTCTCCCGTTTCGCGCATCACCTCCGCGAACTCAGCCCGATGAGGTATGATGTCCGTCCAGAGCGAGGGAGATACGCGGACGGTGGCCGAATCGCGATCAAGGTCCCCGTCAAGAGGAACGATCACTCCGCGCTCAGCGAGGCGCGGCAAAATTGAAGTGGTCAGATAGCCGCGAACTTCGTCCTGGCCGAGCCGTCCCGCCTCTCGCTCGGCGTTGACGCCCTTGACCCGCAAAACGCGCAGATAATCGTCCCGATAATTCGCAGCGACATCCCGGACTCTTGCCACGCCGGCGTCGTCGGCCGCACGCACGATAGCGTGCAGTGCGAAACCGTCGAGCTGGTCGTTCTGAGAGGCTCCGCCGATCAGCGCGCGCACGCTCTCTGGAAGCTGATCGTAGTTCCTCATCGTCGTATCACTGGAGGACGCGCCGCTGGTGGAGGGGGCGGTTTGGTCCGGCTCTGGTTTGCTGCGGGTGTGGTCCCCGTCGAAGCGGCCGCGGGCTCGATCAGGACGCCAGTTGCCTTGTCAGTCACAGTTACCGTAGCGACTTTGCGATCCTCGAAGAGGATATCGATGATCCGTCCTCTCACGTAGTTGATGCTCGGCTCCGTTGCCGGACCTTTCGAGTTTTTCATCTGATAGAAGGAGCTGGCATTCCCCTCGGCTACAATTTCCCTGATCTTCGGCTTGCCCGAGGTATCGCCCGCCACCAACGAGTCAAAGTATGCGACGATGGTGTCGCCCCTCATCCAGTCTCGCTTGTTGGATACCACTCCCGAGTCGGGATTGCTTTCGGCGTAGGCGTTACGCAATGCCCGGACCTCGCGAATGCGCTGTCCTGGCATTATCGCGTCGATCGAATCGGCGATTATCTCGCGGTCCGGTGACACCGCGTGAGCGCGGGTTTTCCCCCATGAGATCGCGCGCTGCAGCTGGTTGTTTTGCACTCTGAGATCGATCGAGTCGGCAACGAGCTCAAGGTCCTGACTGAGCGCGTGGCCGTTGGGGGTTGCCACTACCCGCTCGACCTGGCGGTTGTGGGAATAGACGTCGATCACTCCGCCGGTCAGGGTGAAACTGCGGCTGCCGGTGCTCTTTACCGATGGCTCACGCATCAGGCGAGCGAAGTCCCGACCACTATCCATGAAAGCCGAATCGGCTGTAGCGAGCAGGTCGGGACGAGTGATCTGAACGCTTCGCGACGCGTAAACGAGACTGTCGCCCTCCATCGAGATCTGGTTTGCCACGACATGGGCGGTATCCGGCGGTCGGCCTCGGCCAGTAGTGTCCCTCTGGACGAGCGTGACGCGCGGACGGCCCGGAGCGAACATTCGAGCCACCGGACGCTGTGGGGTGCTGCGATAGTATTCAGCGCTTGGTCCACGCAGAGTGCTGCCGTTCGACATGACCGCGACAACATCACCTTCGGCATGGAGGTGGTCGTCGTTCTGGTAGTAGGTCATCGTGCGTGACGTGACAGTCGCGCGCGCTTCTGTATAGTGGACGTTTCCCACCATATACAGCCTGCGCTGGGCTTCATAGTACTCGGCGCTGTCCGCCGTGAGTGTGTTCCCCTGCCCAATGCAGTGAGCGACAACGCCGCCGCTCAGGAAGATCGTCCGCTGGGCGCTTGCGTCCTGGACGATGTTTACGGGCCCCTTGTTCGAGAAATCCAGGTCGCAACTCTTCGGGATGTTCTGTGCCGCGGCAGCTGACGCGAGGGCAAGCGAAAACATCACTGAGCAAGCGAGCTTCACGATTTTCAACGTTTGGGAACGGTCCGCGGGGTAGTACTGGCAGCCGCCGGTTCGGTGGTCACTCCCCTCGCAAAACCACTCGCCCCTTTCAGGATGCGGATGTTCTTCATGTTTGGATCGGAACGGAAGCCGATCCCTTCAAGCCGCCGATTCGGTTCCGTGAGCACGAAGGCGCTGTCGCTCGATATCTCGTTCCTCTGCTGATTGTAGATCAGCTCCTCGGTGGTCAGCCTGCGGCCGTCTTCTGAAACCACGACGACGTTCTTTCGCGCAACCATGTTGTTGGTGCGGGTGTTGGAAGTACCGTGGCGTGCCGTCAATACCGCGTCCTTGGCTCCCTCGGCGGTGAAAAAAGTGATGTGCGGATTCTCGGACTCGATTCGCGTGTTGTCGTCGAAGAAATAGAGTGTGTCCGACTGCATTTCCGCGCGCGCCAATCCCTGGTCTGTCATCTTGAATCGAGCGCCGTACATGATCTGGTCGGCTGAATCCGCGAGCGGCGAGTGGGTTGCAACCGGCGGCTGTTTTTTTGAGGTACAGGCAGTTGCAGCGGTCGCCGCGAGAACTCCCATGATGAAAACAGCGCGCACTAGACCACTCCGGCCCGCATGAGATCGTGAAGGTGGATTACACCCACGATCCGATCGTCTCCATCGAGCACCGGCATCGCGATGATGCCGGAGGTTTCCATCCGGTAAACGACAGCACTGCCCAGCTCGTCGGCGCGCGCCAGCTTCCGCGTGCGGTTCATCACTTTCGTCACCGCGATGGGGAATACGTTGTCCTCGTGCTCCATCAGCCGAGACAGGTCTCCGGTTGTCAACACTCCAACCACGACTCCCTTGCTGCCAGCAACGATTGCAATTCCACGGCGTTCGGCGAGCTGAACGACAGCGTCACGCATCGTCGCGGATTCGGGAAGAATTGGCAGATTGTCGGTAACCATCACGTCGGATACCCTGGTCAAAAGTCGCTTGCCAATGGTTCCGCCGGGATGAAGCCGGGCGAAATCGTTGGCATCAAAACCCTTCTCCTCGAGCAGCGCGATCGCGAGCGCGTCTCCGAGTGCGAGCGCGACGGTGGTGCTGGTCGTCGGCGCCAGGTCGTGCGGGCAAGCCTCTTCCTTCACCCATGCGTCGAGGGCAACATCGCTGTGTCGGGCGAGCGACGATTTCGAGTTGCTCGTCAGTGCAATGGTACATACACCCAGCCGCTTCAAATGGTCGAGCAGGCCAAGGACCTCGGCGGATTCCCCACTCTTCGAGATCAGAATCGCAACGTCCTTTTGGCCGACGATTCCGAGGTCGCCATGGACACTGTCAGCCGGATGGAGGAACGTCGCGGGAGTGCCGGTAGAGGTGAGCGTGGCGGCGATCTTCCGCCCTATCAATCCGGATTTGCCCACTCCCGAGACGATGACGCGCCCATCAGAGCGAGCGATTGTTTCGACGGCGCGCGCGAAATCTTCTCCGATGCGACGTTCCGCCTCGCCGAGCGCCTCGGTCTCCATGCGGAGAACTCGCCGTCCGCGCTCGACGATGTCCTTATGCGTCATCGGTTGATGCGGGCCCAGATGTCGACCGCGCGACCCATCAGAGATTCCATCTCTGATAGTGGAAGCATGTTAGGGCCATCGCTCGGTGCGCAGTCAGGATCGGGATGCGTTTCGAGGAAGAGGCCCTGTGCGCCGGCGGCAATCGCCGACAGGGCGAGAACGGGAACGAACTCGCGCGCGCCACCGCTCGCACCCTCGGGCCCCTGTCCCGGCCTTTGAACGCTATGCGTGGCATCGAAGATCACTGGCGCACCGCACGCGTCGCGAAGACGGGTGAATGACCTCATATCTACCACGAGGTCGCCGTAGCCAAAGAAGGTACCGCGCTCAGTGACCGCGATGTCGCGCGAGCGCCCGTTCGCTTTGGAGTCACCTCGAATCTTCTGCACTGCTCCCCGCATTCCCTCAGGCTGAAGCCATTGGCCTTTCTTGACGTTCACGGGCTTTCCGGTTGCGCCGGCTGCCTCGAGCAAATCGGTCTGTCGGCAAAGAAAAGCGGGTATCTGCAAAACGTCGACGACACCCGCCGCGGGAGCGCACTGATCCGGTGTGTGGACGTCCGTGAGCACCGGAAGACCAGTAGCCCGCCGCACCCGATCGAGCGCCTCCAGACCTGCATCGAGCCCTGGCCCGCGGGCGGCGCCGCGATTCGATCGGTTCGCCTTGTCAAAGCTCGCCTTGTAGATGATTCCTCCCGGAATCCTTTCAGCGAGCCTGGCGAGCGTTTCTCCAACGCGCAGGTTCAGATCGTCGCTCTCCAGGACGCACGGACCGGCGATCAAAAAGAGTTTGTCTGCCGGAAAGAAGTCCACCACGCTAGTCTGCCGCTTCGAGGGGCGCGCGCTTCCGGGTGCTGCTGGTGGGGGCCTTTGCCTGCACCGCTGCGCCGATGAAACTGGCAAAGAGCGGATGCGGACGCGTGGGCCGAGACTGGAGCTCCGGGTGGAACTGGCAGCCGATATACCACGGATGCGTTTGCAGCTCCACCATCTCGACGAGTGATCCGTCAGGTGAGAGGCCGCTCAGGTTGAGGCCGTGCTCGATGAATTGGTCGCGATACTTGTTGTTGACCTCGTAGCGATGGCGATGCCTCTCGCTCACCTGGGGTACAGCATAAATGGCCGCGGCCTGGGTTCCAACTCCGAGCCGACAAGGATACGCGCCGAGACGCATCGTCCCGCCCATGTCGGTGACGTGCTGCTGATCCTCCATCAGCGAGATCACGGCGTCGTCGCAGTCAGGGACGAACTCGCTGGAATGGCTGTCCGACAAGCCGATCACGTTGCGAGCGAACTCGATGATGGCGGTCTGCATTCCAAGGCAGATTCCAAAAAATGGCAGGCCTGCCTCACGCGCGTAGCGAATGGCTTCAAGCATTCCTTCGACGCCGCGCACCCCGAATCCACCTGGTACCAGGACGCCGTCGAAATCCGCGAGCAGCTCACGAGTCTTCTCTCTGCTTATAAAGAGGTCGCTCGCCAGCCATGAAACTTCCACTCCGACGTCGTTGGCGATGCCACCGTGGATCAGCGATTCCTGGACGCTCTTGTAACTGTCGACGAGTCCAGTGTACTTCCCGATCACGGCGATCTTCACCTGGCCATGGGGATGCAGAATGCGCTCGACCATCGCGCGCCACTTGGAGAGATCGGGAGCGCGACGTCCGAGCAACCCGAGCTTATGCATGACACGCTCGTCGAGCCCCTGCTCGTGAAAGAAGAGCGGGATCTGATAAATGCTGGGCACGTCACGACTCTCGATGACCGCGCCAAACTCGACGTTGCAGAAGAGCGCGATCTTACGCTTTACCTCTTCGGAAAGAGCACGCTCGGTTCTGCAGATCAGAATGTCGGGCTGAATTCCGATCTCCATCAGCTCGCGAACGGAGTGCTGCGTTGGTTTGGTCTTTACTTCCCCCGACGCTGCGATAAACGGCACGAGCGTGAGGTGGATGAAGATCGCGTTCTCTCGACCGATATCGTGACGGAACTGTCGAATCGCTTCGAGGAACGGCAATGACTCGATATCGCCAACGGTACCTCCGATCTCGACGATGACGACGTCGCTTTCGGGAGCGAGCCGCTTCATCGAGCCCTTTATCTCATCGGTGACGTGTGGAATCACCTGCACAGTCGATCCCAGGTACTCGCCGCGGCGTTCCTTGGTGATCACGCTAAGGTAAATGCGGCCGGTGGTGATGTTGTTCGCCTGCGCGAGAGATCGGTCGATGAACCGCTCGTAATGACCCAGATCGAGATCCGTCTCGGCGCCGTCGTCGGTGACGAAAACCTCGCCGTGCTGAAACGGCGACATCGTGCCGGGATCGACGTTCAGATAGGGATCGAATTTCATGATGGTCACGCGCATTCCGCGCTCGACCAGAAGTCGTCCGAGCGAAGCAGCTGCAATTCCCTTCCCGAGGGAGGAAACAACGCCGCCCGTGATGAAGATGTAGCGCGTTTGTTGGCTGGAATTACCCTGCATTGGTTACTGCTCCTGCCATAAAGGCATCCCAGCGCGCGTTGGCACGCTCAAGGTCTTCTTCAGTGTCAATCCCGCTGGCGGGCGCTTCGTTGGTAACTGCAACTCCGATTGGCAAGCCAGCGGCCAAGGGACGTAGCTGTTCGAGTCGCTCGATCATTTCCAGTGGGTGCGGGGGCAACGAGACCCATTCTCGAAGCGCCTCCCGCGTATAGGCATACACTCCAATGTGCTGCAAAGTCCGCTCTGCTTGTTTGGCGGAATCCGCTCGATCGCGCAGGTACGGGATTGGTGCACGGGAGAAATACAGAGCCCGGTCATCATCGGCGACCACGACTTTGACGAGACTGGGCGTATCAAGTATCTCAGTGCTCGCTCGAGAAGCAGCTGTCCCAAGCGGGAATCGGCCGGATGAAACGAGTCCCGCTGCCCCGCTCACCGCTTCCGGACCGATAAAAGGCTCATCGCCCTGGACGTTCACGATTGTGCTGAAGCCACGAAACCGCGTCTGAGACGCTACTTCCGCGACCCTTTCGGTGCCCGACGTGTGCTTGTCGCTCGTCAGGACGCACTCAGCGCCTGCCTGCTGCACAGCAGATGCGACAGACTCGTCATCGGTCGCGACGATGACCGCATCGGCGACATTCATTTCTGAGATTCTTTGCCAAACCCGGACTATGAGGGGGCGTCCGGAAAGGAGACGAAGGGGTTTACGGGGGAGGCGCATGGCGCCGAGGCGCGCCGGGATTACTACTAGCGTCCCCATTTACCCACCTGTTTTCGCGCGACACGATGCAAAAGTCACGCTCAGTAATATACCAAGCGGTAAGAACCTGAGCAAACTGCGTTTTCAGCTGAGGCTTAGAGGGAAGCGCCGAACGTGAAAGCAGATTTCCGAGAGAATGGCGAGCGGTTCTTCGCCGGATCGATGCTGAAATCGATCCGAAACAGGCCAACGCCGACGCCGACACCGAGATTCTGAATCAATGAGGGGAGACGATCGATGCCGGCGTTGCCAGCGGCGTATGTGAGCGCGACGTACGGATTGCCGAGATAAGGTAGCTGAATCCGCTCGAATGGCATTTTATAGTCGCCCTGCACATACAGCAGGCGATCGCCGCCGAGCGCGAGAAGGTTCACGGTGGCGAGCGTACCGGACCCGCCAAGGTACGCAAAGCGTTGAGCCGGCGCGGCGCCCGCTCCACCCGTGAACACCGCGTGAGTCTTGAACGTGAAAGTCTGAGTTCCGAAAGTCGGGAAGTAAACCCGGCCATCGATGGTGGTCTGCGTAAATGATCCCCCTGGTTGCAGGCACGCGACGTCGAGCAGTCCTCCCGAACAATCAGGCTTGAGAGCTGTGCGAAGCGATTTCTCGAGCGTCGCATCGAGCTTCGCCTCCAAGTCTCCGCGCCCGAACTCAATAGCGGTCCCGCCGAATACCGAGGTGATACTTCCCTTGCCTGCTCGCGGGTTCGGTCTTCGCATCTTCAGGTTGCCCTTACGCCCGAAAAAGCTCCACGGCGATTTGGCGGGCGCAACAGAGCCGGTTGACCAGTCGCGCTCGAGGTTTCCACCAATAAAAGGCGATACGATGAGTGAGGTGCGAGTGAACGCGCGCGAAAGCCTGGCGGTCGCACGATCGCCGCGATACCAGTTGCGCGCGTCACTGCCAACGCCTAAAACGGCCAGTGAGTTCATGAGATCGGTGCGAATCCAGTCGTCGTTGGTGAACGTTCCTCGTCCAACGAAGAGTTTGAGCTCGTTATCGTCACCGGGACGGATGACCCCTTCGAGCGAAGGATCCCATTTACCCAGATTCGACCGGTAACGCACGAGCGCATCGATGTCGAACTTCCCCTCGCCCGCTTCAAGCTTGGGACCCCAGGGCAAAGTGATACCGTTGACGCGATCGTACCCAGGTATACGCAAGCCAAGACCAAGCGGCAACGAAATCGGTGACTCATGGTAGTCGTACGCAGTGTCAGGAGCTGCAGCTGTCGTGTCCTGACCAGGCAAAGGCAACGCGAGGCCCGTGAGGGCGAACACAACCATGGCCAGCGGGCGTAGCGCAATCATCCGATCGTCAAAAAGTTGCGAAGAATTTCCTTGCCGTTTTGAGTGAGAATCGACTCCGGGTGGAATTGCACACCCCATACCGGATACTCGCGGTGGCGAATCGCGTGAATCTCGCTGGCGTCGTCTTTGGCCCGGGCAATGATTTCAAGCTCGGCCGGAAGCGAATCAGTCTCTACGACCAGCGAGTGGTATCGCATGACCTCCAGCGGGCTGGGCACGTTGCTGAATATCCCGCTTCCGGAGTGCGTGACGCGGGAGGTTTTGCCGTGCATCAACGTCCGTGCACGCACGACCTTCCCGCCGTAGGCTTCGCCAATGGCCTGGTGGCCCAGACAAACGCCCAGGATCGGAATGGTTTGCCCCCAACGCCTTATCGCAGCGACGCTGATCCCTGCCTCGGATGGTGTACAGGGTCCGGGTGAGATCACGATTCGAGTTACACCCATCGCACCTATGTCGTCGACGCTGATCTCGTCGTTGCGCTTCACGACCGGACTTTCACCCAGCTCACCAAGGTACTGGACGAGGTTATAGGTGAACGAATCGTAGTTGTCGAGGACGAGGAGCATCGCTAAGTCTAACCGGTAAGCATCACGAACGCGGATGAAACTGCTTGTGAACTGTGCGCAAGTATTCGCGATCGACATGAGTATAGATCTGCGTAGTCGATATATCGACGTGACCGAGCATCTCCTGCACCGCTCTGAGGTCAGCACCGCCCTCCAGCAGGTGAGTCGCGAATGAATGGCGCAGTGTATGAGGCGAGACCGGTTTCGTGATTCCGGCCTGCTTCACGTACTTCCTCAGGATTTTCCAGGCTCCCATCCGCGACAGCGGCTGTCCGCGCGCGTTGAGGAAGAGGACGCCTTTGCCTTCACCCTTCTCGAGCGAAGGACGGAGCTCGCGCAGATAAATCGCAATCGCTCCAATGGCGCGACGCCCGATCGGGACGAGCCGCTCTTTGGCGCCTTTTCCGAATACACGCACGAGGTGGTCCTGCAGCATCACGTCGCGTACGTTGAGCGAAATCCACTCCGACACCCGCAATCCGGCGCCGTACGCCAGTTCCAGCATCGCCCTGTCGCGAAATGCGAGTGGCTCGTCGAGTGATGGAGCGGAAAGGAGCTTTTCGACTTCTTCGACGCCGAGCACTTCGGGGAGCGTGCGCCACCGCTTGGGGGTCTCGAGCCGCTCGCTCGGGTCACGCACCACGTGTCCTTCGCCGAGCAGGAACTTGAAGTACGTTCGAACGGCGGACACGTTGCGTCTGATGGAAGCGGCGGATAATCCGAGGTCCTTCAAGTGGTAGACGTACTCGCGCAGCATGCGCGCGCCGACGCCGGTCGGCGAGGACGCGCCTTTGACGCTCGCGTACGTGATGAATCGGGTGATGTCGAGTTTGTAGGCATGACTCGTCTGGAGCGATGCCCCCTGTTCCAGAGCGATAAAGTCGTCGAATCGCTCAACGTAAAATGCGCGCGCCACGGCGTCGTCCAACTTCGTTTTATTCACGTGGTCTCGTCTGCCGCCTCCACAGCCAGATTGCGACTGCAAGGAGAACGATTCCTGTCGCAACCGCACCAGCAACCTTGCCCGAGCGAACCATGTACCGCTGTGCGAGATCCCAGTTGTCGCCCGCGCGGAACGCCAGAAACGTAATCAGAGCGAACCAAACGGCGGACGCGCTGGCGACGGAGAGCATCACTTTGAAGGCAGGCAGCCTCATTGCTCCGGCGAACGGCGGCACGATGGCGCGCACTCCCGGGAGAAAGCGGCTCACGAACAGTCCCGGGAATCCATACTTCTTGTGCAGCTTTCTGATTCTGTCCTCGGCATCGGGACCGGCATATCGCTCGATTCTCCGCAGAAACGCTTTCGCGCCGAAGCGTCGCCCCAGCGCGTATGTCACGCCAGCGCCGGCGACGTTGCCGATCCAGCCAAGCAGGAAAACCGTGACCGCTGAACCGTGGGCTCTGTTGGCGAGAAAACTGCCTACGGCGATCACCGCATCCGACGGAAAGGGCGGAAAAAAATTCTCGAAGGCCGAGAGTGCGCCGATCGCGACATAAAGAGCTCCGAGAGGCAGGTCGCCCAGCCATCCGGTAAGTGTCTCGAGCATTCGTTAGCGATTTCCTTTCAGGGTTGCCACAGCAATGCAAGCAAGACCTTCCTTTCGCCCAATCCAACCCATGCCTTCGTTCGACTTTCCTTTGACGCTCACGTTCGCTGAATCGATACCGAGCGCAGCGGCCAGCCGCGACCGGATTTTCTCGCGGTGCGGGGACAGGCGCGGCGACTCAGCGACGACACTCACGTCGACCTGATTCACACTGTATCCCGCGTCCGATATTCGCCTGACCGCCGCTTCCAGCATTGCTATGGAATTAGCATTCTGATTGGATGGATCGGTGTCTGGGAACATCTCGCCGATATCTCCCAGACCCGCCGCGCCGAGGATGGCATCGACGATGGCGTGACAGACTGCGTCGGCGTCGGAATGACCCAGCAGGCCAAATTCCGATGGTATTAAAACGCCGCCGAGTGTTAGAGGGCGGCCTGGGGCGAACCGGTGAGAGTCGTAGCCGATGCCGACGCGGATTGTCGCGTCGCGCTCACGCGGCATCCGCGTGGATTGCTGGCGGGGGGACCTGGGGGACGGGATCGACGAGCGTGTAGTCCTGCTTTCGGCGCGCAGGAGTGAATCCGGCGTCTCTAATCAAGCGTTCCATTTCTGCCGTCGAGGTGCGGTGCGTAGTGTTGGCGGCCGACACCACGTTCTCCTCGATCATCAGCGAGCCGAAGTCGTTGCAGCCGAATCGAAGGGCTATCTGTCCGATTTTCATCCCCATCGTGACCCAGCTCGACTGAAGGTTCGGAACGTTGTCGAGGACGATTCGCGCGAAAGCGACAGTGCGCAGGTATTCGTTGGCGCCGGTTTTCGGTTGGTGCGACATGGTCGGAGTGTTCTCCGGCTGCAGAGGCCAGCAGATGAATGCCGTGAAACCTCCCGTGCGCGCCTGCACGTCCTTCACTCGCCGCAAGTGCTCGAATCGCTCGGCCAGCGTTTCTCCAATGCCGTACATCATCGTAACAGAGGTTTTCATTCCCTGGTTGTGTGCAAGCTCCATTATCTCCAGCCAACGGTCCGCGCCGGCTTTCTTCGGGGCAACGATGTCCCGCACCCGTTGAACGAGAATCTCACCTCCCCCGCCCGGAATTGAATCGAGTCCGGCCTTTCGGAGCTCGCGAATCACATCGATCGCTTCCATGCGGAACAGCTTGGCGAAAAAGTCGATCTCGCTCGGGCTGAACCCGTGGATGTGGATCGGATGGTTTCGCTTGATGTATCGCATCAAGTCGAGGTACCAATCGAAGGGAATGTACGGGTTGTGTCCGCCCTGAATCAGAATCTGGACGCCACCGAGCGCTTTGAGCTCGTCGATCTTGGCGCCAATCTGCTCAAATGAAAGAGTGTAGCCCTCGCCATGCTTGGGTCGACGGGCGAAGGCGCAGAACCCGCAATCAGCGACGCAGACGTTCGTGTAATTGATATTGCGATCGATGATATAGGTGACCGTGTTGCCCGGATGCTTTTCCTGGCGGACGCGATCCGCCTCGAGGCCAAGCTCGAGCAGCGGAGCATTGGTGTAGAAGTCGAGAAGGTCGCGCGTCTCGCTCATGCGGCGGGAAGGAAAGTGAGGGTACCGTTGGGAATGCGGCCGCGCTGGACTAAGCGCCGGTAAAACTCGGTCAACCCGGCAAGGTGCGGATATGACAAGCCATAGTCCAGACCGGAAAGATATTCCGTGCAAATTTCTGTTTTCACGCCAGTTGCTTCATGTGCCTGCTGGGCCAATTCCGGTAGATGGGCGAGGCCCCAATTCCTGGAAGCAATGAGGCCAGCGTGCGCAACGAGAGCGGCCTTCACATCGGTCGAGCGCTGCGCAACCCAAACCGCAAAGACGAAAGGTTGGGCTGTCCACTCTTTCCACATCTCACCGAGATCGTAGACATACGGATATCGGTCGCGGCGATTGGTACCGAGAACGAGCGCCGCGTCGCCGATGACGAGTCGCGCATCAGCGGTGCCGTCGCTGGCTTCGATTACGTCGCTTACTTCCGCGTCACCGGCAACGTACCGCGGTTTGGCGTGCCACACATTCTCGAACAGTAGCTCGAGAAGGGCGACGCTTGTCATGGAGCTTCTGCTGACAACGACTTTGCGCGCGGTCAGCTCACTGGCGGGATATCGGGAAAACAACATTACGGAGCGCACCGGCCCGTCGCACGAGATGGCGAGATCCGGCAGGAGCAGATATCGGTCGGCGTCACGCGCGTATTCGACCGCGGAGACAACGCTGATGTCGAGCTCGCCCGCTGCCATCCGCCGGTTCAGATCGGTCGGCACCCCGTCGACGAGCTCAGCCTCCA
>Ga0137371_10001759_pt1 | contig 17216 bp, 20 predicted proteins | sample SagtaG_7_FD_104919 | JGI IMG/M metagenome (GOLD analysis project Ga0137371, IMG submission 104919) | Vadose zone soil microbial communities from Sagehorn Ranch, Mendocino, California, USA - Sage1_R_40_16 metaG | ecosystem: Environmental > Terrestrial > Soil > Vadose zone | place: USA...
CGACGAGCGCCGTCTCGACGTCCTCGCCCTCGCGCAGCTCGTCGCGGAAGCGGAAGATCATCAGGAGCGCGTAGTCGATCGCGACGCCGAGCCCGACGAGCGCGATCAGAAACTGGACGATGATCGAGACGTTCGTCAGGTAGGTCAGGAGCCAGACGAGCGTGAACGTGTTCAGGATCGCCGCGATCGCCACGGCGATCGGCATCAACACCGCCGGCAGCGTCCCAAAGACGAAGAACAGGATCACGAGCGAGCCGACCCCGCCGATCAGCGCCTCGGTGAGGACACTCGGCCCCTTCCCGCCGCGCGAGGATGCAGCGTAGATCGGGTCGCGTCCGGTCAGGTTGGCCTGGATCCCGGTGGGGACATTCGCCTTCAATCGGGCGCGGACCTGGTCGATGTGCGTGTCGGCGCTGAAGCCCGGCGTCCCCGGCGGATAGATCTCGGCGAACGCCGTGTGGCCGTCGCGCGAGACGTAGGCGCGGCTTCCGGTCGACCAGTACGACGAGACGCGCGAGCCGGGATTCACGCCCGCCGCCGCGTCGATCGCGCGCTTGATCCCGACGGCCTTGGTGACGTCGCCGGCGGAGTGGAATATGGCGACGAGCGGCGCCTGCTCGCCCGTGCCGAACGTCTTCAGGGCGCGCTGGTTCGCCTCGTAGGCCGAATAGCCGGGGATCGAGAAGCTCTCGAACCAGCGCTTCGAGACCTGCTTCGCCGAGAAGGCGCCGAAGAGCGTCAGCAGGATCCACGCGCCGATCACGAGCCGGCGGTGCCGCACGATCGAATGAGCGAGTCTGGCGAGCATTCCTTCCTTTCGTCGTTGGCTATAGAGACCGAGGTTCTCGCGCGAACTCATCGCTTCTTGACTGCGTAATCGCCGAGCCCGGCCTCGAGGAGCGCGAGCGCCCGCTCTCCCTGGGCGCGGACGTCGCGGGCGAGGCCGGTCGTACGCCGCCCGCTGAGGATTCGCCGCCGGACGTAGTCGATCAAGGCGCGATGGACGCCCATCAGGGCATTGGCGGCGACCCACGGTTCGACGTCGTCGGCGAGGGCTCCGGTCTCCTCGGCGATGAGCCTGGCGAGCGATTGCGTGTACCGCGCGAAGATCTGGGTCTCGCGCGCGACGAGCGCCGGGCTGCTCGTGATCACGCGGGAGATCGTCACGAGGCGCTCGGCCGCGTCGGCGTCCTTGGAGGCGAGGAGCCCTCGGGGCACGAGCGCGAAGCGGCCGAAGGCGGCCAGCACCGACTCGCCCGGCGCGCGTTCCCGGACCGCCCGGAGCAGCTCCTCCTCGAAGGCCTCCATCCGGCCGTAGACGAGATCCTCCTTCGTCGGGAAGTAGTTGAAGACGGTCGCCTCGGACACGTCGGCCGCTCTCGCCACCTCGGCGACGGTCACGCCGTGGAAGCCGCGCTCGGCGAACAGACGCCAAGCCGCCTCGGCGATCAGCTCGCGCGTCTGCTGCTTCTTGCGCTCACGGAGTCCCGGCTGGGTCATCTCGATGATCGTAGCAACTTGGTAGGGCGGCCAGAAGATTAGATGTGCTATAAAGTTCATGTGACCGTAGAAAGACAGCTGGCGCAGGAGCGGCCGCCCCGGGGCGTCGCGGGCCTCGACCGCGAGATCCTCGTGCTCGGCGCGGTCGTCGTGCTCGGGACGATCATGGCGATCCTCGACGTGACGATCGTGAACGTCGCGATCCCGACCCTGGGGCGCGACTTCCACACCTCGATCTCGACCATCCAGTGGGTCCTGACCGGATACATGCTCGCGTTCGCGAGCGTGATCCCGCTGACCGGTTGGGCGAGCGAGCGGTTCGGGGCGAAGCAGGTCTGGATCGCCTCGCTCCTCGTCTTCATGGCCGGCTCCGCGCTCGCCGGGACGTCCTGGTCGATCGGCGCGCTGATCGGCTTCCGGGTGCTCCAGGGGCTCGGCGGCGGGATGATCCTGCCGGTCGGGCAGACGATCCTCGCCCAGGCGGCGGGACCGCAGCGGATGGGACGGGTGATGAGCGTCATCGGCGTGCCCATGCTGCTCGGCCCGGTGTTCGGGCCGGTGATCGGCGGCGCGATCGTCGACCAGGCGAGCTGGCGCTGGATCTTCTTCGTCAACCTGCCGATCGGCGTCGCCGCGCTCGTGCTCGCGTGGCGGCTCCTGCCCGACGCTGTGCCTCAGCTCGGCGCGAGGCTCGACCTGCGCGGCCTCGTGCTCCTCCCGCCCGGAATCGCGATCTTCGTCTACGGCATGTCCGAGGCCGGGAGCGCGGGCGGCTTCGGCGGAACCCGCACCGTCGCCGGTGTCGCGATCGGACTCGCGCTCGTCGCGCTGTTCGTCTGGCACGCGCGCGGCCGCGGGCGCGACGCGCTGATCGACGTCTCGCTCTTCCTGCGCCGCGGCTTCGCGGCCGCGGCCGGGACGACGCTCCTCGTCGGCGTCGCGCTCTTCGGCGCCATGATCCTGCTGCCGCTCTACTTCCAGGTCGTCCGCGGCGAGAGCCCGCTCGTCACCGGCCTGCTGCTCGTGCCTCAGGGCGTCGGTGCCGCGATCGCGATGCCGATCGCCGGCTGGCTGACCGACGAGATCGGCGCCCGCGTCGTGATCCCGGTCGGGATCGTGCTCGCCCTACTCGGCACCGCCGTCTACTCGCAGATTGGAGCGGACACGTCCTACGTCGTCCTCGGCGCCGGCCTCCTTGTGATCGGCCTCGGGCTCGGCTGCACGGTAATGCCGGCCATGGCGGTCGCCTACCAGGCCGTCTCGCGCGACGCCGTGGCGCGGGCGACGAGCGCGCTCAACACGATCCAGCGCATCGCCGGCTCCATCGGCACCGCCCTGCTTGCCGTCGTCCTCCAGCGGGCGATCCGGTCGAACCTGCCGGGTCTCGACGGCGGCATTCGTGCCGTCTCGGCGCTCTCGCACGAGCAGCGCGCGCACGCCGCACCTGCGCTCGCGCACGCGTTCGGCACGGCGTTCTGGGTCGCCTTCGCGCTCAGCGCCGCAGCACTCGTCCCGACGCTGTTCCTGCCGAAGCGGCCGGCCGCCGATCGGGGCTCGTCCGGCTAACGACGCCGGTCCTAGCCCGGTGCAAATGCCTCTGCCGCGGCGCGCGCGATCTCCTCGGGCGGAACGTCGCGCACGTGCTGGGCGAGCCCCCAGCGGTGGCCGAACGGGTCGGTCACCTGACCGTGCCGGTCGCCCCAGAACTGGTCCTGCAGCGGGTGCAACACCTCGGCCCCCGCGTCCACGACGCGCGTCCAGAGAGCATCGACGTCCTCGGTGAAGAGGTTCAACACGACGGACGTGCCGCCGACGCTGAGCGGCGAGACGATCCCGAGCTCGGGGAACTCGTCGGCCGCCATCACGGCCGAGTCGCCGAACCAGAGCTCGACGTACATGAGCTTTCCGCCGGGGAGCGGCAGGCGGCTGCGCTCCTCGGCGCCGAAGGCCTGCGCGTACCACGCGGCCGCGCGCGCCGCGTCGCGCACGACGATGTGCGGCGTGATCGTGTGTATCCCGGCGGGAATCGCGCTGGTCCCGTGCAATGCCGAGACGCTACGGCGCGACCGGCGCACGCGCCAGCGGCAATTGGTCCTAGGACTATGCGGTGCTCGAGATCGTCCCGCCACCGGTTGGAGAGGCGCTAGGCTCCGCGGCGATGCAGTCCGGCGGCCGCTGCTACCTCGTCTACGCGCTCGCGCCCGAGGGCACGAGCCCGCGCGAGGCGAACGACCTGCTGAATGCGTACGTCGCCGACGACTCCCGCGGGCTCGCGGTGTGGCACGACCACTTCATCGGCGCGCACGGCGGCGCCGTCGTCCTCCACGTACGCAGCGACGCCGAGCGCGCGCTGCTCGAGGATCCCGGGCCGCTGGCGGGCTGGCGCCTGGCCGTCCACCCGCTGATGTACTCGCTGACGGCCGTCGGGTTCGCCGCCCTGACGCCGTTCACGCTCGAGAAGTACCGGGGCGTCGGACTCGACGAGCTCGCCGCCGCCGAGCCCGACGATCCCCGCTACTGGTGGAGGACCTGAACGTTCCGGTCCTCCGGCTTTACATCTCTCCGCTGATCCACGGATCGGCACCCGGGTCGCCGCCCGCAGCTGCGGTCGCGAGCCGCTCGAGGTAGTGATCCCAGCCGTGCGCGTGCGACTCGGCCGCGGCGGCGCCGGGCAGGTCGCGGTGGGTGAAGCGCAGGATCGTCCCGTCTCCGTCGGGAACGAGCTCGATCTCGACGGTCGTCGAGCCCTCGGGCACGGGGTTCGGACCGTCTTCGCCCGGCTCCCAGCCCCAGGTGTAGACGAGCCTGTGCGGTGGGTCGAGCTCGACGAACTCGCCACGGGCGGTGTGACCGGGGATCACCTCGATGCGGTAGAGGCCGCCCGGACGCGCGTCGAACGAGGCGGCCTGTCCCATCCAGCGGGTCGCCTTGTCCGGATCGACGAGGAACTGCCAGATCGTCTCCGGGCTCGCGGCGATCGTGAGCTCACGCTCGACCGCGACCGTCTCAGTCGTGCTCTCCATGCTTTCCCCTCTCCTCTCGTTCGGCCTCCCGCTTGAGCGCTTCGAGCCGGTCGCCCCAGAAGTCGTCGAGGAACGCCTTCAGCTCCGCGAGTCCTTCCGGGCGTGCTCGGTAGAGGCGTTTGGTGCCGTTGCGTCGTTCGCTCACGAGCCCGGCCTCCTTCAGGACAGTCAGGTGCTGGGAGATCGCCGGCCGCGTCACCTCGAAGTGCGACGCGATCTCGCCGGCGGAGAGCTCGCCGTCCCAGACCAGACGCAGGATCTGGCGCCGATGAGGCTCGGCGATCGCCCGTAGCGCGACTTCCATGGGCGCTATGTAAGCACATCCTTTCGTAAGCTGCAACTTAAAGAGGTGCAGCCGTGACGGGAAGTGCAGGCGGCTTGTGCGTCGTTGAAGCTTCCGGGATGGCCGAACCCCAGGCAGTTGCCGCGCCCTTCACCGGCAAGACGGCATGGGCGCGGAACCTCGAGACGCCCCTGCGCGAGTTCCTGCGCACCGAGACGGGTAGCTCCGTGGTGCTGCTCGCGGCCACGGTCGCGGCCCTCGTGTGGGCGAACGCCGACCTCTCGTCGTACGAGCGCGTCTGGCAGACGCGGCTCTCGATCCGCGTCGGCAGTGCGGGCGTGTCGCAGGACCTGCGCCAGTGGGTGGACACGGGGCTGATGACGTTCTTCTTCTTCGTCGTCGGGCTCGAGGCGCGCCGCGAGTTCGACCTCGGCGAGCTGCGCGAGCGGCGGCGGCTCGCCCTCCCAGTCGTCGCGGGCGTCGGCGGGATGGTCGTGCCGGTCGCGATCTACCTCGCCGCGAATGCAGGCCGCCCGTCGGCGCACGGCTGGGGTACTGCCATGTCGACGGACACGGCGTTCGCGCTCGGGATGCTCGCGCTCGTCGGCCCGCGGTTCCCGATCCGCCTGCGCGCCTTCCTGCTCACGTTCGCGGTGGTGGACGACGTGGTCGCGCTCGCGGTCATCGCAACCGCCTACAGCGAGCACGTCGCGCTGCGTGCGCTTCTCGTCGGGATCGCGATCTTCGGCGCGGTGCTGATCGTCCGCGCGGCACGCGTTCGGTACGGACCGACCTATCTGCTGCTCGGCACGGCGGCTTGGGTCGCGTTCTTCAAGTCGGGCGTCGACCCGATCGTCGTCGGCCTGGCGATAGGCCTGCTGGCATACGCGTACCCGGCCGGGCGTCCCGATCTCGAGCGCGCGACCGATCTCTTCCGGCAGTTTCGCGAGCAGCCGACGCCCGAGCTCGCGAACTCGGCGCGGGTGGGGCTGCGCTCGGCGATCTCGCCAAACGAGCGCCTGCAGCAGCTCTACCACCCGTGGACGGGCTACGCGATCGTGCCCCTGTTCGCGCTCTCCAACGCGGGCGTCCACATCACCGGCGACTTCCTCGCGCGCGCCTACACGGGGCCGATCGCCCTGGGGATTCTGTTCGGCTATGTCATCGGCAAGCCCGTCGGGATCCTCGGCTCCTCCTGGCTCGTGACGAAGCTCAGCCGCGGCCGGCTGCGGCCACCCGTCGGCTGGGCCGCCGTCGCGGGCGGAAGCGCGATCGCAGGGATCGGCTTCACGGTGTCGGTCCTGATCGCAACCCTCGCGTTCCGCGGCGCGCAGCTCGAGGAGGCGAAGCTCGGCGTGCTCAGCGCGGCGCTCTGTTCAGCGGTCCTCACGTGGCTCGTCTTCCGTGCGACCGACCTGCTGCCGACGCGGCTCCGGATTCGGGCGCTGCTCGGCACCGCCGAGGCCATCGTCGACCTCGCCACGCCCGTCGATCCCGAGCGCGACCACGTGCGCGGACCCCTCGACGCGCCCGTGACGGTCGTCGAATACGGCGACTTCGAGTGCCCCTACTGCGGACAGGCCGAGCCGGTGATCCGCGACCTCCTGGCCGACTTCGGCGACGTTCGCTACGTCTGGCGGCACCTGCCCCTGAACGACGTCCACCCGAACGCGCAGCTCGCGGCCGAAGCCGCCGAGGCCGCCGCCGACCAGGGAGCGTTCTGGGAGATGCACGACCTGCTGCTCCGCCATCAGGACGAGCTCCGGATCCCCGATCTCGTCCGCTATGCGGAAGAGCTCGGCCTCGACGTCGAGCGGTTCCGCGACGACATCCGGCGGCAGGCCGCCGCCGCGCGGATCGCGGAGGACGTCGACTCGGCCGACCTGAGCGGCGTGTCCGGGACGCCGACCTTCTTCATCAACGGGCGGCGGCACTACGGCGCCTACGACATCGACACGCTTTCCACTGCGGTGCGGGCCGCGCGGGCGCGGGCGGCGGTGAGCGCGCCGGTCTAGGAGCGCGGGTATGTATTCGCGCGTGTCGACCGGTCAGTTCAGACGGACGCGCGGCAGAGCCACGCGTCCTGAGGGCGGCGCCGGCAAGCGGCGCCTGGGAGCGCGGATCTCTATTCGCGCGTGTCGACCGGTCAGTTCAGACGGACGCGCGGCAGAGCCACGCGTCCTGAGGGCGGCGCCGGCAAGCGGCGCCTAAACGAAAAGCGGCGCGAGCGAGCGGCGCTCCAGGAGCGCTGCAACGGCGTCGTCGGACGGCGGGCTGCCGTCGAAGCGCTCCGCGGCGGCGAGCACGTGCGGGAGCAGGTTCACGTCGCCGACCGTGTTCAGGAAGAGCTCCGGTCGGGCGAGCACACAGTGGACCGCGATCTCGATGTCGGCAGGATCGGTGAGCGGCTCGTACCAGGTCGACGCGGTCTGCGGCCGTCCGTCCCAGGGCGCGAGCGCGATGCTCTTGATCGTCTGCATCGCGACGCCGCGCTCGGCGCAGACCTGCGCGAGCGCCTCGAACTCGTCCGCGTAGCGCCGGTCTTGCAGCTGGCGGATGTTGCACGGGAGGAGCACGGAGTCGAACGGATGGCGTTCGAGGCTCCGCCGGTGCATCGCTGCGACCGAGAGCCCGTGGCCCGTGACGCCGATGAAGCGGACGAGACCCTCGTCGCGTGCTTCGACGGCCGCCTCGAGCGCCCCTCCGTCCCGCAGCGCGGTCTCCCACTCGATCACGTCGACGAGGTTGTGCAGCTGGATCAGGTCGACATGGTCGACGCCCAGTCGCTCGAGTGACCGTCGGATCTGGTCCTTCGCGCCGGCGTAGTCGCGGCGTTCGGTCTTCGTCGCGAGGAAGAAGCGTCCGGGCTCGCGCTTCAGCCACGTGGCGATGCGCAACTCCGAGTCGCCGTACGAGGCGGCGGTGTCGATGTGGTTGACACCGTGCTCGAGGAGCAGGTCGAGCGTGCGCTCGGACACGGCGTGCGAGACCGTGGCGAGCGAGGCGGCACCGAAGATCGTGCGACTGCTCTCGTGGCCGGTGCGGCCGAACGGAGCGCTGGCGATCACGGGACCAACTCTATCTACCGCGCGGCCGCGGCCAGCGCGTCGAGCAGGCGGTCGACGTCTGCCTGGCTGTTGTGCAGGTGCGGGGAGATCCGAAGCGCCGAGCCGCGCATGCTGACGACCACGTTTGCCTCTGTGAGCGCCGCGGCCGCGCGTCGCGCTGCCTCCGGAGGAAGCTCGAGGCCGAGCATGTGCGGTGCACGCGCATCCGGGGGAGCGGCCTTCAGGCCGAGTCCCTCGGCGCGGGCGGCGATCTCGTTCGTTCGCACCTGCAGGGTCGCCGCGATCCGCGGAACGGTCCATTCGAAGAGCTGCTCGATCGCCGCCAGCGCCGTCGGCACGAGCTGGAAGCTCGAGCGCTGGCCGACGTCGAACCGCCGTGCGCCCGGGAGATACTCATCGTGGTAGTCGACGAGCTGGCTGAAGTCTTCGGCGCCCACGCGCGAAATCCAGTTCTCCTCCAACGGCTCGCCGTCGTGGAGCCCGGCGTCGAGGTAGAGATACCCGACGCTGAGCGGGCCGAGCAGCCACTTGTAGCCGACCGCCACCAGCGCGTCGGGGCGGAGTGCTGCGAGGTCGAGCGGCATCGCGCCGAGCGACTGGCTCGCGTCGACGACGAACGCGGAGCCGGCCTCACGCAGCGCGTGCGCCACGCGCCCGAGGGCGACGAGGGCCCCGTCCGTCCAGTGCACGTTCGGCACCGACGCGATCGCCACGCGCTCGTCGACGGCGTCCACGATCGCCTCTGTCCAGCTCTGCCCGGACCCCCGCCCGACGACGAGCAGCTCGGCTCCCGTTCGGCGGGCAAAGCGCTGCCACGTGTAGTAGTTCGACGGGAACTCCTGGTCGAGCACGAGCACGCGATCGCCCGGTCCGGCCGTCAGATTGCGCGCCGCGACCGCGAGCCCGTAGCTCGTCGCGGACACGAGCGCGACGTCGTCGGCCGTCGCGCCGATGAGCCGCGCGACGCGCGATCGGAGCTCCTCGACGTCGGAGAACCAGTCCCGGGCCGAGATCGTCCACGGCTTGGCGCGGCGCTCGAGCGCGGTCTCGCCGGCGGCGCGGACTCCGCGCAGCAGCGGCGAGAGGCTGGCGGTGTTGAAGTAGGCGACGCCGTCGTCGACCTCGAAGGCGGCCCGCTGATCTCCCAGGTGCTCGCGGCTCCCGATCGTCTCTGCCATCGGCTCCACTACCGCCGGTCGAGCTTCTCGGTCGGGCCCGCTCGCTGCCACTGGCGCAGCTCGCCCACCTGCTCGAAGCCGAGGCGTCGATAGAGGCTCTCCGCCTCGGGACTCGGGCTCAGCACGGCCGGTAGCGAGGGATCGATCAGCGGGCGCGTCAATGCCGAGGCGTAGCCGCGCCCTCGCGCCGACGCGATCGTCGTGACGCCGTAGATGCCGACGGCGTCGTCGCCCCGGTAGCTCATCGCCGCCGCGACCGCGTTTCCCCCGACCCGCCCCGTCAGCATCGTCATCCGCGCATCGGCGAGGATCGACGCCGGGTGGAACGTCCCGGCCTCGACGGATGCCTCCTCACCCCCGAAGCCACGCACGCTGACGTCCTCGAACTCGACGACCTCGGCGGGTGTGGAGACGCGCACGATCTCGAGGTCGGACGGCCTCTCTGCGGCGGCAAGCTCCCCGGCGGCCCGGACGAACCAGGGCTCCCGCGCCCGCTCTTCGAAGCCGTCGCGATCGCGCGACTCGAAGCCGAACGGCGCCAGGTCGAGCGCGGACCACGCATCGCAGACGGTTCCGTACGCGTCGCAGACGGCGGAGGCGGACGCATCGGCGGCCAGGGTGATCGCCGTCCAGTAGATGAAGGGCGGCGAGTCGACTGCGCGCCAGACGGAATCGCGGCGCTCCGAGCGGAGGCCGAGGGCGTTCAGCCACGAGGCGTGCCAGCCGGCCGTTGTGTCCGCGCAGAGCGCGACATCATCCATCGGATTCTTGGCTGGGCTCCTGGTAGAGGCCGATCACGTTTCCGCCGGGATCGCGGAAGCGCGCCGTCACCTCGGGTGCGTCCGCGCCGATCGGGTGGACGATCTCACCCCCGTGCGCGACGACCGCGTCGACGGTCGCAGCGACGCTGTCGACCATGACGTAGAGCAACAGACCCGGTTCCGCCGAGGGCGGCCGGCCGGTCACCCACGTGCCGCTCACCTCGCCGACCGCGTCGTCGAACGCGGTCTGACCGTCGCCGCGCTGCCTGATCCCCCAGCCGAAGACCGCTTTGTAGAAGTCGACCGAGCGAGGGACGTCGGTCGCGGGAATCTCGACGTAGCAGATCTTGCCGTTTGCCACGGTGGGAGGCATCGGCCCTCCTCGAGTAGGTTGCGCTCATTCTCGCGTGCGGGGCGGAGCTACGTCGTCCTCTATCAGAACACCCCAGCGCAATTCCACGGCAGACCGGAGCTCGCCGAGCGCCTGACCGAGGAGCTGCGGCAAGAGCTGCGGGCGCGGAGCGGCTACTAGCCCGAGTAGTCGAACGTCGAGCCGTAGCCGCAGACGCCGCGGTAGCTGAAGGCGAGCGCCTCGTCCTCGACGAGGAGCTCGTCCGCAACGAGCTCCTCGCCGGTCCGGTCGTGGCCGGGGATCACGCAGGTGACCGTCTCTCCGCCGTCGTAGCGGTCGCGGATCCGGACGCTGACCCGGTCACGGATTCGGAGTCGCTGGCGCCGCCGTGTGTGGTCGACGTCGATTTCGACCGGGCGGACGGCGGCGAGCTCGCTTCCCTTCCACGCCCACGGGAAGTGGGTCTCGGCGTCGCCGCCGAGACGGCCGGTGAAGATGCCCTCGAGCGCGGGGCGCTGCTCGCCGGTGGCCTCCGCGTCGACGTACAGGATCCACGTCCACGGCGAGCGTGGCTCGTCGTCGCTGTAGCGGATCGCCATCGCGACGGGGAGCCCGGAAAGGTCGGTGCCGTCCGCGGCGCCCTCCTCGATCACCCACGAGAGGACGCCCATGCAGATCCCACGCGTCGAGCGGCCACCCGGGACGCCGTCGATCCGGCGGCAGGGGCAGATCGCGTCACAGTTGCACGACTCGAAGTAGGTGCCTCGGATTCGCCAGCTCATCGCATCTGCATCTGCATGCGGGTCGGCTGCTTCAGTCCCGGCACGCTCGCCGGGGAGGCGGCGACCCAGATCCCGAGCGCGACGAGGACGACCGCGAGCAGCCGCGCAAATACCTCACCGCCGGGCAGTGTCTTCTCGACGAGGATCGCGGCCGCCACGACCGCCATCCAGAACAGGCTCATCACGCCGAGCGCAAAGAGCGCGAGCATCAGGCCGGTGCAACATCCGACGCAGAAGGCGCCGTGCTCGATCCCCATCCAGACCGCGCCGAGCCGGCCCGAGCGGCCGCGGAGCAGCCAGTGGAGCGGCGAGCGGCAGTGGCGCAGGCAGAGCGTCTTGAGCGGCGTCAGCTGCCAGAGGCCCGCCGCGACGAGCGCGCCGCCGGCGACCCAGGGCCCGCGATCGTCCCAGGCGAGAAACGACGGAGCAGCCGCCCGGATCCCGCGATAGACCGCGTACGCGGCGAGCCCGTAGCCAGTCCAGACGAGGAGGTAGCCGAGCGTGAACACCCACGTCGCTGCGCCGCGGCGAACGCGCGCGAACATCAGCACCGTCGGGGCGGCCGACGGCAGCATCATCGCCGACATCATCGTCACCCAGATCCCCACGTACCAGCCGAATGCGCCCAGATCGGTGCCCGGGCCCGCGTCCATGCCGCGCATCCGCTGCACGGTCACGATCCACGCAACCAGGGCGACGCCGACGAGCGAGGCGGCGAGCGCGGTGCGGCTGCGGAGAGTCAGCCCGTCCACGAGAACGGCGAGGCATGGCCGTTCTTGCCGACGCCGTCGAGTTCGATCCCGAACGCCTTCGCCTTGGACCGTGTCGCCCGCGCGACGGTCAGGGTGCTGCTCACGGGGTGCGGGACGCCTGTGATCCGCGTCGGCTCGCCCATGCCCTCGGGCACGAAGTCCTCGATCTCGACGTCCGCGAGCTCGCCGATCCGCACGGAGTGCCGCGGGCCGTCGTCGACGAATTCGATCTCCGCCGATTCCATCCCTGCCACCTCGCCGATGAACGGGTTAAACGCCGCCGGCGGCCCACCGCGCTGGCCCGACGCCACGGCCGCGAGCGCCTCCGCCTGCTCGGGCGAGGCCGCCGCGTCCATCAGCAGGCCGACGCGCCAGTTCCCCTCCGCCATCGCACCGGGCGCGTCGGCCAGCACCCCGTAGCTGAGGCCGGAGACATCGACACCGTCGATCTCGCCGGAGTCGACGTGGAACGCGAGCAGGACGATGCAGCGCTCTTGGTCTCCGGGGAGGGTGAAGCCGCTCACCGCGCACGGGCACGTCACGTTGCAGTTGCAGTTCTCGAAGTACGTCCCGGAGAGGCGCCAGCTCACCGCGAGAGTATCTCGTGCTCCTCGTCACGGAATCAAGCCGCGGTAGGCCGGCCGCGATGAGTTTTCGGGCGCCGCGCCGTCTAACGATCAGCCGCGACGACCAGAAGGAAGGAAGAGGACGATGACCGACGCACCGACCGCCACGACAGGCGAGGCAACCGTCACCCGCGTCTTCGACGCGCCGCGGGAGCTCGTCTGGAAGATGTTCACGGAGCCCGAGCACTAGTGCTGAGGACGGTTGCCCTGGCGACCGGTCGGCGCGAGCCCGTACGATGAGCGTCGTGCCAGATTCGCCGCTCACCGTCAGGCCCTCGGGCGACGAGCTCGAGGGCCGGCTCGAGCAGCATCGGGCGGAGCTGACCGCGTACTGCTACCGCATGCTCGGCTCGCCGTTCGAGGCCGAGGACGCCGTCCAGGAGACGCTCATCCGCGCGTGGCGGAGCTACGACCGCTTCGAGGGGCGGGCGGCGCTCCGCTCGTGGCTCTACCGCATCGCGACGAACGTCTGCCTCGACATGCTGAACGGGAGAGAGCGCCGCGCGCGGCCGATGGACCTCGGCCCGTCGCAGGCGCCTGTCGCGGAGAACCTGAACACGCTGCCGGAGACGACGTGGATCCAGCCGATCCCCGACGGCCTCGTCGCGCCGGAGGGCGATCCGGCCGAGGTGGCGGTCGCGCGCGAGACGATTCGCCTCGCGTTCGTCGCGGCGCTGCAGCACCTTCCGCCCCGGCAGCGCGCGGTACTGATCCTGTGCGAGGTGCTTCGCTGGAGGGCGACGGAGGTCGCGGAGCTCCTCGACACGAGCGTCGCCTCGGTGAACAGTGCTCTGCAGCGGGCCCGGTCGACGCTCGAGGCCGGCAAGGTGAGCGCCTCCGATCCCGCGCCGTCGCTGGACGAGGCGGACCGTGCGCTCCTCGCCCGCTACGTCCAGGCGTTCGAGGACTACGACATCGACGCGCTCACCTCCCTGATCCAGGAGGACGCGACGCAGTCGATGCCGCCGTACGACATGTGGTTGAGCGGCCGCGCCGACATCCTGCGCTGGTGGTTCGGGCCGGGAATCGGCTGCCGCGGCTCGCGCGTGATACCCACCGTCGGCGCGAACGGCTCCCCGGCGTTCGGCCAGTACAAGCCCAGCCCCACCGGCGACGGCTACGAGCCGTGGGCGCTGCAGGTGCTCGAGCTCTCAGACGGCCGGATCGTCGAGCTCACGTTCTTCCTCGACACCGACACGCTGTTTCCGCTGTTCGGCCTGCCCACCCGCCTCGACTCGTAGCACGTCGCGCAGACCGACGAAGGCAAGGAGCTCGAGCAGCTCGCTCGAGGCGTGACGCAGCCGGATCTCGAGACCGAGCCGCCGCGCGTTGAGCTGGAGCCGGGCGAGGGCGTTGACTGCGCCCGCGTCGGGGGCGAGGGCGCCCACGTCGCAGACGATCGTGCTCGGACGTGGCGCGGTCATCTACGGGAAAGACCGTTCGGCGGTGCAAAACTCATCGGAATCCGGCCGATGAGTTCTGCGGAGCGGGGCGGTCTAATCCCCAGTCGACCGATGCGAAAGGAACCGACCGATGACCATGGATAGCCGCACCCGCTGGCTCGCGCTCTACGTCCTCTGCCTCGGCAGCCTGATGATCGTTCTCGACGTGACGATCGTGAACGTCGCGCTGCCGTCGATCAGGCAGGATCTCGGCTTCTCCGAGACCTCGCTCGCCTGGGTCGTGAACGCCTACCTGCTCACCTACGGCGGCTTCCTCCTGCTCGGCGGCCGGCTCGGCGACCTCTTCGGCCACCGGCGCCTCTTTCTCGCCGGCATCACGCTCTTCACGCTCGCCTCGCTCGCCTGCGGCCTCGCGACCTCGCAGGGGTTCCTCATCGCCGCGCGCGCCGTCCAGGGCATCGGCGGCGCAACCGCATCCGCCGTCGCGCTCTCGCTGATGATGACCCTGTTCACCGAGCCGGCCGACCGGGCGAAGGCGATGGGCCTCTTCGGCTTCGTCGCCGCCGGCGGCGGCAGCATCGGCGTGCTGCTCGGCGGGATCCTCACGGACTCGCTCAACTGGCACTGGATCTTCCTTGTCAACTTCCCGATCGGGATCCTCGTCGTCGTCCTCTCGCTGCGGCTGCTGCCGGTTGCGCGCAGCGCGTCCGCGACCGGACGGCTCGATGTGGCCGGTGCGGTGACGGTGACCGCGTCGCTGATGCTCGCCGTCTACGCGATCGTGAACGGCAACCAGCAAGGCTGGACGTCGGCCCGGACGCTCGGCCTGCTCGCCGCCGCAGCGACGCTCCTCGCGATCTTCCTCGGGATCGAGGCGCGGGTCCGCTCGCCGCTCGTGCCGCTCGGCCTCTTCCGGCTGCGGAACCTCGCGACCGCGAACGTGGTCGGGGTGCTGTGGGCGGCGGCGATGTTCGCGTGGTTCTTCCTCTCGGCGCTCTATCTCCAGCTCGTGCTCGGATACAGCCCGCTCCAGGTCGGCCTGGCCTTCCTGCCGGCGAACCTGATCATGGGAACGTTCTCGCTCGGCCTCTCCGCCAGGCTCGTCATGCGCTACGGCGTCCGACGGCCGCTTGCGACGGGGCTCCTACTGGCCGCGACCGGGCTCGTGCTCTTTGCTCGGGCTCCGGTCGACGGGAGCTTCGCAGTCGACGTCCTCCCGAGCATGATCCTGCTCGGATTCGGTGCCGGCATCGCGTTCAACCCGGTGCTCCTCGCCGCCATGAGCGACGTCGCCCCGGAGGACGCCGGGCTCGCCTCGGGCGTGGTCAACACCGCGTTCATGATGGGCGGGGCGCTCGGCCTCGCCGTGCTCGCCAGCCTCGTCGCCTCGCGTACCGACACCTTGCGCGCCGCCGGGAACGGCCCGCTCGACGCGCTCGTCGGCGGCTACCACGTCGCCTTCGTCGTCGGCGCCGTCTTCGCCGCCACGGCGGCCGCGCTCGGCGCGGGACTCCTTCGCGCCGGCCAGTACTCGGACGCGGGCGAGGGCGAGGCGGCGATCGGCGCGCCCGCGGGCGCCGAGAGCTGCTCGTAGCGCCGGCCGCCTCCGAAACGGGGATGGAGCGGGACGGCGGCAGCGGAGACCTCCGAGTCGCGACCGCCCTCCAAACCCCTCGAGCTCGCCCGCTCGCGGTCGCTCAGCCGGACTTGAGCGTCTTGATGTAGGCGACGAGCGCTCGTAGCCGCGCGTCCGGGATGATTCCGCCCCAGTGTGGCATCGAGACGATCGGCGCTCGTCCGATCACGCTGCCACTTCTGATCACGTCGATGATCTTGGCGTCGGTGTCGAACTCCTTGAAGAAGTCTGCGCCGGAGAGCGGCGGGATCGCCATGTCCGGCGACTGCGGGTTCGGCACGCCGCCGAGCCCGTTCGGGCCGTGGCAGTTGATGCAGCCGTAGCGCTGGTAGAGGAGCGCGCCCTCGACGGCCGGGCCCTGGCCGGTGATCACCGGGGGCGGCGTCGCCCCGGGCACCGACGGCAGGCCGGCGCGGATGTAGGCGACGAGATCGGCGACCTGGTGTGCCGAGACCACCTGGCCCCAGACGGGCATGTACGGCTTCTTCGGATTCGCCGACTCGCCGAGGCCGTGGTCGATGATCTGCTTCAGCTGCGCGACGGTGAGCTGCTTGCCAACCTGGGTGAGGGCGGGGACGTCGGTGGAGACGCCACCGCGCCCTCGTTCGCCGTGACACTGCGCACAGGCGAACTGGACGAAATCGTGGGCGCCGGCGGCGACGTTCGTGCTGACCGGGGTCGCCCCGCCGTTCGAGATCGTGCCGGCGACCGTCACCGTCTTCGTCACGGTCTTCGTGCCGCCGCAGGCTCCGAGGATCCCGGCGAGGAGGAGTCCGCACGCGACGGCGGCTCCGAGCCGTGCGAGGTTCCGGGCACGATCCACGCGGCGAGCATACGCCGCTAAAACGCGCTGGCCATCGGGTCGATCACTGTCCGCCATTGCGGGAAAGCCGCAGCGCCGGATCGATGCGGAGGTGTAGTGCGGGCTACCTCAACTGGGCCACGCGCATCTGGTTCCCTGACGGGTCGCGGAAGCCGGCGTCGATGCCGTAGGGCTGCTCGGTCGGTTCCTGCTGGAACTCGACGCCGCGCCCGGAGAGCTCGTCGTAGGTGGCCTGGCAGTCGTCGGTCGAGAAGAAGAGGCCGCCGGCGGCACCCTTGGCCATGAGCGCCATGATCTGCTCGCGCGTCTCGGCGTCGAACACGGGCGGACCAGGCACGGCCATCAGCGTGAGGGCGACATCGGGCTGTCCGGGCACGCCGACGGTGAGCCAGCGGAAGTTGCCCATCTCGGGCACGGTCACGTCATCCCGGAGCTCCAGCCCGAGCTTCTCGGTGTAGAAGGCGAGGGCCTCGTCCTGGTCGTGGACCCACACCTGGACGTTGGTGAGCTGCTTCAGCATCGTCATCCTCCGGTTTCGTAGGTTCGGCGGCGACGTTAGCCGGGCCGCCCCGGGCTGTCTTCTCGAAAACTGCTGGACTGCGGGCGCGCCCATGCGAGCTGCACGCAGGTGGGGATCCGCGCCCGCGCGGCCGCAGGCGGGTACGCGGACCGGTACGCCGTGGGCGAGAGGCCGAACGTCCGGCTGAAGCACGTGGTGAACGAGCCGACGCTGCGCAGTCCGACGGCGAGGCAGATGTCCACCACGCTCCGGTCGGTGTTGCGCAGCAGCGCCGCCGCGCGCTCGAGCCGCCGGGTGAGGAGGTACTGGTGCGGCGTCTCGCCGAAGGTGCGGCGGAACTCGCGGCTGAAGTGGGCGGGCGACAGGTGCGCGGCGCGTGCGAGCGCGGGCACGTCGAGCGGCTCGCGGTAGCGAGCGTCGATCAGGTCCTTCGCGCGGAGCAGGTGGCGGGCCGCGGGGACTGGACGTGCGAGGACACTCACGTGACTCGGAATCTGAGGTGGGTGACG
>Ga0137371_10001761_pt1 | contig 17184 bp, 16 predicted proteins | sample SagtaG_7_FD_104919 | JGI IMG/M metagenome (GOLD analysis project Ga0137371, IMG submission 104919) | Vadose zone soil microbial communities from Sagehorn Ranch, Mendocino, California, USA - Sage1_R_40_16 metaG | ecosystem: Environmental > Terrestrial > Soil > Vadose zone | place: USA...
CCCCACCTCCCAACGACGCCCAGCGAGGCGTTACCCCCGCCTTCGGCCACGGACCCCGCTTGGGGCCGGTCCGACTGCACTTTCACCAGCTAGTTCTCTGCGCCGCCCGGCGCACACTACGACGGCTCCGCCCCACCCGCGCCTTCGGCAGGCGTCGCACCTATCCCCACCTCGAACCCCTGGCCGGGGACGAGAATGTGGAACGTACGCGGGCGGTTCCCACGTTCACTGTTGTCCGGTCGACGGGTTAGGCATCCGGCTCTACCCCTGCGGCATCGCCACGACTACGCCGTAGACAATTCACCATGGCCTCCAGACCCAGACTCCTAAGACCCGGCCTGGAGTTCCCCACCCCACCAGTACAGGGCGGGTGCGCGCCGCGAACCAGCCCAAATCCGCCGGGTTGGAGCTGGTTGGCTCTCAAGAGGCGTAACAACACCGGTTCCTCGCGTATACCTTCCCGCCTCGCTCACCGCGCCCGGCCCATCCGGCAGTGCTGAACCGACGCGACTTTGTCGAGGCTGCTCCCACCCTCCCCGGCGACCCCCGGATCAGGGTGCCTCCAGCTTCACCCCGCCGCTACGACGACGAGGAGATGGACGGTCTCTCACCTCCACCCGCAACAACAGCGCCTCGTGGCGCACCAGGAAGGAGCCGAGCGTGGAGGGTGCGTATACGCCGCCGAACAGCTCGGGCATGCCGCCGTGACGCAGTACGTCGAGGTCGTCGATGCTGTCCGCGCCGGCGGCCATGCCGGCCACGACTGAGGTGATCTTGCCGGCCGGGTTCACCCCGGTCGAGGGGATCGGCGGGTCGGTGATCTGGACCGCGTCGGCGACCAGGCGGTGCAGCCCGGTGTCCTCGGCCAGCTGCATGACCGGGACCAGGCCTGCGCACGACACGAGGTTCTCCTCGTCGAACTGTATAGCCGCCCGTCGCCATGGCTGCGATAATCTCACTCCGAGTGCCTCCTTGACCAAGCGATCCTGGATCTTCAGCAAATCCATCGTCGCAGGTCAGGAGGCACTTTCCTGTCAGCCGCGCCGCCAGACCAAAGAGTTGTTCGGTGGATTCAGGCTACGGAGGAACCGCCGATGGCGGCTGCTGCTCGACGACGGGCAGACGATGGCGTTCAACGGCATGCTCGGCGACCTGCGGACCTGGGCCCGGCGGCTGGGTTTGCTGCGCGGACAACGCAACCGGATGATCGAACAGGCGATCGCCAACCTGCGCAACATGGCCGCTCACCCCGACTACCACCTGACCACCCCGGTCGACGCCGCCAGTACACTGAGTGATCTCGCCGAAATCATCAATCACCTGTGGGGCGTCGCTACCCCCGGCGGCCGTCTGTACCCGGCTCCCGTTCGGCGTGAGGTCGTCGCCCTGGCGTGGGACGACGCCGGCACCTAACTGCCGATGGCGCTCGCCAGCGGCCTGGCGGACGCCGTGGACCCCGAGGATCAGCCGTGGCAGTGCGCTGTCGTGCGCGCCGCCTTCCGTCCCGAACAGCACATCAGCGACCCCGGACTGCGTGAATTCGACTCCCGATATGAGGTGACCCACTATCCGGCCGATCTGCTCTGGGGACCCGGGTCGATCACCGACGCCGCCGCCTGGTACGTCGAGCACCAGCCCGAGCCCGACGAGTGCGACTACCTCGATCGCACGTTCGTCGTCCGCGTCGATGGCACCGACCTGTACCTACCGATGCGGCCTTCGGTGGCCGCGGCCCTGCCTGCCCCCGATCGGTCCGGCACGTGGTACGCCATCCGAGCCGACCACCCCAACGACGCCTTTCATCACGTCCGGAACCTGCTGGCGCACATCGGCTGCGCCCGGCGCGGGCCGTGCCGCAACTGCCATGCCGAGACCTTGCACGTCGGCGGCTACCAGCAGGTCATCGCGGCAACCGTTGATCCGACGGCACCGGCACCGCCACTACCTGCGGACGCCGCGACGCCCTGGGCGCACCCCCGGCGCCGTGCCACGACCTAGCCGACGTCACGAGCGGCTCACGTATCGGCCCGCACTGCTGCAGGTCAACCGGGCCAGCAGCGACGCGCACGGCGTGGCGGCTGACCGCGCCCGGCAAACGCCCGTAGATTGAAGGGCTGCCCAGCTCACTCCACCATTCCTAATCACTGCGAGATGCTTGTGGACGACGTTACGACGGCGCTTCCACTGTTTGATGACAACCCAGCCGAGGAGGACCTCCTCGGCTTCGACACCGTGGCCGACGTGGTCACCCGCGTCGTCACCGCGGGCGGCCTCGACCCGGTCACGGTGGGCATCCACAGCGCGTGGGGCGGCGGCAAGTCGACCGCCCTGAACCTGATCAACGCCCGGCTCGCGACCGTGGGTCACGTAGTCGTCGTGCGCATCGACCCGTGGGAGTTCGAGAACACCCAGGACCTTCGGGGCACGCTGATCGCCCAGGTGCTCAACGAACTGCAGGACCGCATCGAGCAGGACACCGCCGAGCCGACCGTTCGCGAGAAGGCCCTCACGAAGCTGAATGACCTTCGCCGGCGGATCGCCTGGGGCCGGGTCGCCCAGGTTCTGGTCACCAGCGCCGTGACCCTCTCCCCGGACGTCCCGAAGCTCGTGGAGGCGCTGACACCGAAACCGAAAGAGGACACCGACGGCGGCGGCGACGGCCCGCAAGGGATGGCCGGGTTCCGGGACCAGTTCGCCGCCCTGATGAAAGAGGTCAGCGGCATCACCAAGGTCGTCGTCCTGGTCGACGACCTCGACCGGTGCCTACCGCCGACGATCATGGCGACGCTGGAGGCGATCAAGCTCTTCCTGTCGGTGAAGAAGATGGCCTTCGTCATCGCCGCCGACGAGGACCTGATCCGCGCGGCGATCAACGTGCAGTTGGAGGGGGCCGCTCAGGGCGGCTTCGCGAAGCTGTACACGGAGAAGATCGTGCAGTTGCCGGTCTCGCTGCCGCTGCTGTCGGTCGAGCAGGCCGAGGCGTACCTCGCGCTGCTGCTGTGCCGCAACGCCGGCAACCTGACGGGCGAGCAGCTCGATGCCGTCGTGGCCGGGTGCAACGAGCGTCGGCGGGCCGGGACAGCGCCCTATGTTGTCGCGGCAGAGGACGGTGTATCGGGACCCTCGGCTGCGCATCTGGTCCTCGCGGCCAGCATCGCCAAGGGCCTGTCCGCCGACGTCTGGCGCAGCCCACGAGCGATCAAACGGTTCCTCAACGCGTTCGCGGTACGCAACCATCTCGCGTCCGCCGCCGGTGCCGGTTTGACCCCGGACGTGCTGCTCAAGCTCTTCCTGTTGGAGCTTCGGTATCTGCAGGAGTTCCAGCTGCTGGCCCAGCTGTCCACGGGTGAGCGGGCAGCGCTGGTGACCGCGTGGGAGCAATGGGCCCGCGGTGATGCCCCCAAAACGCCCGACGGCATCGCCGAGAGCACCCGGCTGTGGGCGGCCACCGAACCTTTCCTGGAAGGCCGGGGGCCGGAGATCGAACGCTACCTGAGCGTGGCGGCGACCCTGCACAGCGACGTGCGGTTCGGCGGCGCGATCAACGCCAAGCAGCTGGCGTTGATCGGGAACCTGTCGCACCCGTCGGACTCGACCCGGGCGGCAGCCCGCGACGAGTTGGCCGGGTTGGAACCCGACGAGCGGACCGTGATCATCAGCGGGCTGGCCGAGCAGCTGACCCGGATGAACGACCCGGAACATGCGATCGAGTCGCTGACCGCGATCGCCGCGAACCTGCCGGCACACACCGACGCGATCAGTCGGGCGCTACGCCATCCCGCCGTGGTCTCGATCCTGCAGGTGCACCACGTGCCCTACCTCAAGCCGGTGCCCGAGGTGCTCCGGCAGATCGTCGGCACCGACGGCCTCGACGCCGACGTGATCAACGCCGCCCGCGCCGACCTTGAGGAGCCGGCCCGGTAGTGGGCACCTCCGGCGCATACGGCGGCAGCGGCTCCCAATCGTGGGATGCGGTCCACGACTCCTACGCCGACGCGGCGACCGCGGGCGGCGGCGGACCGTCGCAGGCGCAGATCGAGAACTTCGTCAACACCTTCATGACGGCCCTCGCGAAGACGCCGGGGCAGGCCGGCGGCCCGACCTCGTTCTCGCTTGCGTCGCTTCGCCTGACCCGGTCAGCGGGGACCGGTGGCGGCTCATCCAGCAGCGCCACCTCGGGTGGCGGCGGACGCAACGTCGCCCGGCAGGCCGCCCGAGGCGCGGCGGCGGTCGCCGGCGCCCACGCACTGCGGTCGGGCAACACCGCGATCCTCACCGAGCTCGGCCTCGACGTCGACCACATCAAGGCGTTGCCGCCCGGGCGGGAGCAGTGCACCTACATCGTCAACACGCTGCTGGGCGCGCCAAGCCATCCCGACGAGGTGGCGCTCGCCGCGGCGACGCTGCGCACCATGGTCGAGGTCCAGAAAACCAACCAGGAGATGACCGCAGAACAGACGATGGAGCTGTTCCTGCAGAACCTGGCCTACGAACAGGTCCTCGTCGAACTGACCTCGCAGCGGCGCACCGACAGCGTCACGCCACAGCGCGCCAAACAGATCGAAGAGAAGGCCAAGAAGTACCTACGCGCCAGCGTTGCCGCGCTCCGACGGACAAGGCAAAGATCACCGCGCAGGGCTTCGTCGACTATGCCGCAACCCTCGCCGGCAAGGTGTTCACCGTCTTCCGCATGCGGGGGCGCCAGTGACGCACATCGAACTGCTCCCGGCCGGCGGAAAGCCGCAGCGACCGGCCACCGTGGTCTACCAGTGGCCCGACAGTCCCGGCAGCAGCGACACCATGCACACGGATCTCAGCTGGAGCCTGACCGAGCTGGGTGAGCCGTCCGGCGTCGCCAAAGACCTGCTCCGGGTCGTAGCCGCCGCGTACCTCGCTGACCGGACCACCTCGCGTCCGGCCCAGACCCTGCACCGCGATCTGCACCTCAGCGTGCACCTGGACACCCCCGAGGTGTGGACCCAGACAACTCTGGACGGTGTGGTGGACCTGCTGTACTGGCTGACCGGCGACACCTGGACCCTGGAGGTACTGGCCGCCCAGCACACCGGCCCGCCGGCGGAACCGGCCACGAGTTCCGACCCGGTGGACACGGTGAGCCTGCTGTCCGGCGGGCTGGACTCCCTCTGCGGTGCGCTGCTGCGCCTCGACCAGGCCGACTCGACCCTGTTCTTGGGACACGTCGACACCGCGAACGCCGTCAGCAGGGCGCAACGCCTCGTCCATGACCAACTCCGCGCACGTCACCCGGGTCTGCGCTACCAGCGCCTCGCGCTGCGCCCCACCACCGAGATACGGGAGTCCACACCCCGCACGCGGTCGCTGCTGTTCATGGCCATGGCGATCGCCGCCGCGTCGGGCTGCGGCGCGCGCGACGTTCTGGTGCCCGAGAACGGATTCACCAGCATCAACCCTCCGCTCGAACCGTCCCGCGGAGGACCGCTGACCACCCGCTCCACCCATCCGTGGACCTTCCACGCCCTGCACGGGCTGCTGTCCGCGCTGTCGTTGGACACCATCAGGGTGTCCAACCCGCACGCGGAGCTGACCAAGGGAGAACTGGTCGCCGCGGCGCTACGACCACGCTCAGCGGAGGACCGCGAGCTGGCCGCCGTCACCCTGTCGTGCGCCAAGCCCAACGCGGGCCGCCCCCGAGGCGGCAACCCCAACCTGAACTGCGGCCTGTGCATCGCCTGCCTGGTGCGGCGCGGCGCGTTCATCGCCGCCAACCGCCGCGACGAAACCACCTACCTCGTCGACGTCCTCAACGGCGAGGCCAAGCAGACACTCTTGCACCACCGCCGGCACGACATCGCCGCCTGGCAGTACGCCACCGAAGCGGGGTTCGACGACATCCGCGTCCTCGCCTCCGGCCTGTGGCCCCCCAATACCAACTTCGACAACGTCCTGGCGATCTGCCGCCGCGGACTGAAGGAACTGCGCCATGTCCCCATCACCTAGCCTGCCCAGGCTGGACTGCCACGCCCACATCGCACCCGACGTCACCCCCGCCCAGGTCGCGGCGCTCGGCGGGGCCATCGTGTTCGCGATGACCCGCAGCCCGGCCGAGGCCGCGGCAGCCGCTCGCCGCCGAGATGACACCATCATCTGGGGATACGGCGCGCACCCGGGACTGAAGACATCCATCACCCAGGTGACCACGCAGCGGGTCCGCGACGCCACCAGTGATCACATGCTGATCGGCGAAGTCGGCCTCGACCGCGCAACGGCCCTAGGCCCCCAACAGACAGCCTTCGACGCGATCCTGGACGCCTGCACGGACCAGCCGGTACTGCTGTCCATCCACAGCACCGGCCGAACCCGCGAGGTCCTCGCCGCGCTCACGCGTCGACCACACCCCGGCGCGATCCTGCACTGGTTCAACGGCACCACCGACGAAGTCCGCCAAGCCGCCGAACTCGGCTGCTACTTCTCCGTCAACGCCGCCATGACCGACGAGCGAATCAGCTGGATTCCCCACGACCGGCTGCTCCCCGAAACGGACTTCCCCAGCAGCAGACGATCCACCCGGGCCAGCCGCCCCGGCGACATCGACCACCTCGAACAGCGGCTCGCCGCGCTCACCAGCCGGTCCCTACACGAGATCCGGTCACTGTGGTACCGAAACCTTGCCCACCTCCTGCACGCCGCCCACGCCAAAAACGGTCTGCCCAGCAGGATCCGACAGTTGATCGACGCCAGCTAGCCACCACCGGCCGCCGCGGTACACCCCACCGAACGGAGTCTGCTACACGATCGCGCTGACCAACGGGCGCCGGCAGTTCCCACGCGGACGAGGTTCGCCTGCGCCAGCTTCCCGCGCAGCTCCCGATCGCGGTCATCCATCTTGATCGTCACGGGGCTGGCCGTCGGCCAGCCGCTGATACAGCTGGTTCCTCACCGCCTCGGCTGCCTGCCGGCGCTGTTCACCGACCACCACCAGCACGCCGAGGACAGCGACGAAGCCGCCGAGCAGGCCCAGCTGAGCACCAGGTCGGCGAGCCGGCGCACCGCACCGACCGGGTCCGCCGCCAGCATCGCCAGCCCGCTCACGCTCCCCAGCGCAGCAGCGACCCACGCTACGGTCCACAGCAACCGGCGGACCCGCGCCAGATCGAGATCACCTCCGTCGTGCAGCGCCCACTCCGGAGGCCAGCCGCAGACCACCGCTGTCGCGACCGCGAACACCACGCCGAGAAGGATCTGCCTGACCTGACGCAGCGCGTTGGCGTCGCCGAGTACCACCCAGACGATGGCGCCGAACAGCGCCGCGCCGACACCCAGCACACCGACACTCCACGCCCACGCTTGGCGTCGCAGGCTCAGCCGCGCAAGGACGGCCGCGGCGACGATGCTCTGGACCGCCGCACCGCCGTCGGACACCACATCACTGCACGCCACCATCGACCCGGCGGGCCATCCCGGGCGATCCCCCAGACCAGCGCGGCGATCCGCACCAGGCCATATGCGGCGAGCACCGCGACGGGCACCCACAGCTCGCGCACCGCCCATCGTCTCGACGACTGCGTCATCGTGGTGTTGACGCACATGGCCCCGCTCCGATCGCCAACCCGACCGCTCCATGTACGACCGAACCAACCGAATCCTGCACCTCTCGCAGCCAACAGATCAATGCGAGCACAACCTCGGCGCGGGCGACTGGCGACACGTCCAACCCCGACGGCCCGCCGTCGTGAGCCCGCCCCGCGCGCCTCGATGACACCACCGTGCCGGCCGGCGGGCACCATCCGGCGGCGTGCGCCAGGCCGAGATCAGTCGCGCCACCGGAATCCCCGACCCTACGGTGTCTCAGCGGCTGCGCCGGCGACGATCGTGACGGCGGCGGCGCGTACAAAGGGCGTCGTACCCGTCAGCGCGACACGCAGCCACCGCCGGCGACACGCGTGCGGTGTCTCCCCGCGATGCCCCGTCGCGAGGTTTAGGGTTCCGTCGCATCTGCCAACGCGCGTCGGCCAGCTGGGGCCCAGGGCCGGGAGGCACGAGCGTGGTGGAGCCAGGGAGCGTGGGGTCGTGCGTGACGGGTGGCACATCGACGAGCGCGTCGTGGCACGGGTCGCGGAGGCGTTCGGCCTCGGGAGCGTGCACGCGGTGTCGTACCTTGCCACCGGCCTGATGAACCGAAACTGGAGAATCACGGCGGGCGCCGGCCAGTTCGCCCTCAAACGGATCATCGATGTCCCGGTTGCCGTGGCTCGGCGCAATCTTCGGGTCCTGGACGCACTTCACGAGGTCGGCGTGCCGGCGGGCGCCGCGATGCGCACGCCCGACGGTGATCCCGTCGTCGAGGTCGGCGGGCACGGCTACTGCGTCCTGCCCTGGCACGACGGCTCACACCCGCGCGGCCCCGACCTGAGCCTGCGTCAAGCCGATCACCTCGGCGCGGTGGCCGCGCGAATCCATGACGCCTCAACAGCCCGATACCGGCCGTCGGCCTCGACCTGGCAACGACCCGACCGACGCAACCGGTCACGGCGCCGCATGTCGCGATCGAGGAAGCTCGCCGATTTCACGCCGCAGCGAGGGCAGCCGGCGGCCAGTTCGATCGGGCGGTGACCGATCTGCTCGACCGGCGTGTCGCGCTCATCGACAGATACGCCGCCGACCGGCCGACGGCTGACGACCCCGACGGGCCGTACGGGTGGACCCATGGCGACCTGCAGTATCGCAACATCATCTGGCGCGATGACCGCATCGCCGCAGTCATCGACTGGGACCGGATCCGGGTCCGACCGTTCGCCGAAGAGATCGTGCGCACCGCCACGATCCAATTCGAGACCCCGCACGGACTCGACCTCGATCGTGTCGCCGCGTTCGTCGCCGGCTACCGCAGCGTCATACCGATCGACAGCGCCGCCCTCGCCGACGGCGTCCATCGACTGTGGTGGAAACGCATGTCCAACTTCTGGCACCTGGTTTACCACTACGACCGCGACGACCACGGCTGCGACGACCTGTTCCTGTCCGGTGAGGCGATGCTGCACTGGTGGACCGCCCACCGCCCCCAGGTCTACGACGCGTTCACATCGGCCAGCTGACGCCTCCGGCAAGGCGCCACTGCCGACGCCGTTGAGCCGTGGTTGGCGGTCGGTTGGGTTGTACCTTCCAATGGCTACATGTAGAACGCGCGATTTGCGCACCGGGCGGCACGTGCTTGAGGATGGAGCCGACACGATCCGCCGTACGCCGGGTCAGCCGATCCCGTTCGTCGAGTCCGCCCCGTCCCCGCCGCGGCGTTGACCGGTTACCCGGAGCGGGGTCGTTGAAATGGCGGCGCGGCCTCGCGGATCGGTCAGCTCTGCTGCCGGTCCGGTCGCTGTGCCTGTCTGCGGTCGCGGGCGTACGGTCCGGTCATGGGGGCCGTTTCCGTCACCGTCGCATCCACGGGCGCCGCGGCCGTCGTGGCGCTCCGCGGGGACTTGGCCGCCGCAGCCGTCGTGCAGATCGAGCCGTATCTCGCACCGCTGCTGTCGCAACGGCATCCGATCCTGGTCGTCGACCTGGCACAGGTACCCAGCTGCGACGAGACTGGGTTGCTGCTGCTCGACGTCACCGCGCGTGTCGCCACGGGCGGCGCCGGCGAGCTGCGGTTGGCCGCGCCGCAACCCGGGGTATGCCGAGCGCTGCGCCAGGCGGGCATCATGCGGATGATCGCCACCTTCAGCAGCGTGACCGGTGCGCTTGACGGGGACGCGTTGGACCTTCTCGCGACGCCGCACTCACCGACCCGGGCCGCACGCACCAGCCCGGACTAGCACCAGGTCGTGGCGCGACGTGCCGGCAATACGACTCCCTTGTGCGCCGCGAACTTCGCACCGCCGCTACCTGCCTTGCGCACACGGTCTTTGGGTCGGCCGCTGACACTCGGGTCTGCGGTCGGGCAGAACCACAGGCGTGGAGTTTCCGATCGTGTCTTTGTCCAGGTAGTGGGTGGCCGTAGCGTCGTGCTGTGGGGTTGATCGGCGCGATGGAGACGTCCGACCGGCGGTGGCGCGTCGCAGTTGGCGGTGTCGGATCGATCGTCTGGTATCGGCTGATCGGCGCCGACTCGGCACGCAACCTGCCCAGTATCGGCGCGCTCGCTCGGGCGCTGGCCGATGCGGACATCGACCTCGGCGACCTGCACGAGGTCGGATCGGCGGTCGAGGCCCGAGACGAGTGATCGCCCCATCTCGGACTGCCCGTCGGTGGCGAGCACTGCAACGGGTTCGTGCGTCAGTACGTCGCCGCGTCGAGGTGGCGGACGACGCCCGCGGTCGGTCCGACGGCTGCGGCCAGGGTGAGGGTGAAGGTGGCGCCTCGCGGCTGGCTGTGGTGGTAGGTGAGGGTGAGACCGTCGGCATCGGCGAGTTGCGCGGCGAGGTACAGGCCCAGTGGTCAGCGGTGAGGGGCCACGATGACGATGGTGGGCATCGGGGCGTCCGGGTCGGTCAAGTCGTTTTCGAGGGCGGTCGGGTTGGTCAGCCGGTGGGTGGGGTCGTAGATGAAGCAGATGAGGGTGCGGCAGTCGGGGTGGGAGCGGTAGAACTCCTTGTCGATGGCGAGTTCCTTGGCGACGCCGCGTTGGTCGAGGCTGGGGCGGGTCATCTTGGTCTCGATGACGATCTGTTCGCGTTTGAGCAGCAGGTCCATCCTGCTGGTGACGCCGCCACGGCTGGGGGGTGTATTCCTCGTCGCGGACGTCGTCGAACAGACCGCGCAGGACGCCGCGTAGTAAGTCTTGCACGTCGTACTCGTCGGTGATCTTGACGAGCGGCTTCCGGCCGGCGTGGCGATTGTTCAGGTCGCGGACGATGGCAGGAAACCGGCGCAGAGTGCCGGTGATGGTGGTCAGCGCCGCGGGTAATCCAAGGTTGGGGCGGGTGAGGCCGGTGCCGATCGCGGCGGTGGCGGCGGTGTGGACGGCGGTGGCTTCGGCGATGTCAGTGGTGCTCGTTGCGGTGGTCGTGAGCAGGTACAGCAGCCCTGTTTCCAGCGCCTCGGCGTCCTGGTCGAGCCCGGCGCCGGTTGCGGCTTGTGGGTGGAGGCGGCCCAGCACCCAGGCGGCGGCCAAGTCGACCGTGGTGGCCTCGGCGAGCGTGCTGAAGCGTCCGGCCCCGCCGGTATCGCCGAGGGTGGTGGCGGCCACCGTGTTGAGCGTGATCGACCAGGTGTCGGTGCCCAGCCGGCTACGCCCGGCGTGCAGTGTCTGGCGTAGCCAGCGTCGCGGCTGCGGGTCTTGGCCGGCGATGGCGGCAGCGCCAAGGGCCAGGCCCAGCAGTTCGGTGGGCCTAAAGAAGAACGATGCTCGGTCGCCGGGCAGCGGGTCGCGTCCGCCCAGCCGGCGGGCTGCGTCGCTCCACGCCTCCACCGTCAGGTGGTCGGGATCGTCGTCGCCGGCGAGGAGGTAGCCGTGGGCGGCAAGGACGGGTGCCTCGTCCAGCCGGCCAGCGTCGGCGAGCGCACCGCCGGCATCCGGTCGCGCGATGAGATCGGTGCGGCCGTGGCGGTGCGCCAGCCACCAGGCGAACCCGGTGGCCGGGGATGGCCACGCGGCGCTGCGGCGCACGAGGGTGGCCAGCCGGTCGAGTTCGACGGCGAGGCTGCTGGCGATGGCGGGGTGCATCACAGGAACCAGCGGCTGTGCCGCAGTCGGGTATTGAGCAGGGCGGGCGACCAGTCGGGTACCGCGCGCAGGCGGGCCAGGAGTTCGGCCATGAGTTCGGAGTAGTGGATGGTCACCGGGCGGGCGGTGGGCAGGGTGGATCGCCAGGACAGGGAGGTGAACTTCAGCGCCTGTTCGGCGAGGTAGTCCAGGTCGTGGAAGGTCGAGGCCCGGTGCAGGCGCAGGTGCAGTTGGCGCGGCAGCGGCGCCTCGGCGAGTTTGATCAGGCTCGGGCCGGTGATGGCCAGCAGACGCTGGGTGTCGCTGATCTGCAGGATCGTGCCCCGTTCGGGGACCAGAGCGCCCTTGGCCCGGCCGCGGTGGTCGGCGCGGCCTTGCTGGTTGGGGTCGAGCATGACGAACGGCTGCTTGTCGCCGACCGTGAGGAACGCGAACTCGACGTTCTGCTCGGCGCCGACGGTGGCCACGCAGTCACCGATGAGCCGGTCGAGGTGATGGTCGCGCATGGGCAAGCTGGTGTGGCACACGACACGCACGGTGTCCCCGGGCTGCCAGCCGTTGCGGGCCTTGATCTCGGCAAGGACCTCCTGGACCGAGGTGCGGAGCAGCTCCGGGTACTCCTCCGGAGTGCACTCGCGTGACAGGTTGGCCAATAGGTAGTTGCCGTCACCGCGGAACACCGTAGTGATCCCCATGAATCGTTTGCGGTCCTGGTAGCGGCTGGGGACCAGTTCGGCGATGCCGAGCCCGACCACGATCTCGTCGGCGATCGGCAGGTGGTGGTTCACCGTCCAGGGCACCCCGTTGAGCTTGGCGTACAGCGCCACCGACGCGTTCTGCAGGGTGTACGCCAGGCTCGCCGGCCGCTGCCGCATGGTCGACAGCTTCATCTCCTGGCTGGGGACGCCGGCCATCAGCAGCAGCGCCTTGGCGTGCAGGTACAGGTTGAGCGGCGCGGGTAGGTCGGCGTGCTCGTCGAGGATGACCACGATCGCGGCGTCGGGCTGCTGGGCGCCGGAAAGCGCGGTCTCGATGGCCCGCCGGTAGGCATCGTGCGGCCGGCCGCTGATGTGCACCTTCTGCAGGGTGAACGTCGGGTTGGACAGCCGGAACGTGGCGGCGAATCCGCTCTGGTAGGCCGTGCTGGGTGCCCCGTCGCGCAGCGCCCGCACGAACGACTCGGTCACGCCCTGGGCGGTGTCCGGGGCGACCACCAGAATGCGCGGGGACCGGGTGGCGAAGCTGTCTCGGCTGAACGGACCGTAGGTGGTCAGCCCGCGCCAGGCGATCGTGTTCTGCTTGGTACGGGCCGGGTCGAAGCAGTACGACACCGGCGGGGCCCGATGCACGCTGCGGTGCTGCGCGATGTTGCCCACCGTCAGCTGGGGCCCGATCCGGCAACGCAGCCCCGAACCCAGGGCGATCGGTGGCAGGCCACCGAGGAACCGGCCCATTTCCTTGACCATCGCGTCGATACCCGGACCGCCCAGCAGCTGTCCCTCCAGCCGTGCCCTGTGGGTCTCGAACGCCGTGTAGCGGTCACCCAGCAGCTGCCGCAGGCAGCTGGCGAACGCCTCCCTCGAACCCTCGACCGCGACCTCGGCCGCGGGAATGCGGGTCATCTGGTCAAACGACTCCGACAGCACAACCTCGTCACCGGCGAGCCGGTCGATCCGGCCGACCAGGCGCCGCTGCCCCGGTGCCCGCACCCGGCGTACCACGTCCAGACCGGCCAGGCTGACCCCGGCCGCCGCCAGCTCGTTCAGCTCGGCGGCGATGTCATAGCGGGTGGACAGCGTCACGAACAGGCCGATGAACGGGTCCGTGACCGGCGTGACGACCCTGGCCTCTAGCGTGTACCGGGGCCGGATCGGAAAGCCCTTCAGAAGCGGCGGCACGCCGCCGAGCTGGCGGCCGATCTCGGCGACGAACTCACGCCGGCGGCCAAGGAACTGAAACGGCCGCGTGCGAAATGCCCGGTAGCCGGGTACCGCCCCCGGCAGTGCCTGGTTGATCAGGAATGCGACCAGGCCGAGGTTGTCGGGTACGGCCAGCTTGGTCTCGACCATGCCGTCCGGGACAACGGCTCCATCGAGGCGGGGCACCCCGTACAGGACGCCGCCGGAGTACCACAGCGCCCACGCCTCGCCGGCCGCCGTCCGCGATGCCGCGACCTCGCCCGGATCGGGCAGGTCCCGCCGATGCGCCGAGAACACGCCCGGGTTGACGTCCACCCGAAACCCGTTCAGCGCGAGCTGCCGCTGGTCGACCACCATCACCCTGCCAATCCGGGAGAAATGTACAGCGATACCGGGTGCGCGGCCCCGTGCGCACACCGCCGCCTGACGGCCCGACGGCCGTCACGAAGCAGCGTAGGAGCCACCACCGACATTTTCTGGCTGGCCCGAACAGCACGACCAGAACGGAGGCGCACCGACCCGGGCATCGGCCATCCCGGTCGCCGCCGGCACCGACGCTGGTGCAGTGACCGCAGCCGTGCGAGGCGCCGGCAACCGTCCGGTCCTCGTCGTCGACGACGCACCTCCCGCAGGGTCAAAGCACCTGACCGACGAAGGTTGCCCCAGAGGTGACTATGGGAGGAGTCCGACGCGTTGCCGTGCCGGCTCGTACACGCGCACCCGCCAGCGACCCTCTTCCACCTGCTGCTCGTTCCAGGTCGGCAGCGGCATGAGGTGGCGACTGAGCCGATAGATCAAGTCGAGGGCGTCACGGGCCGATGACTCCGATGGATAGCTGTGCATGGTCTTGCCGGCGTCGCCGCGTCGACCTCGGCACTCGTGCAGCTCAACGGTCCAGACACCGCTGCCGTCCTACGCATCGACGGGGACACCGCCACACCGGTCATCAACATCCCGCTCAGCCGGGACGACATCCCCACAAGCCTCCAGGCGAACGTTCGCGTCACCGCCCCAGAAGCGGTTCGCGAACGTCCACCAATAGTGGACCAAACTTGGCAGAACAAGAACCGCGTTTTCCCTGTTCAGGGGCCAGATGTGACCGTTGCGGCGATTCGGCGACGTCGGCGGTAGACGACCGTTGCATGTCTCCTACCGCCGCTGCCAACCTGACGCCTGCGCGCGATCGCTGAACAAGCGCCGGTCTATTCGAGCACGACGTCGCGTTCCTTCCCGACGGCGGCGACGATCGCCGCGATGTCCTTCAGGAACCGGTTTTGGTCCGGGGACGCACTCACTGTCGGGATCGGCGCGCCCCTGTCGTAGACGTCCGAGGCGATGATGCGGGCGCGAGCGAAGGTGGATCCCGCGGCTCGTTGGGCGTGGGCGGACTGCCAGCTGAGCCGGACGTCGTCCTCGTCGTCGAGGACGGTGAACCACGCGATGGTCTGCGCGCTGCGCAGTGCGGTCAGCCAGCCCGCGATGTCGGCGTCAGGATCGTCGGGGTCCGGCAGCGGGTGGTGGCGGACAAAGTCGGGGTCGTCGTCGGCCAGGTCTCCGGCGCCGTCGACGGCGGTCGCGAAGATCCGGACGGCTTCCCGTTGGACGGCGTCCACGCTGCGACCGACGATCAGGATCGAAGCTGTGGCGTGGCCGGCGTCCAGCCCGAGCCGGGGCGCTTGGTCGTGCAGGCCGACAGCCGCTCCCGGTTCCAGGTCTTCGTGATCGTCGAAGGCGGCCGGCCCGTCGTGGACGACTCCGGCTACGCGTGACGCTGGGCCATCGGCCTGCCGGTCAGGGAGTCGAGTCCGAGCAGCACCACGTCACGATCGAGCACCTGCTCCCGTGGCGATGAACGCACGACTATTCATCACTCGTTGAAACCGGCCAGGAGCGTGCCGGAGAATGTTCGACGTGAGCGACGGCCTGACCCAGGAGCGACGCGGGCCCCGGCCGGGCGGGGTCGACACACGCGCCGCCCTGCTCGACGCGGCCCGTGAGGTGTTCGTCGAGCACGGCTACGAAGGCGCCACGATGCGCGCGATCGCTGCTCGTGCAGATGTCGACGCGGCGATGGTCAATCACTGGTTCGGGAGCAAGGAGGGCCTGTTCGCCGAGGCGGTGATCGATGTCCCGTTCGACCTCGACGGGCTCGTCGGACGATTGCTCGACGGCGATGTCGGCAGGCTCGGCGAACGGATCGTGCGTACCTTCCTCACGAACTGCGATACCGCAGGCGGCGGTGTCTTCGCGGCGCTCCTGCGCAGCGGTGCCGGTCATACGCAGGCCAACCACCACCTGCACGACTTCATGATCACGAACATCCTGGCACCGGTGCTGCGCGCGGTGGGCGTGGATCAGCCGGACTTTCGGGCGATGCTGGTGGCTACCCAGGTGGTCGGCATCGCTGTCGTCCGCTACGTCGCCCGGTTCGACCAGTTCGCCGCCACGGACATCGACAGGATCGTCACCGCGGTGGCCCCGACGGTCCAGCGCTACATCACCGGCGACATCGCGTGATGCAGGCCGTCGTTCGAACCGCACACGGTCTCCTGCAAGGCTTCACCGAGGCGGACCTCCACAAATTCCGGGGCGTGCCGTACGCCGAACCGCCCGTCGGCCGACTGCGCTGGCGACCGCCCGTTCCAGCGGCCGAATGGACCGGGGTGCGGAAGGCGACGGAGTTCGGCCCGATCTGCCCCCAGACCGCCGGCGCCGTCTTCACGACGCGCGCCTCGCGCGAGAGCGAGGACTGCCTCTACCTCAACGTGTGGACCCGCTCCCTGGACAGTCAGGCGAGACAGCCGGTGATGGTCTGGATCCACGGCGGCGGCTACCTGGGTGGTGGGGGCTGCGAGGACGGCACCGATGGTTCGCAGCTGGCCGCCCGTGGCGCCACCGTCGTCAGCTTCAACTACCGATTGGGCGCCTTCGGCTACCTTGCGAGCCCGGAACTCGGCAGCAATTTCGGCGTGCAGGACCAGATTGCTGTACTCCGATGGGTGCAGAGCAACATCGAACGGTTCGGCGGCGACCCCGACTGCGTCACGATCTTCGGCCAGTCCGCGGGCGCCCATTCGGTGCGCACACTGCTGAGTTGTCCAGCTGCCTCAGGCCTGTTCCACCGCGCGATCCTGCAGAGCGGTGGCGGGGAGCGCTTCGCCTTCGACGGTCGCGAACCGAACTCGCGGACCTATGCGGCGAGCCAAGCACTCATCGCCCGCCTCGGCGGTCGCGACGCGGAGGACCTCAGGCGCGTGCCGACCGACGCAGTCAAGTCGGCTTCGCATCTCTTCAGCGGCGTGATTCCCCGGCGCGGGCGGGTGCACACTCCAGCGAATCTGGCGTGGATGCCGGTGGCTGACGGAGAGATCGTGCCGGCGGACAGTGCTCCACTGGCACCAGTGCCGGTGCTCCTGGGCTACACGCGCAACGAGGCGAGATACTTCATCAAGCCGGGCATGTTGCCCTACAACCGGCTGCTGCTATGGGCGATGACGCGAGTCCTGGCCGGCTCCCAGGCCGGGGCGGTGCGGTCCGAGCTGGCGGCAGGTGGACCTCTCATATACGAGCGATTCGATCGTGCGTACACCCCTGCCGTTTTCGCCGAACCGCTCCTCGCGACAG
>Ga0137371_10001767_pt1 | contig 17138 bp, 12 predicted proteins | sample SagtaG_7_FD_104919 | JGI IMG/M metagenome (GOLD analysis project Ga0137371, IMG submission 104919) | Vadose zone soil microbial communities from Sagehorn Ranch, Mendocino, California, USA - Sage1_R_40_16 metaG | ecosystem: Environmental > Terrestrial > Soil > Vadose zone | place: USA...
ATCGATCTTCAAACCGCGGCGAAAGCGAAGCCGGGCGAGCCGTTGCACATCGGCTACAAAACCGATCGGCCCAGCAAGATCGTTATCTTCGCGGTCGATCAGGGAATTCTGCAAGTTACCAATTACAAAACGCCGAATCCGCTCGCCTATCTCTTTCGCAAATGCGCTCTCGGCGTGGAGACCGCGCAGATTGTCGATCTTATCATTCCGGAATTTTCTTTGCTGCGTTCCCTCTCCGCGTTCGGTGGCGACGGCGGTGAAGTTCAAAAATTGAATCCGTTCAAGCGCGTCACGGAAAAACCCGTGGTGTTTTGGTCGGGCATTATCGATGCCGACACGACCGCGCGTGAAGTTGTCTATGATGTGCCGGACTTTTTTGACGGCACGCTGAAGATAATGGCGGTCGGCGTTTCAAACGAAACAGCTGGATCGGCTGACCGCGAAGCGCTCATTCGCGGGCCCTTTGTCGTAACGCCGAGCGTGCCGGTGCTGGCCGCTCCCGGCGACGAATTCGAGGCTGGTGTGACCGTCGCGAACAATGTCGAAGGGTCCGGTGCGGACGCGGAAGTAGAGCTGCGCGTCGACACATCTTTGCAATTGTCGGTCGTGGGAACGCCAACGCAAAAATTGCGAATCGCCGAAGGGCGCGAGCAAAGCGCGAAGTTGCGCTTCCGTGTCAACGACATGCTCGGCTCTGGCGAAATTAAGTTCGTCGCGCGCCGAAATGGGATCGAGACGCGCCGCCGCGCTACGCTAAGTGTTCGCCCGCCCGTTCCCTACGCGACCGATGTGCGCAGCGGCAATTTCAAAAAAGGAAACGTGGATGCTCAAATTACACGCGCGATCTATTCCGAGTTCGCCAAACGCGAAGCCGCTGTCGCGGCCCTGCCGCTGGGACTCGCGCACGGTCTTTATGTTTTTCTAAAGGATTTTCCTCACGGTTGCAGCGAACAGATCACGAGCGGCGCATTCTGCCGGCTCCTGCTCTCGGATGAAGCCGATTTCGGACTCAGCCGAGCGGAGGTAAACACACAGCTCGAAAAAACCTTCGCGACTCTGCGACGCAGGCAAAACGATCAGGGCGCGTTCGGTTATTGGGCACCGGAAACAAACGAGAAGATCAGTTTCAATTCAGTTTACGTGATGGATTTCCTGAGCGCGGCGAAAACGGCCGGCTTTGCCCCGCCCGCGGACATGTTCGCGAGTGGCTTGCGCTATTTGCAAAAGATGGTCACGCTTGAGCCCTCGACCCTGGCCGACGCGCGAACCATCGCCTACGGGATTTACGTGCTCACGCGCGAAGGTGTCGTCACCACCAATTACATTCTTAATCTGCGCGATTATCTCGATCAGCATCAGGCCGACATATGGCAAAATGATGTAACCGGCGTTTATCTCGCGGGCGCGCTCAAACTTCTGCACAAAGACAAAGATGCGGACGATTTGATCGGTGCCTACAAGATCGACAAGGGATCGGCTCGAGATTACAACGACTTCTGCCAACCACTCGGAGCGAACGCGCAATATATCGCCATACTCGCCCGCGCGTTTCCGGCACGACTTAAACAAATCTCGGCGGCGGAATTCGAGCAAATTCTCCAGCCGATCGGGCGCGGCGAATTCAACACGCTCTCGGCCGCCTATGCCGTGTCGGCCCTGAAGTCGTACTCGCACACCATCGCGCAAACGCTGCCCGAACTCAGCATTGCCGAAATTCACAGAGACAAGCGCGAGGTTGCCTTAACGAGCGGCGCGAAATTGCTGCAACGGACTGTTTTTTCGAAAGACGCGATTGCGCTTCGCTTCAAGAGCGCTGGAAGGCTCAGCGGCCCGGGCGCCTTTTTCCAGGTAGTGGAAGCTGGATTTGATCGACATGTGCCGGTGCAACCGGTAACCGCCGGATTGGAAGTTCATCGCGAGTTACTCGACAAAAACAATCTGCCGGTCACGCGGACGAAACTGGGTGAACCGATTCATGTCCGTCTGCAGGCGCGAACGGTGCGCGATCAGTCCGTCACCAATGTTGCCATTATCGATCTTCTGCCCGGCGGGTTCGAAGTTGTCGGGGCATCCTTGCAACCAGGCGTTTCGACAATTTCCGGCGTCGATTATGTCGATGTTCGTGAAGATCGTGCCGTCTTTTACGCGACCCTTTCCGGCAGCGTACTCGAGATCAATTATCAGATTAAATCATCTAATCGCGGCGAGTTTACCGTGCCGCCTATTTTCGCCGAATCGATGTACGAGCGGGCCATCAAAGGCTGCGGCGTTGGTGGAAAGATCACCGTAACGGAATGAAAACCTTTTCTCACGGACTCTCTTCTGTGGTGGCGGCCGTGCCGGCTGCAGGCGACACGCCTGCCGCTACGGCTCCATCCGCGAATATGATTGAGCGTTACAAGAAAACGTTGCTCGCGTTTTCGGTTCTTTGCACGTGTGCCGCTGTTACCTGGCTCGCCCTGCCCAAGCCGCCATTACACGAAGGGGTCTCATTCTCGCAATGTGTTCGCGATCGCAATGGAAAATTGCTTCGCGTCACCTTGACAAGCGATCAGAAATTTCGGGTCTGGACTTCTTTGCCAAACATTTCGCCCGCGCTGATCGATGCCACCCTCCAATTTGAAGACAAATACTATCGGTATCATCCGGGAATTAACCCGGTCGCATTGGTGCGGGCGGTCTTTGGTTTGCGACCGGGCGGGGCGCATAGCGGCGCTTCGACTATCACCATGCAACTGGCGCGGTTGCGTTATCATCTGCCTACCCGCACTCTCGGCGGCAAGTTCGTTCAAATTGTTCGTGCGCTCGAACTGGAGCGGCATTACTCGAAGTCCGAGATTCTTGAAGCCTACCTGAATCTCGCTCCCTACGGACGAAACATCGAAGGCGTCGGAGCGGCCAGTCAGATTTATTTCGGCAAGACCGCCGCTCACTTAACGAGGCTGGAATCAATCTCGCTCTGCGTCATTCCGCAAAGCCCCACCCGGCGCGCGTTGTTTGCCGATCGCGACAATCATTCGGTCAATGTCGCACAATCCAGTTGGTACGATCGCGCCAGAATCGACACCGGCGCGAAATTTTCGATGCGCGAGTTTCGGCCGCGGATGCAAGCGGAACGAAAATTTCTCGCGCCGCATTTTGTCCAGCAAGTTGTGGCGGCTGAGAAAGGCCGTGACGAGATCGTGACCACGCTCGACCTGGCGAAGCAGCAACTAATCGAGCGGCGAATCGCGGACTACATCCGCGTAAATCGCGGTCGCGGAATCCAAAATGCGGCGGCGCTGTTAATCGATACGCGGAGCATGGACGTGCTCGCACAAGTCGGCTCCTCCGATTTTTTCAACGCCGAAATCCAGGGACAAGTGGATGGAACACGTGCACCGCGCTCGCCCGGTTCCACACTGAAACCGTTCGTCTATGCGCTCGGTCTAGAACAGGGATTGATTCATCCATTGTCGATCCTATCCGATGCGCCGCACAGTTTCGGCGAGTACGATCCGGAAAACTTCGATCGCGAATTTGTCGGCCCGATCCGCGCATGTGACGCGCTCGCGCGCAGCCGCAATCTTCCCGCGGTTGAACTCGCATCGCGACTGCGTCATCCCACGCTTTATGAATTTCTCCGCGGTGCCGGCGTCAAGTTACCGCGCTCAGAAGCACTTTATGGATTGACCCTTCCGCTGGGCGGGGCCGAAGTCACAATGGAGGACTTGGTTCGTCTGTACGCCGCGCTTGCTAATAACGGAGAGTTGCGTCCGCTTCGCCGGACTTCGCGCGATCCAGTCGCGTTGCACGGCCGCCGGACTATCATGCCGGAAGCAGCATTTCTAACACTGGAGATGCTCAATCAGCCACGGCCCGAAGTTAGCGCCGCATACTCGGACCAGGTAGCGCCGGTCTTTTGGAAAACGGGAACCTCCCATGGTTTTCGCGATGCGTGGTCAATCGCTGTCTTCAATCATTACGTGCTCGCGATTTGGATCGGAAATTTTGATGGACGCGCCAACGGAACTTTTGTCGGACGAATCGCCGCTGCCCCGCTCTTGTTTCAAATCATCGACAGTTTACGTGCAGGCTGGCCCGAGCCTAACCAGCCGCATGTCGCGCCGCCCGGTGCAAACTTAAAACGCGTCTCCTTTTGCGCAGTCTCGGGTGATTTACCCGAACCGTACTGCACGCAGCAGGTTGAGGGATGGTTCATCCCCGGAATTTCGCCGATCAAACTTTGCGATGTGCATCAGGAAGTGCTCGTCGATGCTGCAAGCGGGTTGCGCGTGCCAAGAGATGACGGAACGCGCGAACTCCGGCGTGAAGTTTACGAATTTTGGCCGACAGAGTTGTTGTCGATTTTCCGCCGCGCCGGAGTGCCGAGAAAATTGCCGCCACCCTTTTTGCCTGGGACGTCGCCCGAATTGATCGCGCGCACTGGAAACGCGCCACAAATTATTTCGCCGGCTGAGGGACACAAGATCCTGCTGACATCGGCCGGCACGATCGCGTTGCGAGCCAAAACAGATGCCGATGTGCGCGAAATTTATTGGTTCGCGGGCAACACATTCATTGCCAGGACTAATCCACAAGACGTTGTTACATGGGAAGCAAACCCCGGCAGTTACGAACTCACCGCCCTGGACGACCACGGCCGCGCTGGTGCGTCTTACGTCACGGTGCGTTAAGCCGAAGCTTTGAAGCGCCTGGAAAGAAGTCTTGAACTTCGATTTCAAAGTGCTGTAAAAAGATCCGGAACCGACGCATTAACCTCCTAAGCCTCGCCACGGACCAAAATGCCAAAGTATTGGATGATCAATGATCGCAGCCAGGGTGGCATTGGACCCGACGTCAATACCGATGGTATGACTTATTGGGTCAGCGATAAACAACCGCTGACTGATATCAACAACTGGCGGAAAGTTACGGCTCCCAATTTCCAGAAACTTTTGGTCACTGCCGCCGATAAATTTCCTGCGCATGACCCGGCGGAAAATGAAAAGCAAAGTCATGTCACAATCCTTGTACACGGCTTTAACCAAACCTTTGCTAAGGCCGCGAGATTTTATCAGGACCTTTGCGCCAAGTTGTTCGACGGTCCGGACAGCCTTGGCCTCTGTATTCTGTACGATTGGCCATCACGAGGCAGCGCCCTTGGCTATGAGCCTGATCGTTCGCATGCGCGCCTGTGCGCTCACGATTTAACAGATGTTTTGAGCGCGCTATTTGATTGGCTGGTCGAGAAACAGCAGCAAACGATAAGTAATCCTGCGAAAGCCTGTAAAGCGAAGGTGTCGCTGATCGCGCACAGCATGGGAAACTATGTTGTGCAAAAGGCAATGGCTGCGGCGTGGACCCGTAAGAATCAACCTTTGCTCGTTAGTCTCATCAATCAGCTGTTGATGGTCGCGGCGGACGTTGACAGCGACTTATTCGACATGGGCGCGCCAGATAACAACGATGGCAACGCTGTGGCTAATCTCACCTATCGGATCACGGCGCTTTACAGCGGACGCGACTCGGTCTTGGGCGCCTCTGCCGGTCTAAAACATTTCGGCATGCGACGCCTTGGCCGCAGCGGGCTTCCGAATCGACCGCCTTTGGCAGATCCGTCCTCGCCAACAGACAATGTGTGGGACGTTGATTGTTCCAGCTTTTTCCCGGCGGAAGTCGATGGCGCGGGAATTCACGGAGCTTATTTCGTCCACGACGGCACCATCAATCTTATGCGCCACGTTCTGCGCGGCCTCGACCGCGGTGTGCTTGACGCGCTTGGATATACCAAAGGCACCGCCTGGCCGTAAATAACGAGTGTCACTACTGTATGATTGCTTTCTTGGTAACGAGTCCTAGAATCAATGCTTATCGAGCTACGCAGGCAATTATGCGGTATGTAATGCTTCTCGCCCTTGGCTTTTTTGTCGCTGCTTGTGCTCAACAGCCCGCGACACCTCCGCAGCCGATCACATGCCCGGGCGTAACGTCACCGGATCAGCAGTTGCGGGCTTGTGTTTTGTCCGTTGGAAGACATCCCAACCCTCCGTTTAACGAATCCCGTGTCGAGATTCGTGACATGACAGGCACCGTCCTCGCGACCAAGGACTTTAAGTCTCCGGATGGAGAGCACGGCCGCAACGTTCAAAAAGCTGAGTGGTCGCCCGACTCACAGTTCTTCGTTTTCAGCACCGCAAGTTCCGGCGGGCATTCGCCGTGGCATTGGCAAACTTACTTTTACGATCGCAAACAGAAGCTGTCTAAAGAACTGGACGACTTCACCGGGCCGATTATCAAGCGAAACTTCAAACTGAGTGCTCCAGATTGGATCGAAGTCCGAGTGCAGGGCACTGCTAGTGATCCTTCCGACATTGCTAATGGACACTCCGAGAAGCGGCGTCTGAGCACGCTGCACTAACAAATTTTGAAATTCGTGTAGACGAAACATTAAACAACGCATCTATGCCAAAGAAGAGACGGCAGTTGAAACGTGGTCGGAGCACGCGCTCAAGAGCTTCCGGAAAAGCAAGGTCCAACAAGCGACGAGGAGCGAAAACGACTCTCAAGGAGCGCCTGGCTCGTGCAAGGAAGCTCGAAGCCTTGGACGCCGGAAAACCTACCTTTAGGGTCTCGCGCGAAAGGGCTCTGGCATCTCAGCCGCTGGCTTTGGCGGCGCATCCGTTCCGCAACGATGATTTTCCGCAAACATACATTCAGCAAATTTCGGTGAGCCTGGACGATCCTGATCACTCGCTCACGCTTACTTGGACTGGACCTAATGCTGACAGTCAAGAGACCGGGCCATTCAGGACATCACCCGGTGCAGGTTTAAGAGGCCTCAATTGTGATGATGAGGCCACAAGTCGCCGGTCAGGTTCCAAATGCACACCGAAAGGGACCTGCCCGGTGCAAGGCTTTCAGCGGAGGCTTAATAGTGATTCTCGCGCTACATATGTCACGTGGTTCATGCAACGCCGGGGCATCGCGCTTCACTATTTTCCAATTGTCCCCGTGTACGCAGCTTCCCACGGCTGCGTGCGTATTCAGTCAGTAGATGTGGCACGGCTTATCCAAGACAATTCACTAGTGGGCGACACCCAGGTGGTAGTGAGCGGAACGTGGACAAAACCTCCGAAGCAGTGGAGCTAGGGATCCCGGAATTTAAGTCGAGCGAATTGAACGGTTGTTGCTAGGACCTCCAGCGAGGCGTTCTCTCGTAGCGGAAGGCTCGAACTTACGGCGGTTTTATTCGTTCGCCTCTTCGAGTCCCAGAGCCAAACTCAAGCTAGCGTCCAAAAATAGGTTCTTGTCCTTGCGAGAACTTAGGATGCCGACGGCTTGGTCCACGTTGTTCTTCACCGTGTTGAAGTCAGCCGGGGTAAAGAGAAGTTCGGTCTGATACCACTGGGCGACTTCCGGTTTCTGAAGCTTGCTTTGTAAGTCAAGAAGCCGATTATAGGTCTTGGGATCTATGTGGCTGGTTTTGTCCAAGAGATGATAACTCTTGGCGGAATTCCCGCTCACCAGGCCGGCGTCGTTGTCCTTCATGATCATGCGATTGATCAGAACAGCTTCCGGAGGGATTTCCTTCAACTGTTCGGCAGCCTTTGCTGGGTCGCTCTTCTTGGCCTCGTGCTTTAGCACGCCGTTTTCAATCCACACGTAAACCTTTTCCGAATGGATATTGCCGCTGAAACGATCAGCCTGGCTCATAATGAAATCCATGAGGATCATATCGGACAGGTCTTTGATTTGCACAATTTGCTGAACAGCGGACTGATTGAGTTTACCGCTCGCGTCTATGCATTCTAACTTGAGCGGGTTTGGACTGGTTACTTTGCTGAACTCGGCCGACGCCGCAAAGGCAGAGGCGCCTTGGAGATCGCTCAGATGAGGATAACTTTGTTCGCCGGTAGGGTTGGCCTGGAGAGCACCGTAAAGCTGCTTCCCATCTTTGGTATAGAGAGTGGAATTACTGTGGGAGTCGTCGAGCGCCCTTACCTCCGTCCACTGTTGCCGATTGTTCGATCCGATGGCCTTTGCCTTACCTAAGTCGGCCAGAGGCTTGTGTGCGGCCACGTCCATCGTCCGTACAATGGCAGGCTCAACATGTTCTGTATCAAAGAATCGCGACAAATGGTAATACCCGAGAATTGAGGGGCAATAAGTGAAATGAGTCGGAATGGTCTGCTTATACTTCGCTATAATCTTGTCGTCGCCTGAATGGGACTTTCCCGTGTGGGACTCGGCGTAACCGAGATGGCTTGTCCCTGCCGGCAGCTTGACCGCGTGGATGTTGATTCCAGGAGACGTACTGTACGTTTTCGGAATGAGAACGACATCCAATCCATCTTTTGTTTTCCCGTTATAAAAATCGATCGCGGCAAGTTCCTTTTCCTTCTCGATATCCTTCTGGCTATAGATTTCGGGGTGCCGTGGAAAGGCCGCCGACCGGATCGCGAGCTCGACGGTACCATTAGGCGCCGTGTGATTGATTGTTTCCTGCCCGCGTGGCGTATCCACGTCAAAACTCATGGCGTATTGGTAATGACTCCTCGCCGCAGCTAATTTTGGGGGCTCGGCGCTGACGTTACGTTGTTCGGAGAGGGCGAGGGCGTAGTGTTTGCGTTCTTGGCCTGAGCTGCTTCGATCTCTTTTGCGTAAAGCTTCTTCATCGTGCCCTCAAAATCCACGTCCAGCTGAATATCTTTTGAATCGACTCTGCTTTTGAGCGATGCGGCCTCGTTGATTAGGCTGCTTCTCATCTGATCGTAGTTTTCACCTGAGATATGAACAATATTCACGAAATAGTCTTTTATCTTCGCGGCCGATCCTGCTTCGCTGTCTTGCATCAAGCCTGCCAACCACTGCAGCCGATTGTAAACCGTTTGGTCAATGTGATGAGTATCCGCGAGAATCGGACTAACAGAGATCGAGTTCCTTCCCCAATTCATTCCATCGTCGTTATCCTTGTAGATTATCCGTTTTAACGATTGAATGGGACTAACAGCGTCAGCCTTGTCGTTGTCGCTAACTTTGTCATCCCACTTTACCTCTCCTTCAGTCGTCACATAATGCTGTAACTCGTCGATGCTGATGTTGCCCAGGCGATCAGCCTGCCGAAAGATTGAATCTAAAATCACGCCACGGGTCATGTCCTGTGCAAGGGCAAGGTCCTGAAGCGATTTCGCGTCATCTAAGTTTAAGGTGTTTGCGACTGGCGACCTCGAGGACAACACCCTGTAGAAGCTATGGCCTCTAATGGCATCAACTGTCCAATAGTCCTCGGGACTGCTTTCTTCTCCCCGCGGGTTCTGGGCCAGAGACCCATAGACGAGATTGCCCCCCGGTAAAACTACTTTTGAATTGGCCGACTGCACCATCGCTCGCAAATTAGCCCAAGCGGCAGTGCATTCGGGATGGCCGGTCGTCCGGGCCTGGTTGCCGACCTTCTCAAACTCCTGAACATCCATGGTTCGATAAGTCGCAGGTGGCACCTCGACAAGATGACCGAGTAACCTCGACATGTAAAAGCAGGCAAGCCCCGACTGGGCGATGGGGTGTGTTTTGAATTTTGCAATCTTTTCGCCGTCCCTCTTGTTACTGTACTTTTTAGTTATGCCGGGACGGTACGGGCCTTCCGTTTTTTCGAACGTTTCTTTACTCAGCGTCGGAGGAACCTGATAAATTTCGACTCCTGCTGATGTATTATGGAGTTTCGGGACAACCCCCACGCTTTGCGACCCGCTTGAGGCGTAGAAGTCGAGACTGCCGAGCTCGTCGATCTTTTTCTTGTCGTGCTTGGTGAACCAGTTATTCGAGCCTGAGAGAGGCTCTTTCTCTTTGAGCTTCACATCGGGAGGAGTGAACGGAAACGGGATGAGCCGCTGAGCGATTTCCGTAACGCCATTGGGCGTGGGATGTTCTACCTGTGGCGGATCTCCAAGGGGAAGCGATTCATCCGAAGCAGAATTCATCTTCAGTCCTCAAGCCCCTATCGAGGCGCGCGAATAACACAATATTCACAAGAAACTGCCTGCGAAAAGTTAAAATATCAATAAAATGAGCCCAGTGAATGCTGTTCCCGACGGACGTTTCTTCCGTCCATTCTTGGGGCAGTCAACTGCAGAGACGCCGGGCACATTAAGAGGGTGAGGTATGCCGAAGGAATGGTACATCAGTTTTCATGGCGGCGAGGAGAAAAACTCGTTTAACAATATTCACGTCTATTCCACTGAGGGGACGGAACTTCGAAAGGCTTTAAGCAAAAACAGTGTCACGGCAGGGGTCGAACTACGTGAACTGCGGGGATTCGTGTTCGGGCCAGACAAAAATTTGTATGTCGTCAACGCCTACTTCGAATATAGCGAGATTCTGAAGTTTAAGGGCGAGCTCAATAAAGATGGGCAGCACGATTTTGCCGGAGTCTTTGTGAAGCGCCACGCGGACATGAATCCAGGGATCGATCATCCCTTTAACGTAGCGTTTGATTCCAACGGTGATCTCTACGTTTCAAGTCAAAATACGAATCTCGTCGCGAGATACCACGGTCCCGCCAGCAGAACAGGCCAACCAGGGATGCCGATGCCGGTTCCTGAGGAGCTTGATTTCATTGCGAACCCACCGCCTGGAACCTTCGTTCCGTCGGCGAAGCTTGCGTCGAACGGTCTTTTGGACGTCAGAGCGGTGATTTTTGCGCCAGATAACGATTTATATGTCGCGGATCGTGCTGGCGATTGCGTGCGAATTTATGAGGCGCGCACAGGCCGCTATTTGCGAAATCTTGTTTCACGAAGCGAGCAACTCGATAAGCCGATCCACTTGTTGCTCAGTCCGGATGGCCGTTATCTTTTTATTGGAAGCGGCGGGAACGACTCAATTCTGCGACATGATCTTCGTGGGAACGCCACAAGCGTCTTTGTCGCGTCAAAATCCGGTGGTCTTAACGGTCCCGCTGGAATGGCATTTGGCGACGATGGCTTCCTCTATGTTGCCAGTCGCAATTCAAAGCAAATACTTCGTTACGGTTCAATTGATGGTCGGCCCCGGGGAAAGCCATTCATTAAGGACTTGGCGGATAACCCGGAGTTTTTGGTGCTGGTAGGCCGCTGAGCTTTTGCAGTAACGATTGAACCAGTGTTGCTCATCCGCTCACTACCCTGCTTTAAAAGATTGACGGTGCGCTCGAAATTTGGAATTACAGATGCCATGAAGAAGCATCTTACGATAGCATTGCTGATTACATCGCTGATCCTATCCGGCTGTGCTTCTGTAAACACGTCACATACCCCACCTGAGGGTAGCGCGGAAAGGAATGCAATTCTCCAGGCAGTTCACCATGCATTAGCCCGTCAGGGACGCAAGAATCTGGTGCTGATTGTTCCTTACCTGAAGGTTCATAACGGATGGGCTTGGATACAGGTCAACCCGCAATCGGCAGATGGGAAGCAACATTACGAATCGCAGTCGGGACTGCTGCAGGAGACAGCGAACAAATGGAGCCTATTGGAATGGATGCCTGCCGAGGAAGGAACCGATTACAAGAAGTACTTCGCAAACCTAAAGGCCAAATACCCGTCAGCGCCAGCCGATATTCTTCCTCAGTAACCCAACATCTCCAAATAAAGAACCCTGCCTGTGAAAAGATCATCAACCCTCTCAAGCTTCCTCTCGCAGATTATTGGCGCTGGCGTACTGCTTTCTCTCGCTGGTTGTGCGACGCAGGGGCACGCGCCATCTGCATTGTGCAGCCTGACGGATGACAACCGAAATCCCATACCGGCTACTTTTACAGGTACTCTGAATCCACGCCATCAGGGTCATGCCGCAACGCACGTCGTGCTTGTGCAAAAGGTTGAGACGGCGTGTTGCGACGGATTCGATCGGATCGTCTTTACCTTCGAGGGATTTCATCATCCCACATGGAAGACCCGCTACGTTAATCCTCCCATTCAGCAGTGTGCTTCGGGAAACAATATTCCCGTCGCTGGGAATGCATTTTTGCAAATTTCCATGGACACGGCGCAAGCACACACTGATGCCGGTCAGCCCACTAGCACCGAGCGCGATCGCCACTTAAATTGCCCGAATCTGAAACAACGCGTTTTGACCTGTGACTTTGAAGCGAAGGTTGGGTTCGTGTTAGGCCTTAACTCCAAAAAGCCTTACCGCGTGGTTGAGCTCCAAAATCCCACGCGGCTCGTCATCGACGTAAAGAATTGAGTGGCAATTATCGAATGGAAAACGCGCACATGGGGGCTTAGCCGACGCATGGCCGCTTGATTGAGGGCCCCGTTCCGAGACATGGACACAAATCGCTGACGATGCCTAACGACGGCAAGCCCGGCACCGTTATTCAACGAACGTGGTGGCACATTCGCGATCGCTACCGCGAATTAAAGCCATGTCGTTTCAGCTTCATCGTCGCTCTCATTGCCTGGCCCGTGTTTGTCTATGTCGCGCAAGGTACCGAAATACTGCGGACAGTAGGGGAAGGCACTGCTACCGGAGAGGCGTGGGAACGGCTCCGCATCTTTATCTTCTTTTCGGCACTGATCCTGTGGGCGATCACGAGCTGGTATGCGGCGCGGGTTTTGCTTTACTTCGACTTTCCGGCGCAACGCGGAATCGCCCGCTCGAAATTTGCCGAGACGCACGTCCCGCGAATTTTGGGAATCGTGCCGATCTTAATTATCGGCTGGGGATTCGTAGTGGCATCGCGTTCATACGACACGGCAGCGCCTGCGTATTACTGGCTGCTCGGCTTTGCCGTACTCTGTGTTCTCCTGGCGATTGTGTTTTATCTGCTTGTTGCGTTGCGCCGTCGCTTTCTCGGCGCCATGCCCACGCAGCAGGTCAAGCACGTGAGCCAACTCGAACGCGGCACGATCATCGGCATCAGCGTGGTGGCATTTGTTTCGGTGGCGCTTTTCATCGCCGTCACCGTCGCTCCCGTATCGGTCGCTCAGCGGCTTGGCATGGGTTCGATTTTGTTTTTGGCCGCAGCCTCGTGGGTGGCTTTCGGAAGTTTCTTTGTTTTTCTCGGCGGCCGCTGGCAATTCCCTGTCATCACGATTGTTGTCTTGCTCGCTCTGCTCTTCAGTTTGTGGAACGACAATCATCTCATCCGCGTCGTTCCACGCCAGGAAGTGAATCGCACCGATGTCCTGGGCTCATTCCAAACGTGGTACAATTTAGTCGAGAAGAACTATGGCGTTGGCACGATGCATCCGCTTTACATCGTCGCCACAGAGGGAGGGGGAATTCGGGCCGCGTATTGGACGGCGATCGTTCTGGGAACACTGCAGGATGCGAATCCAGACTTCGCGCCGCATCTCTTCGCCATTAGCGGGGTTTCCGGTGGAAGCCTTGGCGCAACCGTGTTTGATGCACTTCTCGCCGAACCGACGACGGCGTCATTCAAGTTCAAAGACAAGGCGCACGCAATCCTCGGCCAGGACTTCCTTTCTCCGGCCCTCGCCTCCATGCTCTATCCGGATTTGGTCCAGCGCTTCATTCCGTTCCCAATTCACTATTTCGACCGTGGACGGTCTTTGGAGTTGGGATGGGAAAAGGCTTGGCGTGATATGATGGGGAACGATCGTTTCGCGCAATCATTTGTCGATCTTTGGAAGCCCAGTCCCAATTCTCGGGAATGGATGCCATCCCTTTTTCTTAACGGCACGTCGGTGGAAAAGGGCAATCGCATCATCACCAGCAATCTCCGAGTGACGAACAGTTTTCTTGATGCGGAGGACGCCGCCGAAAAACTCGTGAGTCACAATTTGGACGCGACCGAAGCTGCCTGCCACATTCCGCTCAGCACCGCTGCACATATGAGCGCGCGCTTTACCTTTGTCAGTCCGGCGGGGCGTTTCCCTGATGGCTCGCATATTGTCGATGGCGGCTATTTTGAAAATTCCGCGGCCACGACCGCCGGCGAGATCGTGAAGCGGATCAAAGATTATTGCGCCTACAAGGAGATTGCCAACGTCGATGTGAAAATCATTGTGATCAGCAATAATCCGCGCAAGCCGTCGATTGCTCCGGCCAAGCCAGGACCGGAGCCACCCGGACCGAAGCGCACAAAACCAACAGTCATAATGGGACAATTTATCGGGGAGCTAACCGCGCCGCTCTACACCCTTCTCAACACACGTGATGCTCGAGGCACTTACGCGCAAAAGGCAATCGGGCGCGAACAGCGGCGTTTTAAAGTTGGTGTCGTTGAGGCGCCTCCCGAGGCCGAATCATCGCTAGCATTGACCAAGGATATTGTCTACTTCGGCCTGCGCGATAAGAACGTGCCCTTGCCGCTAGGCTGGATGTTGTCCGCTGCCGCGGCTAAAACAATCCGCGAGCAAATCAATCAGGATGACGAGGTCGTTCAGAACCAGAGTGCGATGAACGAGGTGCTCAAGGCTCTTCCACTGCCCAGGTAATCACATTTCACCAGTCGCCCGGGGTCGTCCCCAGCGTCCGATAGAGAACACCCAGCAGACACAGCGGACGAAGACTCCGTGTCGCGCGGCCATTTTGCGCTAGGCACGGCCACGATTTTCTCGAAACGCGGATCGCCGCGTAGTGAATCCCAAAATGGACTTAGGCGCAGCTGACCGTAACTCAGGTTAGATAGGTTTGCGATGCCGAGTGCGAGCTGGTTGCACGCTTGCTCACTCTCACGGGTCCATGCGTAAATTACTGCCAAATTTTCAATCAGGGCCCTTTCAGTTCATCGCGTCTTTAGAGACAGCAGCAGTTTTCAGGCAGCGCGAATTGCGTCGACAGGTTCCAAAAAAATCCTATTCTTAGCTTGGTTGGAGGCGACTTGAAACCGAGCAGATCCTTGCGTGCTTTTCGCAGGCGGTTGTTCGCGCGCTCGTTTCTCGCGGTCCTGCTCTATTTGCTCCAGCCTGGGGTGTTCTGCTGATGGCTGACGAGCAAGACGATCGAGCGAATCTTTCGTCTCTGAACAAGCAAGTCGTTGAACTATATCAGGCCGGAAATTCAACGACGCAATTCCCATCGCGCAGGAATTCCTAGAACTTTCCGAGAAAGGCCTCGGCCCCGACCACGCAGATATCGCCATGGCGCCCAATGGCAGCCAGAACACGGCAAAAAAGCAGGGGGCTGACGAATGTTGTGGCCACGTAAGCGAATTTCCGCCCACCTTGGGCATCCGGCCATCCTCGACTAATTTTGAGAATGCGCACGGTCGACAACTATCGTCTGACTCTCGAATTGCTCCTCAACAAAACTTTTCCTTTGCGTTCGCTCTCTGAATTGATACAAACGATCAACCTCTTAAATCCATCCATGTTCAAGCATTTTCGTCTTTCGGCCGCACCGCGCGGCATCATTGTCTGTGCGATCGCGCTGTCCCTATGTGCCTGCGCCACGATGACCAAGTCCTCGAGTCAGGTTCGAGTGCAGCAGCTCGAAACTGCCCAGCTCGCCTTCATCGACAACCATACGCGCACTGAAGGCACGCCTGCGCCGTGGGATCAGGCAAGCTTCGACAGCGAGGTTGCGAAAATTACGCAGCAATTCACGGAAGCTGAAGCTGCTGAGTCAAAGGCCGTCCCTGCGCGCAAGGAGTTCATCAAAAATTGCGCCGATCTCTTTCAGCGCGACGCTGCGCTCGTCCGGAAACAGCATTCCCTAAGCCCAAGCTTTGCCGCTAACAAGAAGAAACAGATCGAGCAAAATTACAATCTTTTCCTGGGGCACTAAACACCGAACTGAGTTGAATGTTATGTCGAAACTTCAAGACGCACTTCAGCAAATCAAGGATCCGACGGTAGCCGACGCCAAGACTCAGTTCGAGCAACTGATCAACGAAGGTAAAGCTGCTTCCCAAGTCTTTATTCAATCCAGCGCACAGCAGCTCGAACAGTGGGTGATCGACGTCAGCAATAAGAAAATGACCAAGGATGAGTTCGACAGCCTCGTTAGTTCGCAGACGATCGTCGCGAAAAACTTTGTTGCCAGTCAGGCGCTCGCTGCGCAGGAACGCGCCGAAAAGCTGACCATAAACGCGCTCGAACTCGCCGCCACCAAGATCGTGCCAGTACTGATTGCTGCCGTGTTATAGCGCTTAATCGATACAGGCGGCTCCTACCGCTGAAAATCGGCACCGTGGAAACCGCTTCGCGTGTGGTGAATGCCGGGTAAGTCAGGGGCCAAACGCGCGACCGGGAGTGGAAACGACCGCTTCAGGCTCAGTGCGCCTTCGGTCCCAGCAGTTTAACTACTTCGTCGCGCAGCTTCTTAACTTCGTCGTTGTCGGGAGCAAGCTTTTGCGCACGGGTTGTTAGAAAGTCAGCTTCTCCTCGGGCGCGCCGGGCTTCGTCGAGATCACTGCTTTGTTTGAGGGCTTGATCGGCAAGGCGTCGGCCAAGATGTGCGGTTACGCGAGCATTCGCGGGATCGACCTGCAGCGCGGCTCGCAGACCTTCGACTGTTCCCTCCTGGATCGTGTTCTCCAGCCATTCGGAAACTGTGGCTTGCAAAAACGGAGAGCTCGTCCGCCTTCTGCGGTCCGAGACGCTCCATTCCAGGAATCGCTGTAACGGAGTCAATTTCGAAGGCGGTCTCAAGAATTTCGCAGCGATCGTCTCCCAAGATGCTCTAACCTGTTCTGGCGTCCGCAATTTAAGATTCTCTGCCTGCCCGACAGTTTCCAAAGTCACACCGGCGGTAGCCTCCGCTAGTTCAGCAAGTAAAAGAATATCCTCTTTTGTGTCCTTATCCGTCATGATGGCGGCATCCCACAGTTGCGCCGTCTTATTCAATGAGGCGGTCACCACTCGTTGACCATTCGGACTAAACTTCGCCGAAATAACAAAGCCTTCATGCTTCATGGGCTCGCCAATTGGCTTGCCGCTGGCGGCATCCCACACCCGCGCTGTGTTATCCATTGAGGCGGTCACCACCCGTTGACCGTTGGGACTGAACTCCGCCGAATTAACCTCGTCTTCGTGCTTCATGGGCTCGCCAATCGGTTTGCCGCTGGCGGCGTCCCACACCCGCGCCGTTTTGTCCTTTGAGGCGGTCACCACCCGTTGACCATTGGGACTAAACTGCGCCGAAATAACCTCGTCTTCGTGCTTCATGGGCTCGCCAATCGGTTTGCCGCTGGCGGCATCCCACAGCCG
>Ga0137371_10001776_pt1 | contig 17099 bp, 15 predicted proteins | sample SagtaG_7_FD_104919 | JGI IMG/M metagenome (GOLD analysis project Ga0137371, IMG submission 104919) | Vadose zone soil microbial communities from Sagehorn Ranch, Mendocino, California, USA - Sage1_R_40_16 metaG | ecosystem: Environmental > Terrestrial > Soil > Vadose zone | place: USA...
CCAGGGGACGAGGCCTGGCTCATCGGCGAACACCGCACGTCGGGAGAGAAGAAATACTATCTTGCCAACCTGCCAGCCGGGGGCGATGCCCGCACTGCCGAAGATGGATCGGTGTCAGACAGCAGCATGAGTAAAATCTGCCAAAGTAGTGCTAGCTAGCTAGCTAGCTAGCTAGCTAGCTAGTTGGCTTTGCGGTAAAAACGACTGCGTGTCCGTCGCTCGTAGATTTGGTAGGTAACGCAGGGTTCAATGACCTGTAGGCTGTGCCTTAAGGAAAAGCAACTTGTCGACGCGCACGTTATCGCGCGCTGCGTCCATACACCACTGATGCATGGTGATGGCCCTATCATGAACGTTTCGAGGGAGTTAGACTAAATGCGAAAGCCAGTTAAAAAGTGGACGGAAGAGAGAGTTTTCATGGAAGCGCCAGCCGGACTGCGAGGGCAAGGTGGGGCAATTATCGAGACCTATGGGGTGCCTGCGCTGCGGCAGCGTGTAGCTGAGAGTGAGTTTCTGAAACTCAAGGCGGATTTTCTAGAAGTGTTAGAGATATGCCCAACTACTAATAGGAGGGGAGAAGAACCAGGCTGTGCTGCCGGAGCTATTCGTAGGCTCCTTGGCATTAAAGGGTGGACATACGTGATAAAGACGAATGACGATATGAAGAGTTGGCCACGCATTGTGACGGTCTTGTTGTCAGTGCATATGCAATAGGCTCTCGGACTGGGCAGAGTAAGCTCCTTGTCGTCCGTCATGAGCAAAAGCGTTCGATAGGGAGAACGAACTATCGCGCAGAGTTGCGGATCATGGCACACGAAAGCGCACGCGCTCTTCAACTTTCCCTTTGGGACCAAAAAGAACACGGCGGCAGCGATGTATCTGTCAGACCGAGGGGCGACCACCGAAGAAGTGACGCGAGAGGTAGGTGGTCCGCATCTGAATCTTTTAAAGGAGATAGAAAAAATGGGTCACTCTGTCCATAGAAGTAGAGAGATATCGTCGAGAGGAACAGCCGTTACGAGGTATAGAATTCTGCCTGCACCGATGCCAACCTCTACCCGCTAGTGGATCAAATCCTAACATTAAGGTAGTCGCAGCCGCATGGCGTTGGCGCATTGTTGCAGCCATGAAAACGCTTTCCGACAAGCAAAATTTTAATGTGCACTGGGGTGGAATTCAGCCGCGGAATTTCAGAGGGTAAGGCCATTTGACGAGGAGACGACAATGCCTAGGCATGTTCGAAGCGTGGCGGCGCGGCGCTCGCGGAGGATTGTCGGGCCCGCGAAGAATGCCCGACCCCGTTGCCTCGTGCGGCCTCTGGACGAGAGGTTGAACTGTTTCATGGCCTGCGCGAAGCTTTCAAACCCACCCCGGAGACCACGGAGCGCACACTGGAAAGGTACGTCTGGGCCCATTGAGAGCTTGGCCACCTACCTGGAAAAATATTGGCGGCGATGCAGTCTGGATTGAGCGTATCGACGAGTTGGGCGGGGCACTTGAAGACCTGGCAAACGGCGAGCTGCCCCTGCTTTTAACCCCGATGTCGTCGAGAGCAACCCGGTAACTCGGGAGAAAACTGTACCAAGGTGAGCAAATAGCTCGTACAGGCGGGCGCCGCGTTTCGCTTCGAGCCGATCTTTGGTCGAGTGCCTGGCGGGAGGGGGTCGGCATTCCGATGGCGCTATCTTCTGACCGAGCGGACTGCCCCCGTCTTCCGAGCCATGTGCGCTGCGGACGAGTCAACCCAGAAACGGTCTTGTCCAGATTTGGTCAGCGCAGGCTGCAAGATGGGTTGTCCCCACCCTAAGCCCAGGGCAACACAAGATATTGAGGCATTCGATCCATCGCCGTACTATGATGTTCCCTTTATGTTCGCCGGCTGCTATCATGGCAAAGAATTTGAAGGCGGACCTTTCCGGATCACCCCCCGATTTCGCTCACCCGAAAGAGGGCCGGCCAGTGAACCGGATAAATCGCCTCGGCGACGGCCGCTTTGACTTTGCATAAGGAGTTTCCCATTGGAATCCTTTCGCTTCATTCACACCGGCGACATTCATCTCGATAGTCCGCTTAAGGGACTTTCCGGGCAGCAAGGCGCAGCCGCTGAACGAATCCGGACCGCAACGCGCGTCGCCTTCGATAACCTGATCAGCCAAGCGATTGAAGAACAGATCGCCTTCATCGTCATCGCCGGTGACCTCTATGATGGTGATTGGCGCGATTACCAGACCGGACTGTTCTTCGTCAGGCAAATGGGCCGGCTCGCGCAAGCTGGAACTCCGGTGTTCTTGCTCTACGGCAATCATGACGCGGAAAGTCAGATCACGCGCCGCCTCATCCTCCCGGCGAACGTCCATGTCTTTTCTTCGCGACGCCCGGCAACATTTCTGCTGGAGGGCTATGCCGTTGCACTCCACGGCCAAAGTTTCCGGCAGCGCGACATAACTGAGAACCTCGTCCCCGCTTATCCGTTGCCGACGGCCGGTTGCTTCAATATCGGTATCCTGCACACGGGGCTGGGTGGCATGGGAGGCCATCTTAATTATGCGCCTTGCGCCATCGAGGATTTGGTCAACAAGGGCTACGATTACTGGGCGCTGGCCCATGTCCACCAGGCCGCAATTCTGCACGAGAGGCCGCATGTCGCAGTCTGTGGCAATCTTCAGGGCCGACATATCCGGGAGAGCGGTTCCAAGGGCGCATCGCTTGTTTCGGTCTAGGACGGCGAGGTCGATGAGATTTCTCCGCTCAATGTCGATGTTGTTCGATGGACCCACTTGCTGGTGCCGGCGGATCAATGTGAGACCGCAGCGGACGCTGTCGATCTCGTGCGGCAAGCGATTGAGGATGCCGTCAGACATGAGTCACAGGGCCGTCTTCTCGCATGCAGGATCGAGCTGACGGGACGAACCGCGCTGAACGGTGAATTGCTGGCATCGGCGGATTACCTCCTTGCCGAGGCCCGGGCCGCGGCTCTTGGGCTGGGCGAAGAGGCGGCATGGATCGAACGTCTCGTCATCACTACGGACAGCCTTGAAGCCACAGCGTTGCGCCAAGATGCATTGGGCGATCTGCAGCGCATGATTCGCAATGCAGGCAGCGATGCCGGTCTGCGGGCGCAACTCGCGTCCGATCTCGGCGATCTCATCCGGAAATTGCCGCACGATGTTCGTGCGGATGCGGAGGATGCGGGGCTGAAAGCCGCAATCGGTGGCGACACCGAGAGCTTGATCGCGCATGCCGGCGGTTATCTCGCCGCGCGGCTTTCAGCGGAGAAGTTATAGCCATGCGTATCCGACAGCTTAATCTGCTCCGCTACGGTCACTTCACCGACGCATCCATCACTCTGCCGGCGAGCACGCCGGACTTCCACGGAGTGTTGGGTGAGAATGAGGCCGGAAAGTCCACCGCGATGGCGGCCATCGAAGACCTGCTTTTCGGCATTCCCTCCAATTCGCCACTCAACTTCCTGCATGAGTACGGGGCCATGCGCGTCAGCGCGACCCTGGAAAAGGGTGCCGACGCGCTGACGCTCCGCCGCCGAAAAGGCAACAAGGACACGCTGCTCTCAGAGCAAGACATGCCTATCGCATCGGGTGAGGCAGCACTGGCGCCGTATCTTGCCGGTGCGGATCGGCGCTTCTACACGCGCATGTTCAGTCTCGATCACGAACGCCTGCGTCAGGGCGGCAAGGAGATTCTGCAGGCGCAGGGTGATGTTGGCCAAATGCTGTTCTCATCAAGCGCCGGCATCATGGGCCTGCGCGAAACCATGAAGCGATGGAAACGGAGGCCGACGCATTGTGGGCCTCGCGCCGCGCGGCGCATCGAAAGTATTTCCAGGCGGAGGAGCGATTGAAATCTGCCGAAGCATCGATGCGCGATCACATCGTGACCACAGCCAAATGGCAATTGCTTAAAAGCGCCTTCGAAACCACCAACGGCGCCTACCAGGCCATCGAGCAGGAAATCGAGGTCAAGTCCGCGGAGCTGCGCAAGCTCAACCGCATCCGCCGCGTCTGCCGGGATGTGCGCAAGCTCGCGGAGACCGAAACCGCCCTTCAGGCTCTCGGGCAGGTCATTCCTTTTGCTGAGGATGCGTCCGGCCTACTGGAGAAGGCAGCGAAGGATGACTCCAACGCCGCTTCTCGCATCGCCACTCTGAACGAACAGATCGCGGGGCTTCAGGCTGAGCGCGTGGCGTTGGCCTATGACCAGGCCCTGCTATTGCGCGCGGACGATATTCAGCAACTTCACGATCGCCGCATACAGATTCGCGCCGGCAAGACGGACTTGCCAAAACGCCGGGCAGAACTGGCCAGCGCCGAAGCAACGCTCAATCGTCTCGCCGCCGAACTCGAATGGACCGGTGATATTGACCAGCTGATTGCGCGCGTTCCGGCAAGGGCCAAGATCGCCACGCTTCGGACCTTGCTCAATCGACGCGGCGAACAGCTCGCCGCCGTCCAGAATGCAAAAGCCGCCCTGGGCGAGGCCGACGACAAGCTGGCTGAACTCTCGACGCAGATCGAGGCGCTCGGAACTGCGACCGACGTTTCGAGGCTCGCCGCTGTGATCAAGGCTACGCGCGAGATCGGCGACATTGGCGGGCACATCGCCAATTCCAAACGTGCCGCGCAGGAAGCACGCGCTGCGATCGACCGCAGCCTCAAGTCCCTGCGCCCCGCGATCGCCGACCACGAGACTCTGGAATCGATGCCTGTCCCGCCGCCGGACTCGGTGGTGGCACACCGGGACGCCTGCCGGGATCTGGAACAACGGTCCAGAGCTTGCCGCGAACGCGTACGCGCCGCCGTGCAGGAACAGGCCCGCTACCGGAAGGCATATGACCGGATCGCCTCGGGCGAGCAGGTGGTCGCGCCCGACGAACTGCAGCGTTTGCGCAGCCGTCGCGACAGCGGCTGGTCGATCATTCGTCGCCGCCATGTAGACGGTGTCGCGGTCCCGGAGGACGAGGTCCTCGCGTTCAGTGCGCCAGAACAACTGCCGCAAGCTTTCGAAGCCGCCATGCACGACGCCGACAACGCCGCGGACCGCCGGTTCGACAAATCGGAAGCCGCGGCCCGTCTCGCGGTAACTGCAAGACAGATCAGCGAACAAAATGAACTGCTCGAATCCCTCGCCGGGGAGGAGAAGGTGCTGGCGGAAGAACGCGGCGCGCTCGACGCCGCGTGGAAAGCCCTGTGGGCCGCCACGCCCGTAGCCCCGCAAGATCCTGATGTGATGATCCAGTGGCTGCGCGTCCGTTCCGACATCATCAATTTGATCGCGCAGCTCTCGACGGCAGATCGGCAGATGGCAGCATGGCAAGGCCGCGAGGCGGACGCCAAGCGCCTAGTGCAGGCCGAGTTTGATGCGCTTGGTCTTCCGTCTGCGCCTCTGACCTCCCAGCCGCTTCATGTCGTGATTGAATCCGCCGCGGCTGTGGAACGGGCGCATGAAGGCACAGCCAAGACCAGCCGCGATCTTGAGGCGTCGCAGCGCAAGGCCGCAAGCGACGCCGCGCACAAGCGCAAGGCTCTGGAGACAGCCGAGCTAGAGTGGAAAGACTGGACGACGCAGTGGGGGGCGGCCCTTGAGGCGCTGCAGCTCCCTGTTACATCGACGCCGGAAACCGCCGACGCCCAAATCAATGCGATCGACGACATGCGCGAGGCTGCAGTCCGGATCAATGATCTCCAGCATGACCGGATCGAGAAGATCGAGCGCGACATAAGAGCGTTCGAGCGTGACGTGGCAGCATTGGTGGAAACCGTTGCACCGCAACTCGGCGAGGTGGATGCCGAGGACGCGGTGCTTGGTCTGGAGCGGCTGGTTGCCGAGGCGAAACGGGTTCGAGACCTGGCCGTTGCGAAAGACTTCTCCCTGAATGGATTGCAGGAAAAGATCGACGAGTGCCATGAATCCTGCCGCGAAGCCCACGACGTCATCGGTCGGTTTCAGGACGCAGCCGGTGTCGAGACAATCGATGCGCTCTGGATCGCCATCCGGCAATCGGACGAGATGCGGAAACTGCGCACGGAGTTTGACCGGCTTACCGACGCATTGGCGCAGGATGGGGACGGGCTTTCGATCGCGGCCTTGAGCGACGAGTGCGCAGCCACCGATCTGGACGAAATCGCCGCCAGGGAGCAAACGGTCACACAGGAGGTAGCCGAGCTCCGCGACCGGCTGATGGAAGCGCGCGAGAACCGAAGCAATTCCCGGCGGGAATTCGAAGTCGTTGGCGGTGATGATCGCGCGGCGAGGGACGCCGCCGATCGACAGGCGGCGCTCGCCGAGATTAAGGAGATCGCCGAACAGTATGTCCGATTGCGCTCCGCCATCCTGCTGCTGCAGTGGGCGATTGATCGCTACCGGCGGGAAAAGCAAGCGCCCATGCTTAAGCGCGCGGGTGAGCTCTTCGCGAGCGTGCCAGGCGGCTCGTTCCAGACGCTCCAGCTTGAGTTCGACGAAAATGACAATCTGGAGCTGGCCGGTATCCGGCAGGACGGAAGGCGCGTCGCCGTCGCAGGCATGAGCGACGGCACGGTGGACCAGCTCTATCTCGCGCTACGGATCGCCGCGATCGAAGACTACCTCGACCATGCCGAGCCGATGCCGTTCATCGCGGACGACCTGTTCATCAATTTCGATGATAAGCGCGCCGCGGCGGGCTTCCAGGTCCTGAACGAACTCGCGAAGAAAACCCAGGTCCTGTTCTTCACGCACCACAAGCATCTACTTGATGTCGCGCGCGAGGCACTTGGCACCTCGGTTCTCACGATCACGCTGCCGGCTATCCCGGTCCACACCGAAGCAGGTCCAATGCATTCGGAGGCGGCTTGAGATGGCGGAGGCGGGTTGAGCGTTGGCGTCCCCCGGCCCATTTGATATTGGCCATAATCACTCAGGACCGATCACACGTCCGCGTGCCGAAACTGCTCCGGCGTACGTACGCATAGGAAAGGAATATCGTCTAAGACCCAAGCAAGCCTCAGATCCGAGGCTTGCGCTAGGTCACAACTGATCGTCATGCCGACGTGGAAAGGTGAGGAGCACAGCGAAGTACCGACTTGATAGGTTTTTACACAAAGCTATCAAGTACCATGGACAGCACCTTTCCGAGGCGCCCTCTTGCACACTGATTAAGAAATTGCAGTTTCTTAATCAGAAATCCCGTTTGAAAAGAGCTTTGCCCGTTGGTGGCGGTCAACGGCTACGAGGCGTTGCGCAAGTACATCGAACGGGACGCAAGTCCGCTCGCCCGCGGGGCGAGCTCGTCGAGTGGGCTAGCAAGCTCATACTTTAGCGGTGACAACCTACCGCGGCTGACCTCGTCACCAGGGGATGCGAGCGCAAGCAGCGTTTCGCGCAGGTTGTGTACCACCGGGGACTACCGCTCAAAAACCGGTCCGAACCGATGGGGGCGGGTCTGCGGCGCGCGCCGTTTGCTCTCCGCAATGGCGTCCCGGCTCTGGAGCTGCAGCATGATGTCGTTTACAAGAACCCCAATTGGGCATTATGAAAGACAACATATGCCCGCCGAGAGGTGTCTCATGGAAAAGGCTTTTCGTTTTTCGAATAGTCATACCGACTTCCAGGCCCGGGATGCAAGATCGGTGTTTGGGTGGCGCTACTCGCCGCGGATCATTTTTAAGTCTGGCAAGGGCACCAAGCTCATCGACCTGGACAACGCCGAGTACTACGACCTTACGTCCGGAATGATGTGCATGGTCCTCGGTCACTCACACCCCGAGCTGACCGAGGTCATCAAGGAGATGGCGGGCACGTTGGTGCATGAGTCTTCCTGGTACTCCAATCCGTGGGTGATCGAGTTCGCCGAGCGTCTGGGTGAGATCACACCAGGGAACCTCAAGGTCGTGAACTTCGCGGTCACCGGATCAGAGGCGAACGAGATCGCAATGCGCATGGCGCTTGCGGCAACCGGTAAGTACGACATTGTCTCGATGATCCGCGGCCTTCACGGCGGCAGCCTCGCGGTCGAAGCGTTGACGAGCGTGGGAGGCAATCGCCGCAAGAACCTCGGGCCGCTAATGTTCCCCGCGAAATCGAACGCGCTGCTCCCCCCATATTGCTACCGATGTCCGGTGAACCAAGCGTATCCCGATTGCGATGTCGCCTGTCTCAAGTCCAGCGAAGAAATGCTCGAATTTGTGACGAGCCAAAACATTGCGGCCATCCTGGTCGAGACTATTCCGGTCCCCGGTGGCATGATCGTTCCTCCGAAGGAATGGCTGCCGCGCCTTGCAGAATTAGCGAAGCGGTGGGGAGCGCTTCTTATCCTCGACGAATGCCAACTTGCGCCTGCGCGCACCGGGAAAATGTGGGCGATGCAGCATTATGGAGTGACGCCGGACATCGTCACGTTCGGCAAAGGGCTCTCGGCAGGGCTTGCCATCTGCGGCACCATTACCACGCCGGAAATCGCCGAACGTACGCGGGGGAACTGCGGCCTGCCCTGGGCCGGCACTTACTCGAGCGATCCGTTGCCGGCGGCGGTGGCGCTCAAGCAGCTCGACATCGTTCTCCGGGACAAGCTTGAACAGCGCGCCGAAAGCCTCGGGAATTTTGCGGAAGGGCAACTCGGTGGTCTCCAGCAAAAATACGAGTGCATCGGCGAGGTGCGCGGCAAGGGTCTTTACCGAATGCTCGACATCGTCAAGGATCGCAAGACCAAGTTGCCGGATCCGGTCATGGCGGAGCGGATCCGCTACAACGCAGGCCTGGAAGGCGTGATCGCGATTGCCGTGAAGAACTATTTCCGCTTCGCTCCGCCGCTTATCATTACGGAAGCCGAGATCCGGGACATCGTTGGTCGTTTGGACGTGGCAATCAAGCGTGCCCTGGACGGTTTTCCGAAGGAGATCGACGTCCGCGAGTCGAGTTCGCTTTCCATCGGTGATCGCCCGATTGCCGCCGAGTGAGGGGGAAGTCCAATAAGACAGGAATGCCGGCTGCTCGATGCCGGCCAGATCAGCGAAGGAGCAGGATCGTGGGTTCGAGGCGCGAGTTCATTACGAAGGCTTCCGGTGTCGTGGCAGGAGCCGGCCTGGTCCTTGCCCAAACTCAATCGCCGGCTGCCGCCCAGCAACCGCTGCCGGAAGGTCGATCCAAACTCGACGAGGTCCGCGCTCGGGGTAAGCTGATCGTAGGCGTGACCAGCGAGGCGCCGCCGTTCGGCTTCATCGACGACAAGGGTGAATTGACCGGCTTCGACATCGAAGTGGCCAGGCTCATCGCCAAGGCGGTTTTCGGCGACGAAAACAAGATAGAGCTCTTCAAGCAGGGTTTTGCGGCGCGATGGCCCAACGCACAGAATGGCACGGTGGATTTCGGCATCATGGTAACGACGGTCTACGCCGACCGCGCGCTGCAGGTAGCCTTCACCCGACCCTACATAGAGAGTGGGATTGTCGTAGTGGTCAAGAAGGATAGTCCCATTCGAACCGTAGCCGATCTGAACAAACCGGAGTACACGGTTGCGCACCTCACGGCGCCGGTCCAGGAAGAGCGCGGAAAACGTTTTTACCCGAACGCCAAGTTTCTCACTTTTGACGCGATCTCCTCCCAGTTCAATGCGGTCAAGCTTGGTCGCGCTACAGCAGCCCAACTTGATGCCCCGGTCGCGCTCTATTACGCGAAGGACAATCCCGATATTCGCATCCTCGACGAGTGGCTGACCGACGTGACGGGCAACGCCATTTTTTTGAGGCCCGACGACTTCAAATGGTGGCTGTTCCTCGACACCATCGTCGCCGAAATGTTGGGCGGCAGTCTGTGGAGTCCCTACAAAGGGCTGTACCAAAAGTGGTTCGGCGTGGAGCCGCGCCGCGCGCGTGCTATCCAGACCACAAATAAGGGCTGACGCCGCACGCGTGGACCACTCGCCACGGCAATTGGGGCGTCCTTGGTTGCCACCGGCGGGCGCGCGTGGAATCCGTGCGCAGAACGATGGTGATGCATGGATTACTTCGCCCAGACCATCGTGCTTCTCGCCGGGCTGTTTCCGAAGCTGGTCGCCGGCTTTGTCACTACGCTAGCTCTCGCTCTGGCGGCCATGCCGCTCGCGCTTGCCTTCGGATTGCTGTTGCTACTGCCCAGAATGGAAAAGCGTGCCGTCTTCGTGATCCCCACCGTTTCATTCATTGAGCTGATGCGGAACACCCCGCTCCTTCTGCAGGTCTACCTCATCTACTTCGGGCTTCCATTACTCGGGTTGTATCCGTCGGAGTTCGCGTGCGGGGTTCTGGGAATTGCTGCGCAACACGGGGCCTTTCTCACCGAGACCTATCGCGGGGCGATCGAATCGATCAGCCAGCGTCAATGGGATGCCGCACGAGGCATTGGCATGGGTCGCCTCAAAGCCTTTCGTCACGTGATTCTGCCGCAAGCGCTGCTGAGAATTCTGGGTCCGCTCGGTAACCAGCTCATCATTCTGATCAAAGACACATCGCTCGTGTCTGCGATCGGCGTGATGGAGCTGACCATGACCGGCAAAATGGCAATCGAGCGCAGTGCCGCGTCTGCGGAAATCTTTGTTGCCATCGCATTGTTTTATCTCGTACTCACCACGACCGTCGGAGGTGCATTGCGATTGATCGAGCATCGAACAGCGGGGAGATACTAGGGCATGCCGCATGTGCTCATCGCCAGCCTGCCTTATCTGCTTCAGGGCGCGTTAGTCACGCTCTGGCTTTCGATGCTGGTCGTCGGTATCGGGACTCTGCTTGGAACCGGGATCGGGATCCTAGCGACGGTCAGCGGCCCGATGGTTCAGCGCCTGATCACGGCCTACGTCTTCGTCCTGCGAGGCGTACCGGTTTTGGTCGTTATGTTTCTCGGGTATTATGTCTTTCCAGCAGTTGGATACCGCGTCAACGCCCATGTTGCCGTTGGCGCCGCGCAGATCGTTTACGTTAGTGCCTTTGTTGCGGAGATCGTTCGGAGCGCCGTCGCCTCAGTTCCCCCCAGTCAACTTGCTGCGGCCAAGGGACTAGGCATGCGCCGAGGCGCGATTCTTCGCGAGGTCATTCTGCCTCAGGCCACGCGAATCGCTATCCCCCCGCTGCTCAATAACTCCCTGACTGCGATCAAACAGACGTCGTACGCTTCCGTGGTAGGTGTCTGGGAGCTGACCTATGCGGCGCGAGAAGTGGTCGAGCGTACGCTCGCCTCCTTTCAGATCTTCTTGGGCGTAATGGCAATTTACTTCGTTATCTGTTACCCGCTGTCTCTACTTGCCCGTTGGTGGGAGAGACGGTCGTTGGTTACTCAGTAGATGGCTGCTGTGCCATGGCAATGGTAGAGGTCAAGAATCTTCGCAAATCATATGGATCGATCGACGTTCTCAAGACACTGAGCTTCGATGTCGAGAAGGGCGATGTTGTGGTCGTGCTTGGACCGAGCGGTTCGGGAAAATCAACGTTGCTTCGCTGCATCAATTTCCTCGAGGATTTTCAGGAGGGAGAGATTCGAATTGACGGCGAGACGGTGGGCTATCGGGCGAGCCCCGATAGCCGACGCATCCCCCGTTCCGAAGCCGAGAACGCAAAGCTACGCGAAAGCGTCGGAATCGTGTTCCAAAGCTTCAATTTGTTTCCGCACCGGACCGCGCTTCAGAACGTGATGATGGGCCCGGTGCACGTCCGCAATATGGCGAGGAGCAAAGCGCGTGAACTTGCCTACGATCTTTTGGAAAAAGTAGGCCTCTCTGACAAGGCGGATCAGTATCCGGCGATGCTGTCGGGCGGCCAGCAGCAGCGCGTGGCTATTGCGCGAGCTCTCGCGATGCAGCCCAAGGTAATGCTGTTCGATGAGGTGACGAGTGCTCTGGACCCGGAGCTGGTCGGAGAAGTCTTGGCCGTCATCCGAAAGTTAGTCGATGAAGGCATGACAATGATCGTCGTGACTCATGAGATCCAGTTCGCCCGTGACGTGAGTGATCACATCATGTTCATAGATCGCGGAGTGATCGTTGAACAGGGCCCTCCCAGTCAAGTTCTCGCCGCGCCATCATCTGAACGGTTAAAACTCTTCTTGCGACGTTATCAAGGTGACTACCCCACGCCTGGGACCATCACGCAGCGCTTGTGAACTGAGCGAATACACAGCACAGACTTGCCATACGGCTTCGGTGGGGAGGTTGCGAGATTAGCTGATAAATACGATTGACGCAGCATTTGTTCTTCAATAGTGTATTCATAACAGATCTTGAAGTCTGTTATGGCCGGTAAGCAAGCGAAGATTTTAACAGATACCCAGTTTTGCCGACTCCTTACCTACGCCAGTTCGACCCGATACCCCGAACGCGATCAGTTAATTGTCCTCCTCTCGGTCAAAGCTGGGCTGCGAGCCGGAGAGGTAGCGCAGCTGACGTGGGACATGGTTCTGGATCCGGCTGGCGATCTCGCCTCTGTCATTGAGCTTCGCAATTCGGCCGCGAAGAACCAGAGCGGCCGGTTGATCCCAATCCACCCTGACCTTCACGACGCCTTGGCTTGGTGGATGGCACGCACGGTCCCGCCGGGGCCGGTCGTTCGATCTGCGCGCGGCGGTTCGATGCACCCGGTCAGTATCGTCAACTGGTTCAAGAAGGCGTACCGGGCCATCGGCCTCGCTGGCTGCTCGTCTCATTCGGGTCGGCGGACGTTCATCACCCGCGCGGCCCGGCGCGTGCATGAGGCTGGCGGCTCGCTGCGAGACGTGCAGCTGCTCGCTGGCCACCGATCGATTGTGACGACCCAGCGGTACATCGACGGCGATTCTGACAGCCAGCGTCGGCTCATATCGCTGATCTGATGTGCCCGTGACAGAATCTTGCAGTTTGATGAAACCGAGATCGATGGCAAGCAGCATTGACCCTGGAGTCGATTCAAGGTCCCGATTTCGACTATGCGGTGACTCTGGTCCGCACCGTTTGTCGGCTCGCCGGGTCTCCATCGTATCTTGATGACTTGCGAACTAGCCTCCGGAGGCGTGGCGTAGTCAGAGCCATCAAGGACCACGACACGCCGAAACTGTTCGATTGGCTGGTCGAAGCGTTGAGCTTTCAGGGCATCTCGAACGCAATCGCCGCCGACTACATGCAGCGCCACGGCCGGGCGACCTGGCGCAGGATCGAACAAAATCTTGGCAAGGCCCCGTCCTGCCCCAAGCTCAAAACCTATTGGCATTTTCATGGGTGCCGGTACCAAAGGTTCGGGCACCTGCGCCGAGCCGGACCATATTGCGGCCTGCCCCCTGCCGACCCATCGGCTGAGGAACGGCAACCTGAACCAGATGGCTTACAGCCTGTTCTTGTTCATCCGAGACATTGCCGATGGGGATCTGGTCGCCTGGATCGATGGCCAGCTCGCTGACGCCGATGACCCTGCCGCGCCTAGTCGGGTCGCCCGCATGCGGGCAGCCGTCCTAGAGCCGCTGCGGCACGTCTACGGGGTCTCGGACAAGGTGCTCAGCATGACCCTCTCGGTCCTGCTCCTGGGCGGAGGGGGTGATCGAGCCCGCTGGGCCGAAGTCGGCGGCAGCCTGATCGCCGTCGATACTCTGGTCCACAATTTCCTGCACCGGACCGGGATCCTGGGCCGGCTCAATGCGGCCCATCCCTATGGCCCGGCCTGCTACCGGCCGGCCGGGTGCGCCGAGATCATCGAGCGCATTGCCGAATCCATCGATGCTCGAGAGTTCAATCCCGAATTCCCCGCAACCTTCCCGCGGTTCGTTCAGAGCTCGATCTGGCGGTACTGTGCTCAAGAGGCATTCGATGTCTGCAACGGCAATCGCATCGACGACACTCTGAGTTGCAGCAACGTATATTGTCGCTTATATCGCTTTTGCGACCGCGTTCCGCTCAATGCCCTCGGCCGAAGGCCGCCTAAATAGCCGTGTTTTCGGTAGAATTCTCACTATTGACAAGCTAGTGGTATTATGATACTCTACATCTGTAGAAGAAACTGCGCGTTCTGCGCAACCTAGACTTTGGAGGAGAAAGCCGATGTCGAGACGCGGACCGCCCCTCGGGGGCAAGTGCGTCAACTTCCATCCGTTTCACCAGCAAGGGGCCCCTCGGGCCCCTTCGGCTTTTCAGGAGGCACTCATGAGTAAGAAGACCAAGCAGGCTAAGCGCGCCGCCGCGGCGCAGGCCAAGACGAATACCCGTGCCCAGCGGCCAGACCCTCCCCGGCCATCGTTCTGTTCGGCCTGGACGAGGCCAAGAAGCCGCACGCGGCGTATTTCGAGGAGGCTCAAGCTGAGCTGGCGATCAAGGCAGCCAACCTGATGGGGCTCGGCGTCCTCAAGATCGATAGTCCTGAGCAGGGCGAGCTTGCCGGCCGCCTACCCGCCGGCCGCATCTATGCGAACGGCCGAGGGTTCGTCCCGTACGTCCGGCAAGACCTATATGCGAAGGTCGTTGAAGTTGCCGGATCCCAAGCCCCAGGCAACCCGAATCCCCCCGCAGGCAGCCTAGCGAAGCCGACTCCGAACTCCATCGGCCGGTTCCCTCGGAACTGGGACGAGATCGCAATCGTGATCAGCAAGGCCGCAGACATGCTGACGTTGCGGTGGCGGGATTTCCCCCATCAGCGAAAAATCGTTCGAAACCGGCTGAGCGTCGGGCTTCATCGGCCGGAACCCACAGCCGCAGCTTCGAGCGAAACAGCTGCGCCGGCTAATGCCGAGGGAGCCAATCGGTTTCCTCGAACCTGGGACGAGATCGACGTTGATCACGTCGTGCTCGCGAGGGAGTACGGCCCGTTGCAAGCCTGGTGGGAAGCCATCGTTGTCAAAAAAACGGGCGACGACTTGACGCTGCGATGGCGGGACTACCCGGATCTGCCCAACGTTGTCTGGTCGCGCAGTCAGGTCGGACTGTTCTGCCCGAACGTTTGATGGCGAGCCGGCAACGCGCTCAGGCCGTCAAGCTGGCGGCCTGAGCGCCCTAGACCCGGCATCAATCTCCCGGTTCGCAAAGCCACAGCTCGAAGGTCTGTCCCGTCGGGGCGGCGATGGCGTGCGACCGCTCAGGTCGACCCGTCCGCCTACATCAATGGAGAGAATTCATGAACAGCAGCACCGAACGCATTCGTGCTCTCAACGATGAACTTCGCAAACACCTGATTGGCGGCCTGGCGGTGATTACGCCAGGCGTTGCGGCCCTTGGCCAAGAAGCCGTCGAGCGCATCGTCAAGACTCTCGCCATCTTCGATGACTTTTGCGAGGCCAACGATCCTTACGCTGAGCACGACTTTGGGGCCTTTGAGGTCGATAGCCACAAGCTCTTCTTCAAGATCGATTATTACGACACCCAGCTAACCTACCACTCCCCGGATCCGGCCAATCCTGCGGTAACTGAACGCGTGATCACGATCATGCTAGCCGACGAATACTGAGATGCGGGAGAAGACAATGGCCCATGCTGTCGTAACGCGGCCTCTTCCGGGCTATCTGATGGCTCCTTTCGGCTGGGCGGCCAAGCCAGTGCTCGCGCTGCTCGAGGCCGATCCATCCCTCTATCGGGCTTTGTTCACGCTCAACCGACAGCGCATGCATCTGATCGCGCTGGCCCTGGCCCATTGGCCGGGCGAGACCGACCCGTCGTGGGCACGGCTGCTGTTGAGCGGAGCCCCCGCAGCGGTGCTCGATGTCATACTTGGCCGCCGCCCAGCCGGACTCAAGCGGGCGCTGGGCCGCTTGCCGGTGAGCGTCCTGCCACTCGAGAGTTACCGGCATTTGATCGAACTGCTCGATGATCCCGCCGTCGCCAAACTCATTTATCACGTCGAAAGCCTGACGGGCGATTGCATTTGCTTGCTGCACGACGTGCCGGCGCCGCTACGCCGGATCGTCGCCCGAGCAATCGACGATTCGCTACTCAATCCGACAGGGCTGATGGACGGGTTGCGGTTCCTTGCCTCGCGCGGGGCCGCACCTAGCTTCGACACTCTGGTCGCGGAGCTCGGCGCCTTTCGTCAGCCTGTCCAAATGACGGCGCATCTCGCTAAGCTCGTTCGGCAACTGCCGCTACCTGAACCCATCCCGCCAGCGGTCGTCGGAGATGCTCGCCGTCTCGACAGCGGCACCGAACTTCGCAAACTTGCGAAGCGCTGGAAGAACTGCCTTGCCGGATTCTACCTCGATGCGGTCGATAATGGCCGCGCGGCCGTCTATTTCTGGCCCCATGCCGAGACGCCGGCGGCCTGCCTGGTCGCCCGTCATGGCCGCCTCGGCTGGGCGCTCGAAGATGCGAAGGGGCCGGAAAACGCCGAGCTGCCGCATGCCCGGCTGGAAGAAATTCATCGCGCTTTCGCCGCGGTCGGCATTCCGACAGAATCGGCAATCGAAGCGCTAGAAAACGCCGCCCGGGCCCCTGAGCGGCGGGAACGTCATCGCCAGGCTAGGCGCCGGCGCCGGGAAGCGGAGTATGACGGAATGTACGAAGAGTTCGAATCTGCCTAAACGTAGAGATTACATAGCCCTAAGAACGACCTACCGGTTTCTACGATTGTGGGGCGTCCCGTGCTGAGGAGACGTCCACTCGACGTCCTGCCACAGGATCTTTGACAAGATCGACTTCTTCGACAACACGCTAACTTGCCACTCCCCCGATCCGTCGAACCCAATGGTCACCGAGCGCGTGATCACGGTCATGCTGGTTCACGAATACTGAACTGCCCAACCAGGTCAAAGATTTCAGCCAATTCCCAGGTTGCCGGGTCGCCACCCGTCGCGACGGCATGGATCAAGAATCCAGCAGGCACGATTCCCATGCCGGGGTACGTCTGGAGAGCCTGACGGCGGCGTGATGCTGCTCGCTCCCACCAGTGCGATCCGGCGATCTGGGAACTCTCTTCGGAATCCTTCCTACAGAGGTGTCAAACCCTATGCCGAAATGCTGGAATGTCGGCCTTCGGGGCATGAGCGGACCAGTCCCGGAAGTGGCTGAACCGATGCGATTGACCCGGATGTATGGTCCGGCCGTGCGTTGCAAGAGGTCTTCATCGATCTGGCTGTGAGCGGTCTTGCATCAATGTATCCGGCCCTTGATTGGAGCGCTTTGTGCTCCTGGCCATCATGGA